>CEPW01179341.1_pt1 | contig 15887 bp, 10 predicted proteins | sample 356211 | NCBI WGS metagenome assembly CEPW01 (sample SAMEA2620021, study PRJEB7988) | marine metagenome | biome: marine biome (ENVO:00000447); feature: deep chlorophyll maximum layer (ENVO:xxxxxxxx); material: "saline water (ENVO:00002010), including plankton (ENVO:xxxxxxxx)" | depth 25 m
GCATATGCTTCTGCAACTGGATTTATTTCAAATTCAGCAGATATAGCTAAATTTTTATCAAGTTTATGCTTAGATTCAGAATATAGCGTAATCAACAGAGAATCAAAAAAAGAAATGATAAAATCACATGGATTTACAGATAGAAAAAACGGGAAAATCGGATATGGATTAGGATTAGATATAGAAAACATCGACAATAATATTATAGTTGGTCATGGAGGAGGATATCCCGGATTCATCACTAGATCACGAACTGGTATAAATGATAATTTACAAGTGATTGTACTCACTAATACAAATTCTATACTAGCATCTGAATTAAATGATTCTATATTTGACATTATATACAATACCAAATCCAATCTTTTTGAAGGATCAAATCTCAAAAAAGATTACAATGGGATTTACAGATCTAGATGGGGTGATATGGCCATTGTAAGTATAGGTTCAAAATTAGTTTCTTTTTCTGCTGAATCTACAAATCCTTTGGGTGATTGGTCTATACTTAATAAATTAAATATTAATACTTTTGTTAATACCGACAAATTAGGTTATGGCGCACCTGGAGAAAAAATAACATTTAACAAATCTTCAGATCAGAAAATTGAAAGTGTAACCACTTCGAGTGGAATTATGAATAAGATTAAATAAAAAATGTATATAAATGCAACAAGCTTTGAAATAATTATCTTTTTGGGTTTAATATCGTTCTTTGTTGGCTTATTAGGAGGATTTGTAGGATTAGCTCTTGGAACAATCCGTCTTCCCATTATGTTACTTTTAGGAATAAATCCAAAGATAGCAGCCGGAACAAATATTCTAGTTTCAAGTCTTTCTTCTTTCTTGGGATCAGTACAACATTTAAAAAATAAACGTGTTGATAAAAGAGTTGTAATCGTAATGGGAATACCTGCTTGTGTTGGAGCATTTTTAGGAGGATTCCTTTCATCGCAAGCTCCTGAAAATATTCTACTTATTTTTGCAGGATTATTAGTATGTTGGCAGGGATACGAATTCATTGAATTAGGAAGAAAAAAAAGTGGAAACACTATGAGTGATATATTCGGATCGCATTTAGAAAATTCAAATGGACAATTTACAAGAATAAGAATAACATTAGAAGCTTTATCAGGATTAGCGATAGGAATGATTGGAGGGTCTGTTGGTTTAATTCTTGGTAGTATAAGGCTGCCAGCAATCATTTACATTCTACAAATCGATCCAAGAAAAGCTGCTGGATCAAATTTATTCATAGGTTTCTTTATTGGAATATTAGGATGGATTGGACACGCTTATTTTGACCAGGTAAATTACGAAATTCTTATTACAATGAGTTTTACAGGGATGATTGGCAGCTATGTTGGGGCATCTTACACAGGTAAAGTTTCTCTAAACAAATTTGTCTTAACTTTGGGAATCATTCTATTTATTGTTGGCATACTTTTATTTGTAAGACCGTTCATGGATAATATATAAATGAGAAGTTGGTTAGAAATTAATTTGAATAATTTAAGCTATAACTTAGCCCAAATTGAAAAATTAACTAATAAAAAAGTAATTCCAGTCATAAAAGCAAATGCTTACGGACTAGGATCTATACAAATTGCTCAATACTTAAAAAGTAAAGACTACGATTTATATGCAGTAGCTAATTTTCACGAAGCGCTAGAAATAAAAGAATCAGGTGTAAATATTAAAACTCTTATAATGGGCAATAATGATAAGGATGATTTGCAACAAGCGATAAAAAATAATTTTAGTATAACTATTTCTTCTTGGGATGATATAAAAAATTTGGAAACCATTACGAGTAATATTAACTCTTTGATTCATATCAAAATAGATACAGGAATGGGTAGAATTGGATTTTTACCCTCTGAAGCAGAGAAAGCTATACAATATATTAAAACAAATAATCTGGGTGAAATTGAAGGAATATATTCCCACCTCTCAAGCGCAGATGAAAACGAAGATGAATTTACTTTAAATCAAATAACTCAATTTTCAAAATACGAAAATAACGAAAACATAAAATTTAGACATATACTAAATAGTCCTGGGATTTTCAAATATTATAAAAATACAAATACAAATTATGTTAGACCAGGTATAGCAATGTATGGTATTTTGCTGTTTGACAGCCCTTTAAAAAACATACTAAAACCTGTATTTAAACTAAAAACCAAAATTATATATTTAAAAAAATTGCAAAAAGAAACTTTTATATCCTATGGGAAAACTGAGTCAGGGCAAAAAGGAGATATAATTGCAACTCTGCCAATTGGTTATGCCGATGGATTAGACAGAAGATTTTCAAACGGTGGAATAGTAAAAGTGTTAGGTCAAGAATGTAAAATTATTGGAAGAGTTTGCATGGATATGACAATGATTGTTATACCTGAATCCATTAAAGATAGAGTTGAAATAGGAACAGAAGTTGATATTTATGACGAAGAAATTCAGACGGCAGCAGAAAAAATTGGAACTATCGCAGACGAATTAATGACAAGAATTAATAAAAGAGTTCAGAGGAGACATATTTAATTATGCTAGACGTTATAGTCATAGGTATGGGAGCTCATGGAAGTGCCGGATTATTTCATTTGTCAAAAAAAGGTTTTAATGTGCTGGGGTTAGAGCAATTTGACCAGATACATAATAATGGCAGCTATCACGGCTTATCAAGAATTATTAGGATGGGACTATATGAGGGAGATACCTATTTACCATTAGCAAAAAGATCTTTTGAATTATGGAGAGATTTAGAAAAAGAATACAATGAACAAATCCTTTATATGACTGGGATTATAAATATTGGAAAAAAAAACAGTGATATATATAAAAATACATTGAATTCTGCAATTAAACATAACCTTGATTATACAGACATGAATAATCAAGAAATCATGTCAAAGTTTCCTGGATTTGAATTGTCTAAGGATTTAAATGGGGTGTTCATGAAAGAAGGGGGTTTTTTAGATCCTGAAAAATCAGTAAAAGCACATACACAGTTAGCAATTAAGAATAAAGCTATTATTAACTATAATGAAAAAGTACTTTCATGGGAGGATAAAATTTCTCATATTGAAGTGTTAACAAATAAAGCAACATATAAAACAAAAAAATTAGTAATTGCTGGAGGTGCTTGGAATATTGATTTGTTTGGTATTCCCAATCTTCCTCTGTCTGTTATAAGACAAGTTGTAGGTTGGTTTCCCAGTAATAACAAATCGTTATTTGATAAAAATAATTTCCCTGTTTGGATTTTAGATGATGGGAAGAATCATGGGTACGGGTTTCCTGAATATGGAAATGAAGGTTTGAAAATTGGTATATTCAATCACTTGAATGAAAAGGTACATCCTGATAAAAACAACAAAAACATTACCCCCGAAGATATAAAATTATTATCAGATTTTACTAAAAATTTTAAAAATACAAAAAAAGGAGAAAATTACGGAGTGTGCATGTTTACGAATACTCCTGACGATAATTTTATACTAGACAAACACCCTTCATCTGAAAATTGTATAATTGTATCCTGCTGTTCAGGTCATGGATTTAAATATAGCTCAGCAATTGGAGAAATAATTAGTGATTTATGTAATGAAGGAAAAACTGAATACAATATCGATTTATTTAATATTTCAAGATTTAATTAATGAGTACTAGAACTAAAATAAATATATTTATAATGACAGTATTTATAACAATTTTGGTTAGAATGTTTTTATGAGTTTTAAGTAATAGTATTTTTGTAAAACTTCCCATTTTTCATAATTACTGACAATTTTTCTCCTTGATTCTGCAAAACTTCAAAATCTTCAAGAGGATTGCCTTCTACTACTAGAATATCAGCAAAAGCCCCTTCTTTAATAATACCAATTTGATCTTTTTGATTAACTATTTCGGCGTTAACTAATGTAGCGCTTTTTAAAATTTCTTCTTTAGGCATTATATTTTGCCTAATCAAAAATTCTTTACTTTGATACACCTGCAACTCGCCAAGTAAATCAGTTCCATAGCCAATCTTTACTCCTGCGTCATAAGCATACTCCAAAGCTATTTTGCCTTCATCTTTAACAAATTTGTTTTTTTCCAAACTTACCTTAGGTAGTCCATATTTTTCTCCTTCTAAGTCCATTGCCTCATAAGTGATTAAATTTGGAACTAGGTATGCATTTTTTTCATTCATTAATTTAGCAGTTTTTTTATCCATTAAATTACCGTGTTCAATAGTTCTGACACCACAATTAACGGCTCTAGTAATTGCTTCAGAAGTATATGCATGAGCAAGAACATATTTTTGCCAAGAATATGCTTCATTTACCACGGCTCGTATTTCATCTTCTGAAAATTGTAATCCAAATATAGGATCATCAGGAGAAGCAACTCCTCCAGACGCAAAAATCTTTATAGCATGTGCTCCTTTTCTTAATTCTCTTCTTGCAGCTTTTTGAACATCGGCAACACCATCAACAATCCAAGTTTCTTTTTGGGTTCCCTGGTAACAGTTACAATGATCTCCTTCGTAAGTTTTAGGTCTTCGATCTCCATGTCCTCCTGTAGGACCCAAAGCTTTTCCAACAAAAAACAATCTCGGACCTTTAATTAAATCATTCTCTATTGCTTCATGAAATCCCCAGTCAGCTCCAGTACAATCTCTTACTGAAGTAAAGCCTCTCATCAACATTGATTCAGCTAGTTTTGCCGATCTTAAAACATTTAAACTATGAGGATAATTACTTATTGTTGACATATCCAATGCAGTCGCAGTTATATGAACATGGGCATCTATCAAACCTGGCATCAATGTTTTACCAGTACAATCTAACTCAATAGCATTTGTTGATTTTATAGAAGATTCGCTAATTTTGGTAATTAAATTATTTTCAACTAAAACATCAATCCCTTTAATGAGATTGGAATTATCAATATCTAATAAATTAGAATTTTTAAAAATTACAGATTTCATATTTGTTTTATTTGGAAATTATAAATATCCCTAAATCAGCTTTATAATTATACTCTTCTTGAACAAATTCTCTTGTATTTGAATTCAAAAATCTACTGTTAATTATTTTAATTTTTTTCTCACTACAAAATTCTTCAAAATCAACTATAGACATATATCTCTTGTTAGGTGTATTGTACCACTCATAACCTAATACCCCTTTTGATTTAGGAGCTCTTCCTTCCTCGTAAAGCATATTTCTTAATGGATAATAAGCAAAATTAGGAAAACTCAATATAGCTTTGTCTGCTATTCTGCACATTTCGTTTAAAATTTTTTCAACATTATCAATTGCTTGTAGTGTTAAAGATAAAATAGCAGTATCAAATTGTTTATCACCAATTATAGACAAGTCAGAATTCAGATCCAAACTCAGAACAGGAATTCCTTTTTGTGAGGCGTGTAATAACTCATCTAAGTTATTATCTATACCAAGTAAAGATCCACCTTGGTTATAATTTTTAATATAATCCAGCAAACTTCCGTCCCCGCACCCCATATCTATTATATTTTTAGACCCAATTACAAAATCTAAAATTAATTCATGATCAAAGCTTAATGACTTTTTATTTTGTTTGGAATTAGTATTTTCATCCTCAATAAAAATATGTTCTATAAAATTTGAAACATATTTACCATAATAATCTATATCATCTTCTAACAAAAAAGCATCATGACCACAATTGCTAGGGACTTCAACAAAACTCACTTGTTCTTTAGCCATAAATAAAGCCTTTGTTAATTCTTGTGATAAGCTTGTGGGGAATAACCAATCACTTGAAAAGCTAATCAAAAACCATTTTAAATTTTTATTTTTTAATTTATTTGATATTGAAATACTATTTTCACCAAGATCAAATTTATCCATTGCTTGAGAAAGTACTATATACGAATTAGGATCAAATCTTTCAACAAACTTGTCTCCCTGATACGCCAAATAAGAACCTACGGAGAATTGTTTTTCAAAATTTGTATCAACATCTTTAGGTTCATATCTATCATCGTCAAATTTGTCACTCATAGATTGTTGAGACAAATAAGTAATATGACCTAACATTCTTGCAAGAGCCAATCCTGTATCAGGAGATTCTTCTTTGTCATAATATTGCCCACCATAAAAATAAGGATCTCTTCGTATTGCATTTCGCCCTATAATATCAAATGCTATACTTTGGCTCGTTAATCTAGAGCCTCCTGCCAAAGACACAACACTTTGAGTTTTTTCTGGAAATTGTATCCCCCACTGAATAGCTTGATATGCACCCAAAGATCCGCCGACCACAGAAACTAATTTTTTAATACCTAAATGTTCTATTAATTTGGATTGAACTAAAACCATATCTGATATAGATATTTCTGGAAAATCTGCTCCCCAATATTTATTAGTTGCACTATTTATTTGATTAGGCCCAGTAGTTCCCATACAACTTCCAAGAACATTAGAAGATATAACAAAAAACTTATTTGTATCAATATATTTCCCAGGTCCAACAAAAATGTCCCACCAACCCTCAATATCTGAATCGTCATGTTTTGCAACATGAGAATCTCCGCTAATCGCATGACAAACCAATAAAGCATTATTTTTTTCCTTATTTAAAATCCCGTAGGTTTCATAACTAATTTCACAATCACTCAATTCATAACCTGAACTCAAAGTTAATAATTCAGGAATTTTGTAATGTTTAATATGTTTAGAAAATTGATTTGATCTGTTTTCATCAGAAGATTTATACATTTTTCATCCTAAATTTTATCTAAAGATTTGTCCAAATCATCTATTAAATCTTCGTGATTTTCTAAACCAACTGACAATCTAATCATTCCATCAGAAATTCCTGCTTCCTTTCTTCCTTCCTGCCCCAAGGAATAATGAGTTGTAGTTGCAGGATGAGTAATCAAAGATTTTGTATCCCCCAAATTATTGGAAATATCTATAATTTCTAAATTATTTAACATTTTAAAAACTTCTTTTTTACCTCCATCTAAAATCATAGTCAACAAAGTTCCTCCTTTACTCATTTGAGATTTAATCAAGCCATATTGATCATGAGTATTTTTTGAAGGGTAAATAACTTGCTTAATTTTCTTATGCTTAAGGTAATATTCTGCCAATTTTAATGCACTATCAGATTGATGCTCTACTCTTAATTTTAATGTCTCTAAACCTTTTAACATTATCCATGCATTAAAAGGACTTAATGAAGCACCTGTATGTCTCATATAAGGTTTTAAATGTTTTTCATAATATTCGTTATCAGAAATTATCGCTCCACCTAACGCTCTGCCTTGACCATCGATATGTTTAGTTCCTGAATAAACAACTATATCAACACCTAATTGAAGAGGTTTTTGTAAAATTGGAGTAGCAAAAACATTGTCAATCACAACTTTTGCTCCAACTTTTTTAGCTATTTGCGAAACAGCTGCTATATCAATAATTTCTAAAGTAGGATTAGAGGGTGTCTCAAAAAAAACAGCTTTTGTATCATCATCAATAGCCTGTTCCCATTCTTCGATATTTTTACCTGATACAAAGGTTGTATTAATACCATATTTTGGGAAAATTTTTGTGAGTATTTGATAACAAGATCCAAATAAAGCTCTTGATGCAACTATTTTGTCACCTTGTTCCAAAAAACACATCATAGAAGAAAAAACCGCAGCCATCCCTGTAGAAGTTGCAAAACACTTTTCTCCACCTTCAATAGAAGCTAATCTATCTTCAAATACTTTAACTGTAGGATTCCCATACCTAGAATAAATAAACCCATCATCATCTCCCTTAAACCTTGCTTCAGCTTGTTCTGGAGAATCGTATACATAACTACTTGTCATAAAAATAGGTTCACTAGTTTCACTAAAATTAGTTCTATTCAATCCTTCTCTAATTAATTTTGTTTCTATTTTAATATTTTTTCTTTTCATAATTTTCTCCCAAAAAAAAATCTCCCCTAATCAGGAGAGATTCATACTCAATGTTTACCTTTAAACAGGTCACGTATGATCTGGGGCACCTTTACATTTAGGTTGCCAGATAGGATCAAAGGCCCAGTCGCCTAGCCTATCATTCTCAACGATTGTCCGAGTAATTTATCATAATTAAATAATTATTTCTACAATATTTTTTATTCATGGTCTTGTTTGAATTAAAATTTTATAAAATAATGTTACATATATTTAATTAATAAAAATAGCAAAAGGGGGAAATTATGAAAATAGGATGGATAGGAGTTGGAAATATGGGAAAACCTATGGCTAAGAATCTTCAAAAATTCGCATCTGAATTCACTGTAAATGACTTAAACCAAGAATCAGCAATTGATATTTTAGAAGACGGAGGTTCTTGGGCAGATTCTCCTAAAAAATGTGCACAGGGAAAAGATCTTGTATTTATGTGTTTACCTATGCCTGAAGATGTGGAAAAAGTAGCACTTGGCGAAAATGGAATTCTGAGTGGTGTTAATAAAAATACAATTGTAATTGACTCATCAACTAATTCTTTGGCTATGGTAAAAAAATTAAATAGTGAATTCAATAAACATGATATATCTTTCATGGATTGTCCTGTAAGCGGGGGAGTTACTGGAGCTATTGATAGAGATTTGTGTGTTATGGTCGGAGGAGAGGAAGATCTGTATAATCAACACAGTTCAGCATTTGAAGCTATAGGGGATAAAGTGATTTATTGTGGCCCAACAGGAAGTGGTACAATTTGTAAATTATCTCATAATCTTTTTAGTGCAATGCTAATGAATATCACTTCAGAAGTACTGTCATCTGGGGTTAAAGCAGGAATGGATTTGGGTACACTTCTTACTGCGATCTCTAAATGTGCGTCGGGGAAAAACCCGCCATTGGAAAATTGGATAAATTCAACTCAAAACGATTTTGCAGCAGATGAATATTCTTTTTTCCTTGAATTGGGAGCAAAGGATGTTAAATTAGCTTGTGAAATGGGAAGAGAAAATAATGTTCCTATGGATATGGCAAATATTGCTGAACAAAATATGATTGAAGCAATGAATAAAGGTTGGGGGAAAAAAAATGCTGGAATAATAAGAAAATTAATAGCAAATAAAGCTGGGATTGATTTCGACTATTGTCCAGGAGGTTTTGCTTAAACTATCTTTATTAATAATTTACCAAAATTTTTACCTTTCATCATTCCTATAAATGTACTAGGAGCGTTTTCTATTCCTGATACTATATCCTCTTTATATTTAATTTTACCCTCAATTAACCATTGTGATAATTTAGTCAAACCCTCATGATATCTTGATTTGAATTGAAAAACTAAAAATCCTGTCATTGATGCTTGGTTTATTAATAAACTACTTCCTATTCGAGGTCCGTTTTCATTTTCTTCTAAATTATAGAGAGAAATTTGTCCACAGACAGCAATTCTTGCACCAACTGACAAATTAGAAATCACATTATCAGAAATTTCTCCACCAACATTGTCAAAGTAAATATCTACTCCATAAGGGGCATACTCAGAAATTTTACTCAAAATATTATCAGACTTATAATTTATAACAAAATCAAAGCCGAGCTCATCTAAACAATAATCAGTTTTAATATCTGAACCTGCTATTCCAATAACTTTACATCCCATCAATTTTGCGATTTGCCCAACAATTGCTCCAACAGCACCAGATGATGCTGAAACTACAACTGTCTCTCCAGGTTTTGGAGAACACACATCTAAAAATCCAAAATATGCGGTTAGCCCAGGCATTCCTAAAATTCCTAAAGAAGTTGAAATAGGTGCTAATTCTGAGTCGATTTTCCTTGCGCTGATTGCATCAATTTTTCCATATTTTTGCCACCCTATATGTGCAGTTGCGTAATCTCCTTCATTAAATAATTTACTTTTGCTTTTAATTACTTTACCCACTACTTCTCCTGTAATAACACCTCCAAGTTTTATTGAAGGTGCATAAGATTTGGAATCATTCATCCTTCCTCTCATGTAAGGATCAAGAGATAAATAGTGAGCTTCTATTAAAATTTCTCCTTCATCAAGTTCAGGTAATGGGCTTTCAATCCATTTAAAATCACTTTCTTTTGGATAACCTATTGGCCTTCTATTCAATACCCATGCATTATTCATATTAATCCCTTTTGAGAAATAATCTCATCAACCATTCGCGGGTCAACTAAACTTCCTGTAATTACAAAGCAAATTTTTGATAAATCAGGAAATTTGTCACGATACTCGAAAAACCCTGCCAATGTTATGGCTGCAGAAGGTTCTACTAGCATATTTTCATGATCTATAAATGATTTCATTGATCTCATAAGTAATTTCTCTTCAACTAGCAATACATCATCAATAAATTCTTTGACTCGATTTACAGAATCCAATACAGGTATCCTAACCGATAATCCATCAGCAATAGTATCAGCTGTTTGATTTTCATAATCCTTATTATTTAAAGCTAAAAACATGGACGGAGATTCAGAAGGTACTAATCCTATGATTTTTGTACATTTATTTTTATCTTTAATCGCTTTGCCAATTCCTGAAATTAAGGATCCATTTCCGATAGGAACAAAAACGTAATCAAATTCAGAATCAACTATTTCAGTACCTATTGTTTCTGCGCCTATATGCATTCCTGGCAATTTACCATCTTCTAAAAATAATAAATCTGTATCTTCAGCATACTTTTTTGCATTTAACTTGGCATCATCAAAATCTTTTCCGATTTTTACTACTTCTGATCCAGATAATTTTATACGTTCTACTTTAGATATATTTGCATCTTCGGGTACGAAAATAACAGAATCAATTTTATTTCTTTTACATGCCTCAGCTATTGCTAATCCATAATTACCTGCAGAAGCTGCGACAATTTTTTTCACATTTCTATCAGACTTAACTATGTCTCCTATTACACTAAGAGCTCCTCTGATTTTAAAAGATTTAACCGGCGTGCAATCTTCTCTTTTTAACCAAATATCAGCATTTAACAAATCACTTAATACATTAGCTTTGAACAACGGAGTTGGAGTCCATGGCTCATTATCTATCATTGAATACATGTCATTTTCATTCAATTGCTTCTCCTACTTTAAATTGTATGTTTTTATAACTATCTTCAAACTCTCTAATCAGTATATATTTATTCACTGGTACATTCTTGAAATTTTGAGGTTTATCAGAGCTAGGCCAAATAATTTCTAAATCAACAATATTGTCACAAGTATTTAATCCTATAGTTTGGATAAATGAAGATGAACCAAAACTTCCTCCATTATCAACTATTGAATTATAAATTATTTCATTTCCACAATTTAGTGTGATTTTTGTACCTACAATTGTTTTTTTATTACTTCTCTTTAATATGATTCCAATCCAATTATTACTATTACCAGGATTCTCATATAACAAATTAGTAAACCCATCAGACAAATAAAATCCTCCCATTTGCTCAAATATATCTAAATCACCATCAAGATCAAAATCTGCAAATCCTATACCATGTCCTTTTTGTAAATGTCCCAAACCATAAGAATGTGTTTCATCTATAAAATTCAATCCTTTATTATTTATATAAAATGCATTTGGGATAATTGAATCTATATATGGGTACCCCGTACCAAAATAAATATCTTCATATCCATCGTTATTTAAATCACCATAATTACCACCCATAACAGAGTGCACTTTATTCAAATTTAATTTTTTTGAATTTTCTTCAAATCTTCCTTTTCCGTCATTAGTAAATATTTTTATTGAATAATCTTCATCAATATCATCTTGATAACTTTTAATAGATTTTACTATCCCATACTCATATCCGGAAGATAAAATATCTAAATCCCCATCATTATCATAATCCCAAAACCAAGAAGTAAAACTATAGTAAGGATTAGTAATTTGTAATTCAGTAGCAATATCAACAAATTTATTGTTTCCAAAATTTTTATACAATCTATTTCCACCTGCATAATTTGAAACAAATAAATCTATGTAGCCATCATTGTCGTAATCCCCCCAATCCGCAGATTTACAATATCTATTATTTTGGGGCGACAAATTCCCAGAAACATCCACAAATTTATTATTTTCATTAATAAATAATTTGCTAGGATATTTGGGAATTTGATTTTCATCAATTTCAGATTCATTGCAACTAAACAAATCTAAATCGCCATCATTATCATAATCTCCCCAAGCTGCTGATTGTGATGGGTAAGCATAATTCAGCAAACCAACTTCCTCAGTAACATCTGTAAAAGTCAAATCTTTATTATTTCGTAACAAAGTATTTATCATTTCTCCTTCTTCAGAAAGCCATCCGCCTCTCATGACATATATATCTACATAACCATCATTATTGTAATCTGTACTTACTATGTTTAACCCCCCCAATTGTTTATTCAAATTTGATTCATTTGTTATTTCTACAAAACCCTCAATACCTCTATTTAAATAAAATTTCATCGAAGAACATGGATTCCAAGAAGAAGTAATAATATCTGAAAATCCGTCGTTATTAAAATCATCAAATATAACTCCACCAGCCAAATCAACATTATAGATTCCTAAATTTACCGATATATCTTTAAATTTAATTTTATTATTAGAATTTTTAGTTTTAGAAATATCAATAAGTAAATCTCTGTCAACTAAATCAGGATATGACCCAAGGTTCATGTGAGTAACATTTAGTAACCATTTTGCTTTAATGTTTTCAGGATCAATTAAGATCAATTCACTCAAAATATTCAAAGCTTCTTTTGAGTAATTTGGTTTTTGGTGTGCATAATTTTGATCAATTGGTAACTGACAAATTATAGATCCGCCGGGTATTACACAATTTTCATACTCAGCAGATTTAAGATATATCAAAGCTGCAGTTTCGAGTGTTACAATCTTTGACACCTCGTCCATCCTAGCTAAATTATCTTGTTGTAAAAATTTATTTATAATTTTTCTGGAATTTTCAAAATTCCCCAATCTCAACTCAGAATTAGCTAGTCCTATATTTGCAATCCACAAATTATATTCATCTTTTGCATTATTGATTTTTGTTTGCCAAATCTTACTTTGATTAGTTCCTATATACTTATTCGAGCTATTTTTTAATTTTTCGCAATATGAATTAATACTATCTAAGACAAAACCTTTATCAGAAATGTTAAAGTAATTTAAACTAAAATTTAATCCAAATAAAAATATAATAATTACAGACGAAATTACTAACAAATATGTAAATTGCTTATTAAACATATGAAACTTTTGAATTTAAATATTAATATACACAAAAAAAGATTGATTGGCATAATATTAATCCTGATTTCTACGCCTTTGTTTTTCTTTTTAAACAGGTTCCAAAAGTTGGGAACTATTAAAGAGGAATTATTTACAGCAGCATCAAGAAAAGGAGAGTGTTTTCAAGGTTTTTGTGTTGGAGGCGATCCTGATGCAACTCTTATTTCTAGGTGGATTAATTTTTCTTTCGAATACTTAGAGTTAGTTTTATTAGGAATGATTTTTGCTTTTGTCATTGCAGGAATTGTAGAATCTTTTATTTTTCCAAGAAAAGAAAATACAAGATTTTTCGAACCAGGAATCAAAGGGGCAATAAGGGGTTATATCATTGCTCCCGCACTTAATTTATGTTCTGCCTGCATTGTTCCAGTTGTAAATTCATTAAAAAACAAAGGGTCTTCCCTTGAATCTGTAATTGCTTTAGCCCAAGGATCCTCTACATTAAATTTCTTATCAATAATAATGATTTTTACAATATTTAGCTCTGAATTAGGTTTGAATAGAATTATAGCAGGCGCAATAAGTGTATTTTTATTTGGACCTATAATCTCTCGATTAACATACGGATTAAATCAAAAAAATGAAATTCCCAATACTATTCCATCTTTATCTATAGAAAAAAACATTTCTTTTACCAAATCCATCAAAGAAGGATTAAAAGATTTTTTCGATATAACAAAATCAAATGTAATTAAACTAGGGCCAATAATGATAATAGCTGGATTTATAGCCGGTTTAATAATTCAATTTCTATCTGCGGAAACCATCAATGAATATTTAGGAAATAATTTTAAAGGAGTAATCATTGCTAGCACTATAGGCGTTCTAATTAATGTTCCTCTGTTATTTGAAATCCCTTTAGTAGTAACATTACTTTTACTTGGAATGGGGATAGCCCCGGCATCAACGTTATTATTCACAGCTGCATCAGGTGGTCCAATTACATTTTGGGGACTAGGAAAAGTTCTGCCCAAAAGATCTGTTTTTTACTATGCTTGTTTAATTTGGATATTGGGTGTAATCACCGGATCAATTTCGATTTTCATGTCTGGTAATAATATTAGTTTGGGAATAAAACTTACAGACAATGAACCGATAATAAAGCAAACAACATTTAACAATGATTCAGCAAATAACTTAAACAACAATAATATAAATTTATCATCTTATACAGAAAATCAAAATTATGATAATTACGAATTTAAACCATTTAATCAATTAACATATGAACATTTCAATGGGAATACAGAAGTTTGGAATTATAGACCAGGAGTAGTGATATTTGATTTCGACAGAGATAGTGACATGGATTTTCTTATAACAAACGGCAATGAATATTCTAATTTTTTATATCAAAATGATGGTCAGAATAAGTTTACAGATATTTCAATTGATGCAGGCTTAGGAGCTAAAAATTTTAATGCAAGTGGCGCTGTAGCGTGTGACATAAATAACGATGGATACCAAGATTTATACATTGGAGGAAAAGGATTCAATGGTGACGGACTAGATTTTAGATCTTTGCAAGATAGTAAAGAATTTATTGGTATAGAAGACAGATTATATCTAAATTTGAAAAACGGAAAATTCAAAGATATTACCAAGTCAGCATTTGGTAACAATTTAAATTACAGATCTGCTAGCAGCATGATATGCGCTGATATAAATAATGATGGATATTTAGATATTTATGTTACAAATCTAATTGATGAAGATTTTTTTATGTCGAGTCTTTTTTGGCCATCACATCCAGGTCATTACAACCTCCTATACCAAAACAATGGTAACGAAACATTTAAAGAAGTATCTAAAGAAGCCGGAGTCCAAGGACCAGAAGTAATAATGCTAAATCCAGAAGGAAAAGGAATATATTTTAGCGACCAAAATGGTAAAGAATATATGGGATTTAATCCTTTGGTAAAAGATAAAAATTCTCATATCGTCGGAGATCCCACAGGTCCAACTCATGCTGCAGTATTTTTTGATCATGATGGTGATGGAGATCAAGATTTATGGGTAGCAAGTGATGGAGATCAACTGCATGTCTATAGAAATGATTCTTCAAAAGAAAAAATATTATTTAATCATGTTAGTAAAGAACTCAATTTAAATATAATAGGAAACTGGATGGGTTTTGCTGTATCTGATTTTAACAATGATTTAATTGAGGATGTATTTATAACCAACGCAGGCCCCCATCAAAGAATTGAAAGAAGTGGTATAAATAGCCCTACAATTAAACCTGGCGGAGATTGTAAATATCACGAGCTACATGAACTTGGATCCTGTTTACATTTATTTTTAATAAATCAAAAAAATAACAACTCTTTTGAAAACAAAACAGAAAAAATTCATGTTATACCATCTCCTTATCTGCCTGCTGAAGCTACTATTAAAAATATTAAAAAAGAATCAAAAATACCTAAAGGCTTGGGAGCGTACGATTTTGGGTACGGCGTTACAGCTTTTGATTTCAATAACGACACAATAAAAGATTTATATTGGCTTGGATCTGAAGTAGGTAGAGGTGAAGGTCCTGGTGGTAATATATATCCTTCAGCAGGCAGAATGTTGATGGGATTACCT
>CEPW01052594.1_pt1 | contig 15882 bp, 19 predicted proteins | sample 356211 | NCBI WGS metagenome assembly CEPW01 (sample SAMEA2620021, study PRJEB7988) | marine metagenome | biome: marine biome (ENVO:00000447); feature: deep chlorophyll maximum layer (ENVO:xxxxxxxx); material: "saline water (ENVO:00002010), including plankton (ENVO:xxxxxxxx)" | depth 25 m
TATAGCTTTTTGGGACAAGGTGGTAGTGCGTATATTTCAAGAGCAAACGTAAACACTACTCAGCTTATCCCTACAACAACAGAACCAACTGCCTCATATGCAACAGCAAACAGTTGGTGGTTAGACACAGACGCCAGTGAATATGGTATCAATAAATGGAATGCAACTTCTAGTGTTTGGGAAAAACAGACTCCAACCATTGAAGTTAACAATGCCGCCACTGATGCACATACATTAGGAGCCAGTGGATATTCAATTACAACTTCAGTAACCAATGGTAACTTCCTTGTTGTAGTACACCTAGACCAAGACGGTAATGCATCACTTGAATATTTCTATGGAATTTCAAATGCATGGGAAGAACTTGACTTTGATGGTAATCTTTCATCAGGTGAAACTGTTTCATGGGCACCACACTATACTGCTCCAGCATCACCAGGTGCAGGAGATGTTTGGATCAAAACTACTTCACCAGGCAATGGTATAGATTTAAAAATTTACGAACATTCAGGTACAGGTAGTTGGGTATTACAAACTGTGCAAGGTGTTACAAACGCAGGTGCTGGCGAGGAAACAGTAATTGGTAACTTTATTCCACAAGATGGTTCAAGCACAACTGCATTGACATCTTCAAGTGCCGTACCAGGCAACTATTTGTTAGACGTAGATGCTAACACTAAAGCATTAATCATCATTCAAAGAGTATCGGCCGCAGGCGGAGTTGAAGTACTTGATACTTTAACAACCAAAAAGGCTCAAAACGCAGAACCAACTGGTACTGCATCAGATGGTCAATACTGGTTTGATAACACACTTACTGGACTAGATGTCTACAAAGTAAATGGTAGTAACTATACAACTATTGCTCCAACTTATAGCACAACGGCTCCAACAGGACCAAGTGCAGGAGATATTTGGATTGACACAACAAGTGCTGGTTATGGCTTAGCAAATGAGCGTGACTATCCAAAAATTTATCAGAGAAATGCTGGTAATAGTGCATGGGTACTTCATAGTAATGCAGATCAAAGTACATCAAATGGTGTTCTATTTGCTGATATTACAGACACGGCCGCAGATGCAACAGATGGCGGTAACGCAACAGAAATTACTGGTGCTCCAGATGCCGCGATTTATCCAACTGGAATGGTTGTAATTAACATGGCTCAAAGTAAAAATACTGTGAGAGCATATAATTCAACAGCAGGTAAATGGAGAAATGGTGCTTCTAATCATGCAGACGGTTCAGGTGCGTTTGGTAGATTTGCACAACGTAAAATTATTGCAACTGCTTTACAAGCCACAGCCTCTGACACTGATAACCTAGATGAAAATTTAAGTTACTCACTTATTGCCGCTCCAGGATATCCAGAACTAGCAGACGAAATGGTAACAATGAACAACAACAGAGGCAATACTGCTTTTGTAATCATTGACTCACCATTACGTAAGTCACCAACTGAAATGGTAACATGGGTTGGTGGAACAGCAACCACTGAAAATGGTGAAGATGGTCTAGTAACCAAAAACACATATTCAGCAGTTTACTATCCGCCACTGAAGGCAACTGAACCAACAGCAGGTTCAACTGTCGTAACATACCCATCACACTCTGTGCTTTACCAAATTGCAGTAAGTGATGCTGTATCATTTCAATGGTTTGCACCAGCAGGACTTAACAGAGGTGTTATTTCTAACGCATCTGGAGTAGGTCATGTAGATGGCGAAAACGAATTCAAGGCAACTGCATTGACAAACAGTCAAAGAGATGCATTATATTCTGCCAAAGTAAATCCGATTGCAAACTTTCCAGATTCTGGAATAACAATCTTTGGACAAAAATCATTGCACGGAACAACAAGTGCATTGGATCGTGTTAATGTTGCACGATTGGTAGCATATTTGCGTGAAAGATTTGACGTGTTGGCAAGACCTTTCTTGTTTGAACCTAATGATGAAACAACAAGAGATCGAGCAGGATTACTGTTTACAAACTTCCTATCAGACATTCAAGCAAAAAGAGGCTTGAGTGACTTTGCAGTGGTTTGTGACACATCCAACAACACACCAGCGAGAATAGACAGAAATGAATTATACATTGATGTTGCTATTGCTCCTGCAAAGAGTATAGAATTCATCTATATTCCAATCAGAATTGTTAATACAGGGCAACTTGCCTAATTAAAACAACTAGAATAGGCCCTTTTGGGCCTATTCGTTTGACCCCGAAAAATTTTCTTGGACTTTTTCATAAATACATTTAGCTTCATTAAGAAGAAGAGAATTTAACTATTGGGAGTTATGCAATGGCACTTAACAAATTTACAGTTCCTGTAGATGGAGGAAGCGGACCAGCCGCGATGCCGAAATTACAATTTCGTTTTCGTGTACTATTGAATGGATTCGGAGATAATCCAGGAAATACTGTAGCTATTACAGAAAATGTGGTCAGCGTAACCAGACCAGGAATTACATATGATGAAACAACACTAGATGTTTACAATTCAAGAATTTACATGCTTGGAAAACACACATGGGATCCTATCACACTCGTTGTGCGTGATGATATAGGTGGCGATGTTGTCCAGGCGGTTAACGCACAATTATCAGCACAGACAGATCATGAGAATCAAGCAACACCATCTGCCGCATCTAATTACAAATTTAAAACTGTAATTGACATGCTAGATGGTACAAACAGCGGAGGCTCCGGCGGAAGTGTTGTACCTATTGAATCATTTAAACTAGAAGGCGCAATGCTTACAAACGTTACATTTGGTGACGTAGCATATGCAACTAGTGAACAAGTTCAAATATCAATGACAATACGTTATGATAACTGTGAACATTCACTGGATTCAGGCGCAACTAATACACTAGCACCAGGACAAGGTGGTGCTTCAAGTACACCAGGTACACAAAGAGCTACTGGCTAAGTAAGGTAATGTTATGGGATTCAAAAATTATGCAGTCGATGTTTATGGACCTAATACAGGTAGCATCAAACTCCCAAAGCAAAAGTACCAGTATGCTGTAGAATTTTTGACTGACCTTGCTGAAAACAAAATGATGGGAAGGCAATTTAACGTATCAACTGTTTCATTGCCTTCCGTACAATATCAAACACAGACAAATAATTCATACAATAGAAAAGTAATATCAATACTGAACAAACAGTATTCACCTGTTACTATGACTATTAGAGACGACAGAGAAGGCGTTCTCAATCAATTTTTATCAGAATACGATCAACACTACTTTGGAAAACCAGGTTCTACACGAAGCACTGATATGAGAAACACTAGTTTTCAAGAGAATGAAAATTTAAAAGTTGTTAACAGAAAAGATCCTATCAATATGATCATGATTCATAACTTTTCTGGTACATCAGACACAGGACAGTTTGCAGAAAAAATTCCAGCAAACACAGGCGATCCTGCAATCACAGGATTTGATCCTGGAACATTGGTATTTGCAAATACTGTAGAACCACAGTCTTATGGACAAAACACATACATGTTGTACAGGCCTGTAATTACTAATGTTAGCAGAGATACATTATCATATGCAGATTCAAGCATCGTAGAATTTAGTATTGGATTTGAATATGAATATTTTGAAGTTGAATTTGTTCCAGGTGCAGAGAACAAGCAACCAATAGCACATCGTCAGAACTTTAATGCCAATTTATCACCTAGTTATGATCAAGGTGGTACTGCCGTTAATACAACACAAACTTTTACTAATGGAGATCCTGGAAGTTATACCGGGGCTGATGTTGGTGCTTCATCTTATTATCAAAGTATTGGCGGCTCGGGCCAAAGATAATGGCACAGTATATCCAAGGCGCATTTAAACCACAGAACCCTACTAAGTATATAGGTAAGCATACTCCACGTTATAGAAGTGGTTGGGAATTGGCTTTTATGCGTATGTGTGACAATCACCCTAATATACTTGCCTGGGCCAGTGAAGCACACAGAATACCATACATCAATCCAGTTACTGGCAAGAAAACTTCATATGTGCCGGATTTCTTTATGATATATGCAGACAAGAATGGCAAAAAACATGCAGAGATTGTGGAAGTCAAACCAAACAGTCAGGTTATGGGCAATGCTCGTAGCACACATGACAAGATGCATGCCGTGGTAAATGAAGCAAAATGGCGAATGGCAAGACAATGGGCAAATCAACAAGGCATGGGATTTCGTGTTATAACAGAAAACGAAATGTTCAACAAGCCAAAAAGTAATAAGCCTAAAAGAAGGAAAAGACGTTGACCAAGAAATTAGAAGAAGAGTTTAACTTGCCTCCTATAGAAAAAGAAGAAGTTAAAACTGAACTCACAATGGCACCTGACGAAATACAACAGGTTATAGCAACAGCAGACAAAATAGATTCAGCATTACCACAAGTAACAGGACTTAATTCACTTGATACAGACATGGACAGTTATGCACAAAAGGCCATGGATACATTTGATGATCTAGTAGCATTAGGCAACAATGTGGAAGATAGGCATGCGGCCTTGATTTTTGATGTGGCAAGTAAAATGATGAACAATGCAATTACAGCCAAAACAGAAAAAATGAACAAAAAACTAAAAATGATAGACCTACAGCTTAAAAAAGCAAGGTTAGATAGAGATGGCAACGGCGCCAATGGTACTGTGATTCACCATGACAGTGAACAGATCACAAGCGACAGAAACAGTATGATTGAAAGCCTTAAAACCATAGCAGACAGCTTAAAGAAAGATAAATAACTTTAACGGAGCGATAACATGAATTATTTAAAAGCATATTTGACAGAATCAAAATCCAGTTATAGTTACAGAATCAAAACCTCTGAAGAAGTTTCGGATGAAATGATGGACGCACTTGAAGAACATCTTAAAAAGTATGAAGTAAAAAGTGTAAATTCACCCAAGCGAGGAATTTTACAAAGTGCTCCAATTGATTTTCCAGGTGAAAGAGGTGTTAATGTAACAACTATTGATTTTGATAGTGACCAACCAGCAAGTCAATTTGGCTTGATGACAGAACTAGTAAGAATATGGAACATTGGCGAAAACAAAATTAAAGTAAGAGCACACAATGAACCAGCAATGGCTAGAGAACTTGCAGAAGAAAAAGCAAAAAAAGATGAAGAATACAAAGTTAAATTAGAATCAGAAGACTATAGTGCAGATGATGTAGAAAAAGTAGATCATGCAGAATACTATGGCGAAGATTTCAAAACAAAATTCGTAGACGAAATGATGAAACTTAGAAGAGAGCAAATGCCAGAAGGTGTTGGCTACGAAGGAGAAAAGGCATGAACTTAGATGAATTAAGAAAACTAGCTGGAATGCCACAAACTGAGTGGGCCAACAGTCCAGCAAACACAAAACACCCTGAACCAGAAGAGGTACAGGCCCCAGAAGCAGATGTAAACCAAAGTCTTAGACAGTACATGAATGCAGATCCTATGCCAGTAAAGGTTGTAGAAGGTGAAGATAAAGTGTTTGAAGATCATGAAGTAGAAGACATGATGGCAAAATTTAAGGAATATCTCAGCGAGGATGAAGCAGTTGAGGAACAAGCTCAAGAGGAAGTTGTTGAGCAGGCAATTGAAGAAAAGAAAGCAAAACCTGATTATATAGATATTGATGGCGATGGTGACAAAGAAGAGTCAATGAAAAAAGCCGCCAAAGATAAAGATAAAGAAAAAGCTGATGAATCAGTAGAAGAAGGCAGAAAACCTTATCCAGGAGAGTATGATTATACTGATGACAAGTATATGCATTCCGATGGTACACCAAAATCAGATGATGACGATGATGACGACGACGATGACGACAAGAAAAAGAAAAAGAAAAAAGCCAAAGAGTCAGTTGAAGAAAATCAAGACATTGCAGATCTTAAAAAACTTGCAGGCATTGGTGAAACAACTACAGATCAAACAGTATCAGCAGATATTTCAGCATTGAAGAAATTGGCAGGTATCTAATGGAAATCCAAGACAAAATCAGACAATACCTAGGCGAAGATGCAACTGATCAAGAGAAGCATGAAAAACTCAATGATATTTTTCTAGCACTTGAACAACTAAACAGCGAAGTTGACGAATTAGATGTTCTTGATAGAGATGATGCATCAACTGGTGTAGGTGATTTAACAGATCAACTTACAACTTTTAAAAAGCTGATTGGTGGTCTGTATTCTGTTTTGGATAGAGCAGGCAAAGTTGTACCAATGGAAGCACAAGAAGGCGAAGTTGAAGAAGCAGATGAAATTATTCAATCTATACCATCAAAAACTATTAAACTTGCTGGTGATAGTATCTGGGACAGAGATGGTGAAAATCCAGAATCAGTACAAGTATCAAATGTTACAATCGAAAATCCATATGAACCAGGTGGTTACATGGATGATGACGAAGATGATGGTTACAGAAAAGTAAGCGTAGAACATGATGGTCCATGGACGATCTATACAGACAGTGGCTTTGAAAAAGCAATCAGTAAAATGGTAGGATTCACAGTAGTGTTCACAGAACAAGGCATGCAAGAAGATGGTATGGCTAGCATGGAAGGTGGATCCGAAGGATTTGACGAAGCAAAAAATACACCCGTTAGTGACGATATAAAACGGCTTAAATCATTAGCCGGAATTTAATTAGAAACTTGGGCGGCAATTTATTGTCGCCTTTTTTTCTGACTAGGTAAATACTAGTATGAGAGCAAGTGAATTATTATTTGAATACGAAAGCCTTGAACAGGCCAAAGCAGAGATAATCAAAACTATCAATGCTTTAGATCCTAACGAACAGAATCAAGAATTACTGGATAAAGTATACACAGTTTTAAATTCTGGCAACGTTACAGGTAGATTTTCTAGTGTATTGCCTAAAACACTACAGGGCGAATACAACGAAATACAAACAATGAAAATTGCTGGCAAGATTGCAGAAGCTCAAATTAGTTTTCAAGACAAAATGAAATTTGCAGACAGCCTAGCACAAGATAATGTAATCAATCACAAACTGTTACTCACACCTGGTATACACACACTAGATGCATTGTGCAACAATGATCCTATAAACAAAGCAATGTTTGATCATCTAAAAACATTTGGTGTTTCAGACAAGATGAAAGGTCCTTGTGAACATGGTTTAGCAATACTCAGTGGCAGTATTACTATTCAAGGCAAGGGTGATGTTGATGTAAATGGTGTTCCTGTTGAAATCAAAGCCGCGGCCAGTGGCAAAGGTATAAGTGGTGGACGATTTGGAGAAACTGGAGAAGTACCTCCTTATGATACAATATTAAATCACATGCACAGTTTTGAATGGCTCAAAGGACCATTAGACGAACAACGAGCAAAGTCAGTAAATGGTGCAATCAATCTCAGAACATTTGTTAATTTAGTAAACAACATTCCAAATGTAAATCCTGCGGATAGGCAAAGACTTGGCAATGGATTATCACAGATGTTCTTTAATGGTAATGGTGGAGACTTTGAAAGTGCATTTAATAGACCAGGTGCAGATCCAAATCTAGTAAACAGAGCATGGATTAAAAGTCAATTTAATTGGTACAAGAATAGCGATATGGGTGGACGATGGGAGATATTAGCTGGTATCATGTTTGGTTATAATACAATAGGTGTAGTAAGGCAACCAGCAGATCTAGATGGTATGACTCTTGCAAGTGACACTATCTATCTATTGTATGGCAAACCAATGGAAGCTCTATTCCAATTCAATCCTAGAGGCTAACATATGTCAGTAGATACCGGGCTAATCAAACGCCCTCACAAATCACAAACATTTTCAAAAGATGCAATGATGGAATTAGCACAATGCATGGCTGATCCAAAGTATTTTGCTCTTAACCATTGCTATATTCAACACCCTACTAAAGGTCGCATGAAGTTTGACTTGTATGATTATCAGGTAGGCTTAATAGATGTGTATCACAATCACAGATACAGTATAGCAATGTTACCTAGACAAACAGGCAAATCCACGTGTGCGGCCGCATATTTGTTATGGTATGCAATGTTTAAACCAGACAGTACAATACTAATTGCGGCTCACAAATATTCAGGTGCTCAGGAAATTATGCAACGTATCAGATACATGTATGAAACCTGTCCTGATCATATACGGGCTGGTGTTACAGCATATAATAAAGGCTCATTGGAGTTTGATAATGGTTCACGTATTATAGCACAAGCAACAACAGAAAACACAGGACGTGGTTTGTCGCTTACACTGGTATACTTGGACGAGTTTGCATTTGTGCCTCCTAGGGTTGCACAAGAATTCTGGACTTCATTATCACCAACACTATCAACAGGTGGTAAATGTTTTATTACTTCAACGCCAAACCAAGATGATGATCAGTTTGCTCGTATATGGAAAGATGCTTGTAAAACATTAGATGAATACGGAGAAGAACAAGAGCTTGGTAAAAACGGATTCAAAAGTTTTCAAGTGCATTGGAGCGAACATCCTGAACGTGATGATGCATGGGCTATCAGTGAACGTGCAAAAATAGGTGAAGAACGTTTTAGACGTGAACATGAATGTGAATTTATTGCATGGGATGAAACACTTATTAACAGTTTAAAATTACCTGATCTAGAAGGTATAGAACCTAAACTAAGACAAGGACAAGTGCGTTGGTACAGTACGCCAAACAAAGGACACACATATATTGTTGGGTTAGACCCTAGTTTAGGAACAGGCGGAGACAATGCCGCGATACAGGTGTATTCATTGCCTGGCTTGGAGCAAGTAGCAGAATGGCAACACAACAAAACTCCAATACAAAAACAGATTCGCATCATGTTTGATATTATAAATTATATCAATGATCAAGGTGTGGGCGAAATCTATTGGTCAGTGGAGAACAACACACTAGGAGAGGCCGCTCTTGTAGCCATCAATGAATTTGGTGAAGACAAATTTCCGGGCACATTTTTAAGCGAACCTAAAAAGGCAGGTAATGTGCGTAGATTTAGAAAAGGATTTACAACAACACATAGAACAAAATTAAGTTCTTGTGCAAAATTTAAGCAATGGATTGAAACAGATCACATGAAAGTACGCAGTAAAAACCTAATACGTGAAATAAAAACATTTGTAGCACGTGGTAATTCATATGCGGCCAAAGATGGTGAAACAGATGATTTGGTAATGGCAACCATTCTGTGTACACGTATGATACAGAGTGCAGTAAAGTTTGATGAAAATGCATTCAACATGTTGAATGACATAGGTCCAAGTGAAGAAAATGAAGATGTAAGAATGCCAATGCCTATAGGAATGATCTAAAAAGTATAAATACTAGTATGGAAAACGTTATAGCAGATAAAATATTTGACTTTGTAAAAGCATTTGGCGAAGATGTGGTGCTGTTTACTCAAGAGGGTGAAAGCACATTAGACACAGCTCAAGCAAAACGTTTCTATCTTAAAGATAGCAAAATAATGATTCATTATGATACCAATGAATCCAAGTCAGAAATTCGTGTAAGCTATGGCGGAGAACGTCCTATACAAGAATTTAGAAAACTGTTTGCAGGCATCAAATCAATAGCACAGAAGAATTTGATTGAGTTTAGCCTACAAAAGTTCAGCAAACAGATTGAACCCAAGGACTTCGCTTATCAAGGAACAGTAGCTATGCAACAACAAACAATGGAAAGTTATGGAAGACCATATGGGTATTCCAAAACAAGTTATCAAGATCTTAAAGATAGTAGAATTATTATCAAACATAAAAAGTCAGTAGATGAAGAGGTACGTGGTAGTAGAAGCAGAAACATCCAAGCAATTTACCTTGAGAATAGTGCGGGTGAAAGATTTCAATATCCACATAATCATCTAGCTGGTGCTAGAGCAATGCTACGACATGTTAAAGAAGGCGGAACTCCATATGATGACTTTGGTCAACACATCATTGAACAAAGCAAAGAACTTGGAGATTTATATAAGTTTGAACGTTGGGTAAACAAAAACGGATTACTAGAAGGCAATGATGATGTAGTAGAAGCAGTTAAAGAACAAAAGAATAACATACGTGAACACATGAAAAAACTGCAATCACAGGCATATTACGAAGCATGTTCCTGTGAATATCAAAACAAAAAAGATACTATATCACCTGCAAAAGTTAACAAGATGCGTGAAAGGTTCACAGCAAAGCATTTCGATGAAGGTCTTAATGATGCATTAGGTGTGGTAACACGTCTAATGAAAGAAGCAAATTACAAAGATGAAGCAAGACAGAATGCTATCGATCTGTATGGATACATACAAAGGAACAGGTCGGCTTTGAGTTTTAACGGTGTTAGCAAAGACGATCCAGCTAACCCACACGCTCAAGATCCTGCTAAGTGGGAAGGCAGAGAAGGACCCATTGCATTCAATAATGCTATGGCGGGTTATCTAGCAATGCGTAGTAATGATGATGAAGTATTTAATCGTCTTACTCGACTTGGAGATGATATGGCTCATGGTTATATCAAAGACCCAAAAATTATTAAAGGCGTAAAGAATATACTTGACTATCTGTATAAAAATGCTACAATAGGTGAAGCATCTGTAGAAACAGGTCCAAGCATTGAGCATCAGGCAGTCGAGTCACTTGAAGAGTCATTTGAAAATTTTATACCAAAGTTTTAATTTTTACTTGACACTTTTGTTGTTTGGCTGTATACTGAAAGATATAGTCAAGCAAATTGGCAATACATTAGGCACATATAGGAGAAAACATTATGGCAACATTGGCAGAAATTCGTGCAAAACTATTAGCACAAGAAAATACAGGAGGTTCCAGATCCTCAGGTGGAGATAACGCAATATTTCCTTTCTGGAACTTAGCAGAAAATACTTCCGCAACAGTTAGATTTTTAAACGATGGTGATACTACCAACGATTTCTTTTGGCGTGAACGTCAAATGATTCGTTTGGATTTCGCTGGCATTAAAGGTCAAGCTGATAGCAAACGAGTTACAGTGAATGTACCTTGTATGGAAATGTGGGAACCAGCTGGTTCTTGCCCAGTACTACAAGAAGTACGTGCATGGTTTAAAGACCCAAGTCTTGAGGATATGGGTAGGAAGTATTGGAAAAAACGTTCTTATATTTTCCAAGGCTTTGTAGTTAACAGTGATCTGCAAGAGGATTCAACACCAGAGAACCCAATTCGAAGGTTTATTATGGGTCCGCAAATCTTTAATATTATCAAACAGGCATTAATGGATCCGGACTTTCCGGCTCTACCAACAGATGCCAACGAAGGTACTGACTTTAAAATTCACAAAACTACAAAGGGTCAATATGCTGACTATAGCACAAGTAATTGGTCAAGACGTGAACGTAGTTTAGATCAAAACGAACTAGATGCCATTGAGGCACATGGTTTGCATAATCTAAATGATTTCATGCCAGCTCGACCAACTGCTGAGCAAATTGATGGTATCAAACGTATGTTTGAAGCATCAGTTGATGGTCAACTTTATGATCCAGAAGAGTTTGGACAGTTTTATCGTCCTATGGGAATGCCAGCACCTGCAGGTGCTCCAAAGGCAACTCCTGCTCCTCAACCAGCACCAACACCAGTAGCAGAAACTACACCAGCACCGGCTCCTGCACCAGCAGAACCAGTAGCTGAAACACCTGCTCCTGCTCCAACTCCTGAACCAGCAACTGCTGATGCATCAGGTGATAAACCGAGTGCTCAGGATATCCTAGCAAAAATTAGAGCTCGAAAAAGCGACTAATAGAGATAAACAATAGCAAAGGGGCACCAGTCCCTTTGCTTTTCATTAGAGGAGAAAACTATGGCAAAACCTTTTGACGTAAGTAAATTCCGCAAGAGTATTACAAAGAGTGTACCTGGACTCAGTAGCGGATTCAGAGATCCTGACACATGGATTTCAACAGGTAATTATACACTTAACAAACTAATCAGTGGTGACTTTCATAAAGGTGTTCCACTAGGAAAAGTAACAGTATTCGCTGGAGAATCGGGTGCTGGCAAAAGTTTTATTTGTTCTGGTAACTTGATTAGAGAAGCACAAAAGCAAGATATTTTTTGTATCTTGATTGATTCAGAAAATGCACTTGATGAAAAATGGCTACAAGCATTAAATGTTGATACCAGCGATGACAAGTTATTGAAACTGAATGTAGCAATGATTGATGATGTTGCTAAAGTTATCAGTGATTTTACCAAAGATTACAAGAGTGAATATGCTGATAAAGATCCTGAAGAGCGACCAAAAGTGTTGTTTGTGATTGACTCATTGGGTATGATGTTGACACCCACAGATGTTGATCAGTTTACCAAAGGTGATATGAAAGGTGATATGGGTAGAAAACCCAAGGCACTTACTGCACTTGTAAGAAACTGTGTAAACATGTTTGGTGATTATAACATTGGATTGGTAGCAACAAACCACACATATGCTTCGCAGGATATGTTTGATCCTGATGATAAAATATCAGGTGGACAAGGCTTTATCTATGCATCAAGTATTGTTGTTGCAATGCGAAAACTTAAATTAAAAGAAGATTTAGATGGTAATAAAGTAAGCACAGTACAAGGTATCAGAGCCGCCTGTAAGGTTATGAAAACTCGATTTGCTAAACCTTTTGAAAGTGTGCAAATTAAGATTCCATATGAAACTGGTATGAATCCATACAGTGGTTTTGTTGAGTTATGTGAATCCATTGGACTTCTTACTAAAACTGGTAATAAATTAGCCTACACAAGTCCTGTAACTGGAGAAGTTCATAGTTATTTCAGAAAACAATGGACAGAAGATAAATTACAGTTAATAATGGACGAATGGGGCACAAAGGACTTACCTGAACCTGAATCAAATGAAGAGCCATTACAGGAGATACCAGTAGATGAGATTATCGACGAGCGAGAGTGAACTATTAGTTGAAGTTTGGAGTTCACTGAAACAACATATCGAACGTAAAAACAGAAACGATGCCGCGGAAGGTTTTGTACAAACATTACTGAATAGCGGATTGGATATGGAAAATGTGTACGAAGAATTTTATGGACTAGATAACTATCTTGATCGTGCATTAAATCTTCATGCAGAGTTCGAGGAAACAGAGGACGACGAAGAAGAATGGCTCGACGAAGAATTTGATGAGTAGTTGGTTTAACACACTCACAAAAGATCTAAGCAAGTTACCCGATGCAATAGATTGGTACAATACTGAGCTTGATGGTGCTAGACCTGAATGCAGTCTTAAGGGTAATTTAGAACGTAACAGTAGAGAAATTCCAGGTATTGTTGAACACAGATTCAATCAACTGCAAGAAGTTGAAGCAATTCTGGAGTTTCTCAACATTGAATTACGTAAGTTAAGAAGCAAAAAGTTTCGCAAATACATGGAAAATTACAACAGATCATTGAGCAGTAGAGATGCTGAAAAGTTTGCTGATGGTGATTCTGATGTGATTGATCTACAACATCTAGTCAATGAATTTGCACTTGTTCGCAACAAGTATATGGGTCTAATCAAAGCACTAGATGCCAAGCAATTTCAACTTAATAATATCACAAAAATTAGAGCGGCCGGACTAGAAGATGTAACTCTTTAAAAAAGAGGTTGACCATTACACCAAGATGTCTTATACTATATGTATAGTTAGAAAAAAAGAGGTCGTAATGAACAAATATAAACTTTTCCAAATACATCTTACAGATGCTGAATACAACAAAGTAAATGCTGAAGGGCATGATTCTGTTGAAAAACACATGACAAAATTAGACATGTCATTCAGTGATGATCCAGGTGCTCTTGCCAAAAAAGCATTTGACAATGCTTGGTACACACATGTATCAAACATAACTGCTGACAGCATTGAAAAAGTGTTTGAAGTTGGCAACATTGGTCCAGAAGAAAACATTGAGCGACTTGCTCCTATGTTCTCTGTTAGTGTTGGTGATGTAGTTGAAGATCCATCAGGCAAACAGTTTGTTTGTGCTAGTTTTGGTTGGAAGGCAGTTGCTTAAATGAAAGTTAAATTTGTCAATAAAGGTTATGGAACCGATGATGGTTTCAAAGAAGTTGAAGTTGTTAAGACAGAACTTTCAGTATTTGGGTGGCCACAACTTATTATAAAAAATCCATGGTGGACCGGTGATACACTGGTTTGCCAATGGGAAAATAATGAGTGGGTATGCGATTTAGATTAATAAAAAGGTTGACATCTAAAGCAAGATGTCTTACTATAATAGTATAACAAAAGAAAGACTATTATGATAGAAACAAAATTAACATTTACATACGTTACACCACTTCAAGGAAGACGTAAAACTTATACACTTAGAACAGTAGGTCAAACCAAAAAGGCTTCTAAGGAAAAAGTGATGCAAATGTTTATGAAGGAAAAAGGTCCGTTGGGTATGAAGGACAGAATGGGTTGCATTGACTCAATTAGTTTTAGAAAAGTAAAAGATTGCTGGGATATATAAATGACAGAGCTATTACAAGATATCAATAACTTAGAATTGTTGTTAGAAAAACTAGATCAAGGCGATCAAATACAAGTCTTAGAAGTCGTGCATAAAATGATTTCAGATAAAAGAGCTGAATTTGAAAAAGCTGAACAACAGATGGAGCAAGAAGCAAATGACGTTTGTGGGTAAACAAAAACCAACATACAATCTAGAGATTGTTATGCAATATGCGGTTGCAGTAACTGACTATCAAGGTTTTATCAGCAGTGGTAATGGTTGGTATGATCATGAAACTGAAAGTCGTCATCATGATAACAAAACTGTTATTGGCTTTATGTTAGATGGAAATAAAGCCAAAGACCAACATGCGAAAGCCTGTTTGGAACTGATTGAAAATAATTTTACATCAATCAATGATCGTGCAAAAGAAATCATTGAACATTTTCAGCAGAGTTTGACTTTCAAAAAACTTAGCTCTACTCTTAATGGATTTGAAGAAAGAGTTGCATCATTCATAATGAATGATAAGGTGGACAGGTTTGGCGTAAGTGTTATTGCTAGTCTGCCAAAAAGTTATGGTGTAGATCAAAAACGTGAAGAGTTTTCAGATCTTATGGCCAAGTACAAACGTACTAGTGAATATGTGGGTAAAATTAGTAGCCGAGTTTCATTGGATCTTAATGTGATTGATATCAAATATCTACGAAACTTTGGTAACTTTATTGTAACCACAGTATATGATGATAAACATATTGTTAAGTTTTTCTGGAACAAAGATCCAGACTTAACCAAAGTAATGGATGGTAAAACTATTAGTATTACCGCTCGTGTTAAAGGACATGAAATTAGCAAATACACTAATTGTAAAGAAACAATGTTAAATTATATGAAAATAGAGGAAATAAAAGGTTGACCTTTTATGCACCCTGTCGTATTATAATAGTGTAGGTAACAAAAACAAGTCAAGGAGTGAGACACATGGCTACTAAATTAAAAATTTCCAAAAATACAAAAGTAACTGTCAAGAAGGCTGAGAAAGTCGAGACAGATGCTCAAGTGATCAAACGTTTACGTGAACGATTTGATATTTTGAATGACATGACACAAGCATCAGTTGATGGTGTTGTACGAGGTATGGTTGTTACTGGACCTCCAGGTGTTGGTAAGTCATTTGGTGTTGAGCAGGTGCTTAACGAAAACAGAATGTTTGATAAGATGGCTGGTAAGCGAGATCGTTTCCAAGTTATCAAAGGTGCTTCAAGTGCCATTGGTTTGTACAAAGTTCTTTATGAAAACTCAGACAAAGGGTCTGTGTTGGTTATGGATGACTGTGATACAGTATTACATGATGAAACATCATTGAACTTGCTCAAGGCCGCACTTGATAGTGGTGC
>CEPW01102525.1_pt1 | contig 15835 bp, 8 predicted proteins | sample 356211 | NCBI WGS metagenome assembly CEPW01 (sample SAMEA2620021, study PRJEB7988) | marine metagenome | biome: marine biome (ENVO:00000447); feature: deep chlorophyll maximum layer (ENVO:xxxxxxxx); material: "saline water (ENVO:00002010), including plankton (ENVO:xxxxxxxx)" | depth 25 m
GTCCGTCGCCCTTTTCAAAGAGGAGCCCTCTTGACGCTTGACGTGGAAAAAAAAAACGAAAAAGGAAGAGGAAAAAATAACACTTCGGGTCGTCTTCCGTCTTCCTCTGCTCACGACCCACAAAGAGGACGCAAAAAAAAAACACCGCATACATACGACTTAATAGAAAAGAAGGATGATGATGATGATGATGATGATGTCGGGCACGCCCCGTTGTGATCACGCGGGTGAGGCCAGGAGTGCCCGTTTGTATAATTTGAGAAGTAAGAAGACGAGGAGCGTCAACAGAAGCAGAGGAGAAGAAAGTGGCCTCCAGAGAAGAACAAGAAGAGGAGGAAAAGTGCGTTTTCAATCCTGCCAACCTTGTTTTGCGTTTGGAGGAAAAGGAGGACAAAGTCGAGACCCATTTGCACCAACGAAGAAGAAAATTGCAACGATGTCGCCGACGTTGTCTCCGTCTTCAGTAGTACTTCCAGAAGCAGAAGAAAAATCTGAATTGAATAGCTCTTTCGAGAAAGAGAAGAAAAAGGATAGTGAAGACGATGATGAAAACAATTCGAGTGAGAATATTTTGCCCACTCCACGAGAAAGACGCAGAGAGAGCGAGGCCAAAATTCCTAGCAGAGAGAGCGAGATACAATTCGTTTCTTTGAGTGAACTCTTTCCAGGAACGGGCTTCTCGGAAATATTTCATGGAGAAGCCAAGTTTCGCACCGGCATACGCGCAGCAATGAGAGAGGACCTGTTTCAAGAGAGTGCTTTACTATCAGACAAACAGAACAAGGCGATCAAATCTCTCAATAGTTCTCTTATGGTTCCTTGGGATCAATTTCCAAAAGATTTCGAGCTGGGTGCTTTGACAAAATTATTCAAAGAGTACAAAATAACTAGTTTGACGGGTAAAGAGTTCATCACAAAGATATCAAAGTTGTGTGGAGAAAATCCGCATGGCAGTTTAATAGATATCAGTAATCCTGCGCTGAATAGAAAAAAAATGAAACATTCCTGGCATCAAGATTCAGGGTTAGACGGTCGCTTCACAGTGATGTTAGGATTTCCATCGGAAAATCTCACCAGCTTGGATGAGCGAAAGGAAGGTGTTTTCTCACACGCTGTCAGACTCTCGCATAAGATATTTTGGCCAAACAAAGAGAGTGGGAGCGTGATTGAGTGGGAAAGCTTCTCTTGCGAGGAGACACGAGACCATGAAATTGCAGAATCATACATTATTAGACCACTGTATGGAATTAACCAAGAAATAATGGTGTATTGCGACGCGAAAGTAATCCATTCAGCGCCAGATTTCATCGATAGAGAAGCAGTCTGGCGATTCATGTGAAAGATTTTCACCTTTGTATGTATAATATAACTATTTTAGAAATCTACTTTTATTGTTGAGACACTGATTATACGCATTGCTCCCGCCCCTCACGCCCTTCTTGCTCCTGATGCTCTTCGTTCTCCTTTTGCGACTTATTGAGAAACCCTTTATCCTTTCCTAACATGTTTTCCACGCTGAATAATTTCTCGTTGTGCAAGCCGAAGTTGGGAGCACAACGATAGTGGCGTTTCGTCGGGTATTCCCTAGATTCAATCCTTCTATACTCGAGGTCAACTTTCTCAGCGGCATCTCTCCAATCGAGAAACGCAAAGTTTACGGCAGCTTTCCACCCAACACCTAAATTTACGCCCCAATGGACCGAGCCGTAATCGGTAATGACGTATTCGCCGGGGCCTTGAACGTGTCTATAGACTTTCAACTTGCGATTGTTTCCTAGCCTTTTTGCATTCCATTTCGCTATAATTTCAGGATTGATCCATACCTCTCTCGATTCCAAGCAATCGATTCGATATTTAGTCTTTAACGTATCCTTAAGAAATTCGTGCAACAGAGCAATTTGTTCGCTTGGTATTGAATACCAAACCACCCAGCATTGCGTGGATGGATCAGCTACGATAACATTTGCTGAACCAAGCGCGTAATCCTCAAAGTGCATCGGGAAAAAAGAAAATGGACTCATATAATACAACCACGGATTCACGATCCCGGCCCCCCACTTCTTCCTCTTGCTCGCCTCGCACGATGCTTCAAAGAATTTTTCCTGCATATGATCAAATTCGACTTTCATAGAATCGTTCATTTGATTCTCTTTCGAAGAATTCGGGGGAGATTTACCAACCATCGGAGCTGAAACACTACCAGTACTTACTTTTTTCGATCCTCCTCCACTTTTCCAACCCTTCCTCTTCCCTTCGCCAGAAAGTAAACGTTTGCGTTCATTCCGCCGCGTTCTAGCCTCGGGATCGCTCTCGACAGCTTTTGCTCCAGTTTTATTTTTTTCGTCTTCGTGTCGCCTTTTGAACCTTTTTTTTTTCACTTTGTTTTCGCTGGCCAATTTTTCTTCTACGATTCGTATCGCATGTGGTGAACACGCTGCCTCACAAATTTTGAGCAACTGACGAGTTATACTCGTTGGTCTTTCAGCAAAATCAAATATGTTCCACGGATTTTGGGAAGGGAGACCGGACAAGGCTTTCTTTTCGCCACCCTCCATAGCAACAACAGCGACACCTTGCAAGTATGGGTACTGTGCTTGCAATTTGTTTTGAATTTGAGTGATAAAAAATCTCTCGCGCTCAACGACACCCATTAAACGCAAAGGTTGCGCCGCAAACTTAAAATTCTCTTGTATTTCTTCGACGAGAGCGCCGAATTCAGCGCGAGACGGATCATATCCATCCATGTCTTGATACTTTCTCAAGATTCCAGTTTCCGGATCTGGAAGTGTTTGTCGAATGTATTGGTAATCGGGACTGAGAGTTTGCAATTGCACTCTCGTATTTCTAATCCAGTCCAAGTTTAATAATGTACTCGCGTTCGTATTCTCATCCCATCCACTGTCATGCAGCTTCAAGACCATCGCACCCTGTTTTCTGAACAGCTTTGTAAATGCTGGATCTTTACCGCTTTCAAGGAAATCTTCTGGCTTCACTTCCGTAGATCTCGTCTTCGCCCAGTGAGCCTCATAGATACTATTCTGAAAAATCTTTTGCGTTTGCGCCTGACTGTGCTTGTGAAATTCTAAAAACTTGCTTTCCTTCGCTCCTTTTCCGACTTCATCCCCATCCTCTTCTTCATTTCTTTCGTCTTCTTCTTCTTCTTCTTCTCCTTCTTCTTGATCCTCTTCTTTGTATTCCTCTTTTTCTGCTACATCCCTCTCGTTGTTTTTCCTATCATCTTTCTCTTTCGTTATCCTTCCTTTATTTTCTTTTCCTTCGTCAAGTTCTTTTCCTCCTCCTTCTTTCCGCTTTATTCTATCTATGAGGTACTCGATTCGAGCAAAGTGCCTTTCTGCGTGTTCCTTTGCTGAGTCCTCCACACTGTACTTGAAGCGATGTTCCCACTCCTGGACGAGCCAAGAGATGAGTAAATCGTGTGAGTCTTCTAAAGTGAAATTCGGCTTCTCGAACTCCTCGGAGTAATACGAAGTCTGGTTATTCTGCTTCAAGTCTTTCCGTGTTTTCTCCGACGTGTTCAAGTTTGCGTCTTGGAGCACTTCATCCAGAATTTTACTGTATAAGGTGTTTCTCAGTTCCTCCTCTTTCGTGTTCTCTCCGATGCTGTCATTGCACTTCTTGATTATATTCTTTTCCTTTGTATTCTCGTCCTCATTCATTCCATCGTTCATGATTTCGTCGTTCTCGTCTTCATCCTTCTCTTCGTCAACGCCAACGAGAGGACAAAATGAGTCCCATAATTTATCGAGCACGTTCGTACACACGCTCTTAAATTTCCCCTCGTCCCTTTCTTTTTCTTCTTCGCAAACGTCCAGAATGTGTCGAATGTAGGTTTTGATTTGCTCTTGTTCGTAGTGGAAGTCTGAAAGATGTGCCATCTTTTCGGAAGACCGGGTGGGCACCAACCCTTTCGACAAAAAGTAAAATTGATGTGGAGAAAATGAAATAACGAAATGAGAAAAAGGCGCCTTCTTCAAAAAAAGCGTTTTGTAATTCTTAAAATATAATTGTGGTGGATGTGGTACCCTGTTTCCTTGTACTGAATTTTTAGAGTAATGAATTAAATATTGTTTTAATTTTCTATGCTATTCATATTTATTATCACTCAGATATTCTATTCAAAAAACATTATAATTATTTAAAATTTATTTTGGAAAATAAATAAATTAATAAAATGTGAAATTAATATGATTTTCCATAAGAATAAAATGTAATCAATAATTTTAACACGTATCAATAATATATATATTATACATAAAATCATTTTATTTCTCTTGTTAGGGAAATTTGAAGGTTTTTCTGTGTGTTGTCTGATGTATACATTTTTTAAATTAAATTATGATTTGGATATTTAACATTCCTCACCCAGAACATATATAATTTTTCGTGTGAGATTTAAAAATAATTCGAGTTTGGTGGTGGTGCATTTATTTTGGATAAACTCTTTGAATCAGGGGGGAATCTTCTTTTTCATAATAAAAAAAATTCGCAGAAGAAGAAAAGAAGGAGGAAAAGAGAAAAGCGAGAAACTTTAATTCTTCCTCAAAAATGAAAAGAAGAAACGTCCTACCCCGGACGAACGGCCAAACGTCCGTTCGGAACAACGGCAACAATAACTTTGTCGTCAAGGCAATAGCTTCTCTAGACGCGTATCCCAAAGTGAAGGAGGATTACGCCCGAGGATCGACTTTAGGCGCTGCCATCACCTTAATCTGTTTCCTTTCCTGTTTATGTCTGTTTTTCAGCGAATATCGAACGCATTTAGTGAGCAAAATAGAGAGCGAGCTCGATGTCGATACCATGGGAGTGCATAAGTTCGAATCCAACGCCGAGCGGTTACACGTGTACGTGGACATAACGTTTCACAGTTTGGCGTGCGAGTTGATTACTTTAGATAGTTTAGACGCAGCGGGTGAAGTCCATCATGACGTCCACGACGGACACATCACGAAACGGCGTTTGGACCGAGACGGGAAACCAATACACGATTCATCTAGGAAAGACGACGTTGGGGTTACTCGCGAAAAGCCAAACAAACACAAACACATAGAAAAGTTAGTTCGGGAAAAGGAAAAGGAGGAAGCAGAGAAGAAGAAGGAAAAGGCGAACGGAGGAGAAGAAGTAGAAAACCAAAAACATCGAAAACTTCAGAACACGGCATTGGCTGGATTTGGAGGTGGGTTCTTTGATATCAACGCTTTAATTCACGAGCAGTTTCCGAACGGACTCCAGGAGGCGTTTAAGAACAAAAACAAGGAAGGATGCGAAGTAATGGGATATTTGGAAGTGAATCGCGTGCCAGGATCCTTTTCGATATCTCCAGGGAAATCTTTGCAACTCGGCATGTCTCACATTCAATTGAATGTCGTCTCCAATTTGAACATGTCTCATACCATTAACAGACTCGCTTTTGGCGAAGCATTTCCGGGTGCTTTGAATCTGTTGGATAAGAATACGAGATATTTACCTCCCAACGCCATCCATCAGTATTTTCTCAAAGTCGTCCCAACCTCATTCGCTCGATTGAAAGATACCACGTTAGCGACAAACCAGTACAGCGTAACTGAGAGTTCATCGACGGCGAAACAAAGTTTCTTTGGCATGGGCAGTAGCGGGAAACCTTCTGGAATATATTTTCATTACGAATTGAGTCCTATTCGGATAGACTTCAAGGAGAGGAGAAACAGTTTTGGTGAATTTGTACTCAGCGTGTGCTCGATAATTGGCGGAGTGGCGACATCATCTGGAATCCTTCACAAGATCATCGTATTTTTTCAAACGCGAGCGCGGGGTAAAAAATAGAAAGCAGAGGGTAGAGAGGGTTCATTTTCGCTTACCGGGTTTGGTACCGGTACCCGGGTACCGTACCATTATTGTTATTATTATTATTAGTAGTCATTAATCAAACTTTCATGCGCTCGAGAAAAACAACACGACTTTACTTTCGTGGTGCGATTGTTTCTGGGTGTTCTGGGTTGAATATTGTCATCGGTGTATGCTCAGCGTTATATCCGTCAAGCCGTAACTTTTGAACATAGAATTCGGGAAACTTTTTTTCGAGTTCGTTTCGAGTATCTTCGACTCTCTCTGTCTTATCGGTAAGGTACAGTGGTTCGCGGAAGTTGATGTTTAGCCATGGCGTCGGATCTAAGCGACCATCAATCATGCGCTTTAGAAATTCGGACCATTTTCCAGAGCCGAGGTTTAAATCGATTTCGTCTCGAACCATTTGAGTCATGGATATTCGCTGATATCCACGAACAGTGCCAAGATCAATCCAATCAGATTCTTCCGCTCTTCCTATAATTTGTAACCAATGTTTGATGTTTTCTGCACCTTCGGTTTCACCAACTCTTCGTTCGAGGTCTCTGCTCACGAGGATTTCCAACGACTCGTCGCTTCTGACTCTCTGCCCGGCGGCAACTGATATTTCTAAGGCGATGTGTTCAGGACATAACCCATGGTCGTGTCTCCACCAACCGGACGGAATGTAAAGAATGTCTCCTGGCTTGAGTATGCAAGTCATACCTCGCACGCTGGAAAAATTTGGAAACTGTCCATCGTTCACGTCGTCTAAATCAACCATGCTAAACTTATCGTATGGGTGAGCAATCGGGTATGGGTACATACCTTTGAAGGTTTGATTTGGATTTATCAAAAGAATTCGTCTGCGACCGTGAATCTGAACTATGAACGAGTCTTCGAGACTATAACGGCAAGGACGAAGACTATCTCGACAACCTGCCGAGAGTTTCACAGAGAGAATCGAACCAAAGCGTTGAAAGCTCAGTAAACTCTGGAACCATTTCCAATCGAATAGTCCTTCTATATCCTCTATGGCTAAAGAACCAACTTTTGAATCAAACATGCTCTCTTCCTTCACGTCTGTGGAAGGCATCGTTTTTCTCGAGATTGGATCTTTCGTAATAACACTCTCGAAATAAATTGACTTATGTTTCCATGCTCGCGCGCACTGCACAAACTCGGAGAAAGTACAATCGAGCGACTGTGTTTCTGGTTCTTTGACGTAGTAGTCTGAGCCAAAAATGTTTTTTGATTCATCGCACTCGATGAATCTGTGTTTATCTGAAGGACAAACCAAACATTTCCACGCATGTGTGCGTGCGCTGTTTTCTCCTTCTTGTATGCCTAGGATTTTTGCGAGATGATCGAAATTCCACACCTGAGCGAGTCCGATTTTCGAATCGGCATTGAACTTTGCGTCAAACTTTCCGACGACTCCAGAATTTCTCAATATTACTGACTCACCGCGTAACATTACGTCCATGACTTTGTTTTTTCTTCGAATATCCCGCGTGCTCAAATCGCACCAAGCGATGACTCTTGTTGTTGTTTCTTCTATTTCTTCTTTTTCGAGATCGCATGCGAAAGATGTAGTAAGAGAAGGAAGAAGAGATTTGGGAAATCTGAGAGGGGGATCGGTCGCCACAGCGCCGAGCTCGAAGTCTTCGTGAGAAACGTTATCGATCCGTGGAGGAGTAGCTACGGCTATGGTGTCTATCCCCCGCTCGATTTGCTCTTTGCGCGGTTGCAAGATCCCGTTTCCGAATTTGTTCGATTTCGTCCTCTTCCGACCCCAACTCTCGGAATTTTTCGAAGAAGAAGAACCCAAACTCTTGTTCTCGCTTTTATCGGCGGCAACGACGTCTGTCGCCGTCGCTCTCTCGTCATCGCGATCATCGACCGTTGTCGTTGTTTTTACACTCGAAACCGGACTTGGAGGAGTACGCAAAGTTTTCATCATCCTTCTTCGAGAGAAGAAAAAAACGCTCCGATTTGTGTCGTAGCAAAATTCAATTTTTTATTTTTTTTTAATGTCGAAACGAGACGTTTTTATTACCTCCATACGAAGGAACGGGGGGGTGGTTATAAAAAAATTCTCTCGTCAAATAATGCCTTCTTCGTATTTTTACAAACGAAGGAAAGGAAAACGAAAACAACAACTACACTGTACGTTTTTATTTTGTGTGTTGAGTCGGAGCCGCCATTGCAACAAAACGGAAACGAACAACAATCACAAAGATATGAGCGACGGAAACGACAAAAAGGAAAAGAAGAAGAAGAAGGAGAAGAAGGAGAAGAAGGAGAAGAAAGAAAAGAAGAGAAAAGAGAGGGAGGAAGAGAAGGAGAGGAAGAAGAGGAAGACGAAGAAAGAAGAGGAAGAAGGAACGACGACGACGACGACGACGACGACGACGCCAAATGCCAAAATCGTTGGCGATTTCGCCTTGGCGAAGAGCGGTGCCCCATTCCAAAAGAAGTTCTACACACCTTGTGAATCTATCCTTCGTTTATCCGAGAAAGATGTCGAGGAACGGCGCAATTCTTTGGCGATTACCATCGAAAATGATAACAAGAAAGATAATTTTACGCCGCTCGCTACTTTCCAAGAGGCTGGGTTTCCCAAGGAAATTTTAGCCGTCTGCAAAAATTTCCAAAAACCTTCTCCCATTCAAGCGCAATCGTGGCCAATTATCATGTCTGGTCACGACATGGTTGGAATTGCAGCAACCGGATCTGGCAAGACTTTAGCTTTTGGATTACCAGCTTTGACGCAAATCAAAGCACAGCCACCGTGTAAAGCAGGGCAACCAGCATGCCTCGTTCTCGCCCCTACCAGAGAACTCGCACAACAAACAGCGAAAGTTTTTGACGACGCTGGAGATGCGACGGGTATAAAATGCGTGTGCGTGTACGGTGGAGGACCAAAACATTTACAGAAACAAGAGATGAAACAGAGTGGCTTCGCCGTAATCGTAGCGACGCCCGGGCGATTGCGAGATTTCATGAACGACGGCGACATACGTTTGGATAGAGTTACAATCTTAATTTTGGATGAAGCGGATCGAATGTTAGATTTAGGCTTTGAGCCTGAGATTCGAGCCATTGCAGGAGCGACGAGGGCAGACAGGCAAACGGTGATGTTTAGTGCCACTTGGCCGAACTCGGTCCAAGGATTGGCGGCTGAGTTCATGACGAATCCCATCAAGTGCAGGATAGGTGCGGAAGGTTTGAAAGCCTCTCACAGCATCAAACAAATCGTCGAAGTCGTAGAACCACACGAAAAAGATCAGCACTTACATCGTCTGTTGAATAAGTACTTAGGTTCGGAAAAAATTACGCCGCGTTGTCTGGTTTTTGCGCTGTATAAGAAAGAATGCGCTCGAATCCATGATTTGCTTCGGAGAAACTGGAAATCTGCATCAATTCACGGCGACATGTCCCAGCACGACAGGGAACAGTCTGTTTCTTCATTTAAAAATGGACAGACTCCAATATTAGTTGCTACGGACGTTGCTGCTCGAGGCTTGGACATACCTGGTGTTGAATATGTGATAAATTATACTTTCCCATTAACTACTGAAGACTATGTACATCGAATCGGCCGGACTGGGCGCGCTGGGGCTACTGGTATCGCACACACCTTGTTCACTGTACATGATAAATCGAGAGCCGGAGAACTAGCAAACGTTCTTCGAGAAGCTGGTGAAGAGGTTCCTGAGAGTTTATCAAAATTTGGGACACACGTAAAAAAGAAAGAATCTAAATTATACGGCGCACATTTTAAAGATATAGACATGAGCGCAAAAGCGACCAAAATTACCTTTGATTGAGTAGATATGCCTGGCGATGATTTGTGTTAGTATGAACAGCTAAGTACTAAGTAGATTGTTTGCGTTGTTTATAATAAAATATGCTATTACAACCTAGTCAAATTCTTTGAGTAAATGGGATGAGTTGGGGTAGAAGCCTCCATCAAATGATTTTTCCAGAGCATTTGGACCCAAGACATTTTCCAATATATGAGCCGGGTCACGACTTCCCCCATATTTCAAAATCTTATCACGCAGTATCGTGCACCCTCCTTGTTCAATTTTATCGTTTGTGAACTCTTTGTGCCAGATCTCTGCAGATAAGCACTTTGCATATAAATAACTGTAATAAGACGATCCATAGCCAACGGTGTGACCGAACCGGAGTTCCCACGATGTCCCGGGCTCGCTCGGGATGAAGCTATGTTCGGACTGAATGTCCGAAGCTAATTTACTGATTTCCGACGAATTTTCCACATTTATTTGGTTACTATGAAGCTCAAGATCGAGAAGAGCGTATACTATTTGTTGCTGCAAATCCATTGCCGCGAAAGCACGCTTTGATTGCTTCAGTTTTCTTAAGAGTTCTGCCGGCATCACTTCACCAGTTTGATAGTGGCGTCCCAGAAAATGAAGCGCGTTTGAGTCCCACGCGAAGTATTCAAACACGTGGCTGGGAACCTCAACATAATCCATAGCACCTCTCGTTCCAGATAGATGCTGAAATTCTGTATCAGACAGGACAGAATGCATTGCGTGTCCAAATTCATGCAAGAAAGTTTCGAGTTCTTGATGAGTCAATAAAATTTCTCGCGAGAAAGATTTTGCGGCAAAGTTACAGACTAAGGCAACAGAAGCCGTTTGACGCGTTCCACCGTTTCTTTGCCGATGTCCACACCTAATCACGAAGTGCGCTGCGTGCGGAAACTTTCCTTGCCTTGGAATGAGATCTAAATATATAATACCTTCTGTATCCGTCCCTGGCACAGTCACTCGTAGCTTTTTTATTGCCTCGCCACACCACGATTCCCCTGGAATTAGACTATCCACTACGATTTCTACGCCTAGAACTTTTCCGAAAAATTCATTCATGCCCTTAATGACACCATCGAGAGAGAAATACTGTGCTACCGTGTTTATGTCTGGATAATCATCCTTTTCCCGGATTCGCCGCATCAAGTGTAGAATATCCCAGCCGCGAACACTTCCTTGTGCTCCTCCATTCGCTATCTGCTTTTGTAGTTTTTCCAACATTTTAAATTCTTCTCCTGCTATGTCCCGTACTTGCGCGCTCAAATCTTTCAAAAACACTTTCGCACCATTTGGTGTCTTTGATAACATAGAAGCTGTTATAAAATCTGCATGAGAGGAGAACCCAAGAATCTCAGCGGCATTGTTTCGTGACTTCAGTAATTTACTCAGCACCAGTCTGTTTCCTTCCGGGCTTGAATTTCCTGCTTGATACATTTGCTGCCGTACTTCACGATTATCGCACACGCGCAGGATAGAATTCATGGTGTTGTGATCCGCTGGAATTAATGTTTGATTTCCTCTTTTGCTCCTTGAATAAATCCATTTTGGTATCGCATCAATCTCCTCTTTATTTTTCAACTCAACCTGTCTGATTTGCCGCGGATCTATCAAGTTTTGCTGGAACTGGAATCCATGTCGCAACGCGTCGTCTGAATATACCTCTAATTTTCTTCTTTTTTCATCCGTTAAATGAATGCCGCCACGTTCAAAGTCTTGTCTGAGCGTTTGAGCAACCCTTCGTAACTCTTCTGTTTGTGACTCGTCTTCTTCTATCTTTGCGTCAACGAGACTTTTGTATAAGTCCACGTTCCCATTCAAAGTTTGCACGAAATTTTGCAATTTCAAGTACGTTCTTTCTGCAGCTTGCACAAACTCTCGATCAGGATGTGTATTACGGCACAGTTCGGCGACGTCTACGACGACGCATATAGTATCTGAAATCTCATCCAGCTGGTGGACGATACTTTTTTCTCCCGTTGCGTTTTCTTCAACAACGCCAGCGCCCCCCGTAGAATTACTGCGGTGCTTCCAAAGAACCTTTTTCTCTTGCTGACCTTTGATATCACTGATGATGTCGTTCACTCTGTCGATTGCATCTGCGGCCAATCGATCGAAATCCTTTGGTGCGTGCAAGCCAACTAACCCGTACACTCCACTTTTTTTTTGGTCGTTATTACGCTGTTGCTGATGATGATACAGTCGAGAAGAGGAAGAAGATGAAGAAGAAGAAGATGAAGAAGAACAAAACGGAAAAGAGCTGAATGAAAGAGATCGCCAGCAACGACGATGACGACATCTATTCATGTTTCCTTCTTCTTCCTGTTCCAATATTAGAGCAGCATCTTTATTTTTTGTTTTTGCCGCTTTTCAGCGTCTGCTTTTTGATTCCTTTAATTCTCGTTATTGGCAAAGGTACGCAAGACTATTTCATTCGCTACAAATCTGGGCTATTTTGACTGAAAAAATCTACGTACGTACTATGTTCTAAACACCAAACTAATCTAAATGCGTGTGGCGTTTTATTAGACTAATTGTATTCAACGTATCATAGGGCTTCAGAAATGTATCATTCCGCTCGGGAGAAAAATTTGCCTCTCGAATTTGTTGTAACCAAAACATATCTTCGTCCAAAATGAATAAGCCAGCGTTGAAAGAAGAAGGTAAAGGAGAGGACTTCTGAGCTAAAATCTCAACGACACATTCTTTATCGAAACAGTCTGGATAGTCCATGAGCTCGTCTACAAATTCCGTAATAATCCCTCGCGAAACAATAATCGGCCACAAGTCCTCGTACAACCGCTTTCTTATAAACTTTCCTTCTTGAGAAACTCTGACGACATTCTTCATTAAGCTCAGATGAACGCTTTTGTGATAATACAGTCGAAACGACTGTACCAAATGTGGCCAAAGATTATGCACTAATGGCAGCACGTTTTCGTCTTTTGTTAAAAAAATATTCGATAGAGCCTTTGCAATAATCTCTGCTGCAAGCGAGCGGACTTTAAACTCAGAGCTCTCCAACAGGGCAGAACTGTATAGGAGTATATCCCGGGCAATGGATGTGTTGTTACTTTTGCAAACAAACAAAACCTGCTTAAAGCAATTCAACAAAACAACTGCATGTTCTGAAAATAATTTTCTGCTTCTCTTTGTTACTTTCAAAGTTTGTTGCAGAGATATGCTTAAAGGTTCCTCGATGAGTGAATCAATTACATTTTTATCCTTTGAACTCAATTTCAATACCGTGCGGAACAACTGAGGAGCGCGCGGGTATTCATCTAGATGTCGTAGCTGACAAACGAGCAGGTCAACAATGAAATCGCAGTTCTCAGAAATGAGTTCTGCAACACTTTCATAATTTGCGCTGACGGCAACTGATTCCAGGGCACGTTTTGCAACTTCCGTTGTTGTTTTATCACCGCCTTTGTCCGTAACATGACCGGAGTACTCTAAGAGCACGCGAAGTACTTTCGTCAAAAATATTGAGTTCTTAATGTGATATGGTCCGAGAGTTTCAGCGGCGATGGCAAGTCCTTCAAGGAGGAATGTTTTCTGCTGGTAAAGTTCACAATCATCGTTTGAGGAGAGCGAGTCCAATTTTGAAACATACTCGTCGACAATCAAACTGAGCGCGACTTTCTTAGACGACGCGTTTTGAGACGAGGCAGCGCCGCGTAAAATTTCGTTCGCAACGAAAACGTAGGTTGCTATGGCTCCATCTTGGAAACTCGATATCGACGTCACGACGTCGTTTACGAAAAGTTCAAAACCTTTCGGATTTGCGACTGCACCAATTTTCCTCAGAAGAATTTTACTCGAACCACCCTGAGCTAACGCATGTACAAGCTCCCGTCGTATTGACGTGCACGACAAAAGTAAGAGGGAAGTTTCGTTTTCGCCTAAAACATCAATCGTTGCCAAAATTCTGGTTTCATTTTTTTCAGAAAAAGAGCTGGAGTACGTGTGTGAAGTGGGAGAATCGACTCCTAAGTCTGCTTTCAATATGACTTTCATTATTTCAAGCGGGACGAGATTTTTTTCTTTCAAACGTTGGAGCTCACCTTTCGCAAACACGGAGACTAGCTCCCAGGAATCGTTCGATAAACTCAAAAGTGTTTCAAGTAGTATTCTTTGACTTTCAGAAAGGGTTTCCTTACAGTGTTCGATAACTGTAGCAGAGAAAGCCGCGCATGCTTTCCGTACCATTGCACGAGTGTGATTCGCGAAGACTGGTATCGTAGAATTCAGAACAGAAGTGACTTTGGAAACGGTATCATCGAACCATTCTTTTGAGTATTTAATCGTGAAAGGAGAAGCATCAACGCTAGAAGATCCATGATTATTCCCTTCACTGTGAATCCAATTTTCGTGATGATGAGCATCCCCTGATAAAACGCAGCAAACAATCTCGCTCAAACAATATAAACACTGTTCAGTTGCCAAGTCGTCTATCCACTCGTTTTTACTGCTGTGTAATAATTTAACCAGCGCACTGACAATACCGGGTAAGAAAAACGCTAACGTTGAAACTTTGTGTTTGACGAAGCGTACGAGCTCAAGCACTACTTTTAAGGACGACTGTCGAATCTTCTGGTAGTTGGTATTTTTTCTGGTGCCAGATGCTAACTCGAGTAAACTACTAAATGCAAATCCCAAAAACGACGGATCCATATCCATCGTCATCTTACCGTTACGGGTAGTATTTGCTTGCATCAAAATTGCTAAGACGGCATCATTTGTCGCTAACAGAAGCTCTTCCGTTTCCTTCACTTTGGGAACCTGGAGCAGCGAAATCAAATTTTGTAAAAGCAGTTGTTTTTCCTCCTCTTCCTCAACGAACGAGGACAAAACATTCTTTCCAATGGACTTCAAAACGTTCTCTAGAACTCGTTTCCTCTGCGCAAGAGCTTTGTTGCTGATACTGACGTTCTCTTTGCTGTAGAATTCTTGAATCTCTGACTGTATGATGAGAAGCGCGATATCGATATCAATTTGTTTCTCCTCGTTTTTTTCAAAGGTGGTACAAATGTCTTCGGTAACAACAGTAGTGGCATCAATTTTTTCATCTTCGTCGTCAAATGTTCGTTCGTCTTCTTGTTCCGTGCAGAGAGAAGCACTCATGCCGCTACTCTATGTGTGTGCACTCTGTCATTTCAATGCAAGAAAATGCACATCTCTCCCAAAGCTCGCGCGGGGGAGGTTCTTTTTTGTCAAGAAAAGCTTCATTTTTTATACGAACGAATGATTGATTTTTCATTCGAGAAGAAGAGAGTCGTCGAAAACGGAAAAGGAAAAAGACAAGGCGAGAAGGCGAGATGGAGAGAGACAAAAAGAAAAGCAAATTTTAGGGCACAAGGATAAAAAATCCCTTCTACTTTGCGCACACAAACTCTTACGTGGGTTTGTACGCTCATTTTTCTCATTTTTCTTTCAAGGACACACACGTGACACACGTGACACACAAACATCACACGCTTTCTCCTCCTTTTTCCTCCTTTTTCATTCTCTTCTTTCATATCAATTGAACCGCGGCGATGGAAGGAATCTTCTCACGGAGCTTTTGCGTGACCGCAACACGCACGGTCATGACTTTTGCAGCTGGTCCCGTAAGTTTCACTTTCACAATCGGTGCATCGACTTCGACTAACTCGAGTTCTCCACCTCCAGTTCCGGCTAGGTACGGTCTTATTTCATCTAAAGTTGCTTCGATGTTTTCCTCCGTCAAATCTAATCCTTCCTCCTCGTCCACGATTTGCACGACTTCCTCAATCTCTGGGATTTTTTCCACCAAGCGACGCTCAATACCCATTCGCATCGTCACTGTGGAGCTTGGACAGCTACCACACGCGCCTTGTAATCTCAATTTAACCACTAATCCGTCTATTTCCACCAGCTCAACGTTTCCACCGTCGGAGATTAAATACGGTCGAACTTCATCTAACACTTTTTCTACGTTATCGCCCGTCAATTCCAAAGTTTCATTGATGGAAGAAGCCGTGTCTCCAGCGGCTCTCGTCGTCGTCAACGCGTTCTTTCCTCCTCCTTCTCCTCCTCCTCTATTTCTTCTTTGCAAAAGCGATGCGCGTTGATGACGACGCAACACATTTGTGTTTGTCCGATGGTACGAAGTGCTCGCCGCGGAGAGAATGCACCCGCGAGGGGGAGACGTG
>CEPW01042013.1_pt1 | contig 15730 bp, 10 predicted proteins | sample 356211 | NCBI WGS metagenome assembly CEPW01 (sample SAMEA2620021, study PRJEB7988) | marine metagenome | biome: marine biome (ENVO:00000447); feature: deep chlorophyll maximum layer (ENVO:xxxxxxxx); material: "saline water (ENVO:00002010), including plankton (ENVO:xxxxxxxx)" | depth 25 m
TTTTTTTTTTGGACCTTTGAGAGGAGAGAGACAAAAGAGGATGACGACAGAGAAGAAGAAGAAGAAGACCAGGCTCTTTTCTCGCTTTTTTTTTGTATTTTTTTGTTTGAAACAAAGACCGGGGTCGTCGTCGTTTCAAAAATCGACGAAAAAATGTCTAACTGTTAATGCCGCCATATCCTTTCGCTATCTTTAAAATCCATTGTCGCAAAAGTCGAAAGAGATTAAAGGAGAACGCGCGCGACACGGAAGAGAAGGGAAGGAGAGAAACGCGTGAGCCAGTAAAAGGAAGCCCCGGGCGCCTCACTCGCGTTTCTCCGCTTTTGTTTCATCGAGAACGACGATGGTGGCGAACAAATCCGCCGCCGGGGTGAAAACGGTGGCATCGACCGGCGGCGATCGCTCGGGACGACGGCCACCGCAAGCGGCTTTGACGACGACGACGACCACGACGACGACACCTGCGGGAACGACGACGTTTGGCGGCGCGGGCGTGCCGCCAAACGGAGCAAATGCGGCGGCGATACCGACGATGGGATTTCCCATGTTTAATCCAAGCGCACCGACGATGGGGTTCCCGAACATGTTCGGGGGCGCCGTATCGAGCGGAGGGATAGATCCAGCGACGGTCGCGGCGTTTGCGAGTGGCTTTTACGGGGCGCACTCGGCGCCGGCTGGGAAAACGGGGGGATTTTTTCCCACCGCGACGAATCAAACGAAGAATGAACAACAGAAAACGTCGAGGAAGGAACACATCGCGACGAACAAAGATCAACAGCAACAAATATTAGGGACGTCGCCGACGTTTTACGGGTCGAGTCCGACGGCGACGCCTATGCCGAGCCGAGCGACGATTGGAGGCACTTCGACGGGCGTCCAACAAAACGCCGCACAAGCGGCGGCGCAGGCGGCGGCAAACTTTATGAATAACGTGGCGGCTATGAATAACGCGGTGGCTAATCATCAAAAAGAAACGTTAGCGTTGTTGCAACATCAACATCAACAGAGTCTTCATAACCAGGTGACGGCACAGGCGAGTTTTAGGAAAAGCAATAGTGAAGATTCTGGAACTATCGGCGCACCGCCGATGGGCAATTCGTCTGGATTTAGTTTGCAAACGCCACAGATGCCGGCATGGACGAAAGGGTTATCTAGTTCGGTGGGGAACTCGGCGGTGACGCCGCAAGTTACGCTTGGATCGTCGCCGAATAGCGGCTTTTCCACGTTTTCCACGTTTTCGCCGAGAGCATCGTTTAATTATGGACGACCAGGTGCGAATACCACTAGTAACCACGATAATCAACAGCAACAGCAACAGCAACAGCCATCCGTAGGCAGACGGAACTCGTTATCTGGACGACACGCGTTTGAAGGAAGAAACTCTTCGTTGTCTGCGTCGCCGAGCGGTTCGCCGCCGGTGAGAGGCGGCGGCGTGCAGAAACCGACAAAGAACGATTCGTCCGTTTTGAAGCGGAATAGTTTGAGCAACAACGCGGCATTTGTAGAAGGTTTAGCAAACGCAGCAGCAGCGCGTTCTAAACCAAACGTAAATGCGGATGGTTCTAACGATACCGCTAAAGAAACAGCGGCGGGAGGTAAGGCGGCTTCGGGTAAGGCGCAAAAGTCCATCTATCGAGGAGTTCGACAAAGACCATGGGGTAAGTTCGCGGCTGAAATCAGAGATCCAACGCGAGGATCTCGATTGTGGCTCGGAACGTTCGATTCTGCCGAGGATGCGGCGTTGGCATACGATGCCGCTGCACGCGCTATTCGAGGTGACGCCGCCGTGACGAACTTTGCGAAAGACGTCGTCATCCCAGAGCATGTGAGAGCGCAACTTCCACCTTTGCCAGTCAGAGACGAGAACGGCAACATCATCGAAACGCACGGGCACACGGCAGGTAACGCGCCTGGTAACGCAAAAAAAGGTGGTAACTCGAAGAAGCAACAGATTGCGGCAGGGGGACTCGGCGTCGCTTCTGAGTTTCCGAATTCGACGCCGACGACGCAAAAAGAGACCAAGAAGAAAAATAAAGGCGGCATGCCGGCGGAAGATGCTTCGATGTTGATGATGTTATCCGGTGCGGCGTTGTTAGATGATGGTCCGAATACCACTAATGATGGATCCAAGTCAACAAATACGACCGAGGATAACGAGGCGTTAGCGGACATGGACATGGATGAAGCCGAGGCAATCAACACGTCGACGCACGCGCCAAAGTTGAACTTGAAAGGTAGCAAACCGAAAGTGAAAGGAAAAGCGACCAAAAATGCCGCCAAAGCCATGGCGAGTGCAATGAATCATAAGTATTGAATAGTAGAATGACAATTGTGAGTACTGTACTACTATGTAATGAAGAGGAGGTGTAAACTATAATTGAAGAAGAAGAAGAAGAAGAAGAAGAAGAAGAAAGCAAAGAGTTGAAAGCGCGAAACTGGCGAAAATGACATTCAAATATTATCAGTTATGAATTTGTAATAACAGTTTCCATTCATATATACATAAAGTAAGCGCGTGTGCGTGTTCTTTCCTGTACTTAAATCAATAACCCAAGCGCAACTACGACGAGCGCGAAGAAGGTTGAGAAGGATGCCGACGGGGAAGACTCTTCTTTTTCGTCCTCCTCGCAAACGACGTCTTTACACGCGGACGTTTCCGCGCAAATTGTTTTACTCGCACCGCAACAGTCACTGCTCACACAGAAAACGCCGTCCGTATTAACAATTTCCCCATTACAGAAGAATGAGCAAGACGGTAACTCTCTCGATGTAAACGATCCATCCTCGCATTGAAGAAAATCTGAGGGGCACGCTTCGAAACTACGTCCATCTAACGCAGTCGATGTATCGATAATAGCGACATCCCCAAAGGATGCATCATTGTCGCTGTCGGAAGAAGGCGGGCCGGATTGGACGGCAACGTTATTCTCATCGCTGCTATCTTCAGTAGCACTCGGTTTCGTATGATTCGACATCCAGTTGACGAGCGCCGTTGCAAAATCATCCGTAAATGAGTTTGCAACCGCATTATCGGTATTCATCAAGTTGATTACCCAATTCTCAACCACAGTTCCTTCTTGGCAAGTGCCGTTTGTCCACGTTTCTGAGGACGTATCCGGTGTACCTGCGAATAACTTTGTGCGCAAGTTCAATGCTCCGTCAACGATCACAGATTCTTCAGTATCGCAGCCATTTCTTACTGCCCATCGTTCTGCAACCGTTTTAATCGATGGAATCTGCACGCCTTCAAAATTCCCACCATTCACGGACGGCACTCGATCCAAACTTCCGGAAATTTGCAACACGTTTACGAAACCATTCGCTGCCACTGAATCCGACGATGTGTTCAAAGCATCACATTCGCTTACATTCAAAAAGCTCGAACCGCTAATTGAGATAATCCCGGAAAGAATCTCAGGATGTTCACACGCCATTCTATGCGCCATAAAGCCACCGTTTTCAAATCCAACGACAAACACTCTCGTCGGGTCAATCCCGTATTGACTTTTCACGGCAGCGATCAACTGATAAATGTGCGTGACGTCATCGTACGGTTCCCACGCTTCTTGCACTACCGTAGTTCGCAAAGGACCGGCGTTTGCGCAGCAGGCTTCGGTAGCAGCCCATGTTCTACATCCGTAGCGCGTGTTCAAAATCCCATCCGATCTCGAACATGTCGAACACCAAAAGTTTTGCCTGTGGCCTTCCGGGACAGCCAAGATGAACTCACTCGTGTCGACGTATTTTTTCAAATCGATCAACTGGTGGATGGAGTTGCCATCCATACATCTGCCGTGCAATAAGACGACGAGACCCACTCCTTTGCCGGACGATTCCGTTCCATTCGGAATGGCAACGTCCGGTAAAAATAATCGCGTGGGATCTCGATTGTACTCGTCGTCGTTCGAATAAACGATGTCGACTTCTTGAGTCGCGATGGCATCGGTCGTCGACGCGAAATATGAACTCGCGATGAGCGCGACGAACGCGAGAATTGCAGAGAGACGTCTGCACATGTCGCTGAGTTTTTTAGGTTGCGCGCGTAAAGTATCGCGCGCGCGGTCAGAAGAAAACGATACAAAAAGTAATATTTTTGTGCGTTATTTTTTGACGACGAGCGTTTTTATGCGTTTTTTTCGAATATGAAAATGTCCTCTCTCTCTCTCTCTCTCTCTCTTTCTTTCTCTCTCTCTCTCAAATTATGTAAACGTCTTCGGACGACACTGAGCGTAATACGCGTCTTGAATGAAGCAATAGTCGTCAGAACTGGCGCAACACCGAGGGCCGTTCCATCCGACTCCACCGCACTGTCCCCACGATTTTGCGCATGATGATCCGTTGCGCTCGTATTTCGGACGACACTGCGAATAGTACTCGTCTTGAGTAAAGCAATAATAACTCGGGTCGCAGCAGTTGTCGGGAGAATTTCCAGCGTTTTGTTGCCACAAACGACCGCCACATTGGCCATAGTTTGGAGTGCATGGTGGTATGTTAGGTCGGCATTGGTGATAGTATTCGTCTTGTTGGAAACAAAAGTCGTTCGAATCGCAACAGCGGCTTGCACCGGTCCATAAGAGGCCGCCACATTGTTGCCATCTTGCTTGACACGCGGTGGACGTAGATGTTCCTATCGATGATGCTGGATCTTGATACAATTGTTGTTGATTGAACGATATTGGTGTTTGCAGTGACGTACTATCGCCGGTAAAAGAGGGTGATGGTCGACACTGCGAGTAATATCGATCGACGTATTCGCAAGTATTACCGCGTTTGCAGCATTCGGCGCCGGTCCAATATTCGCCTCCACATTGCTCATACATATCTGAGCATCCTTTACACACGCCGTCGACACAAACTAGACCGGCGCTACAACAACTTGGTAGGCCGTAGTTTATGCCATCGCACCGTTCGTTTTCGTTCATACATGGCACGCATGACTTCTCGCCAAATCTAGAAACCAGTTCGCAACTGAAGCCTGGCTCACAACACTTTTCTGCTCGCGATGTGGAGGAGAAACAACTTTGGCCTCGAGTTGAACATTCGCAAGGCTTACCAATATTTGTCTCTGTTCGAGCTGGATACAGCTTGCACGGCTCTGTCGGCTTATCGCACTCTTCCTGTATGGCTTCTTTTGGTGCGTTTGGTAAGAACGATGGAATCGGTCCACAGAGCCCCTTATTATATGCCAATGAAACTGTTTTTAAAACCGGTAAACGTCTCAAACTTTCCGGCACTGGACCTGTCAGCATATTGCCGTGTAACAGAAGCACCTCTAACCGTTTAAACACTGCTAGAGTTTCCGGAATAGGACCACTGAAAAAGTTATCGTGAAGATCCAAAGTGGTCAAGTTTATCGGAAATGCCAACGGATTGATGCGACCGGACAGCTTGTTACCTTCCAAAACGACAACTTCTAACTTTTCTGCGTTTCTCATACCTAACGGAATCGAACCACTAAACGCACAATCGTCCAGAAATAACTCCTTAATATTCTGTAACCTACCTATCGCCGCAGCCGGAACTGTGCCTGATATGTCTGCATTTCCACTCAAATCTAAATACTCCAACGACTGCAAATACGCCAACGCGTTATACGAAATCGGCCCCATCAACATATTTCTGTGTATATTCAATACTTTCAAACGACGTAAAAATCGAAACGACTCAGGAATTTGTCCGATAAACTGGTTCCCAAAATGCGACCCGGGGACGCCATACTTATTCTTCTTCTCTTCCGGGAAACCGACGTCGTAATAAATCTGCTTTTGCGTAAACCCGCCGTCTAAATCAATCTCCTCCAACCACTTCAAATTTCCCAACTCGTACGGAATAATCCCTTCAAGATTATTCACGCCTAACTTTAACGTTTGCAAATTAGGAAAGCTCCTCACGAATGCGTTCGACACGATACCTTTCAATCGATTGTTCCCGACATCGAAAATTTTCACCCTCTCCAATTTATGCGGCAAACCAGCGCGAGGTAGCTCTCCGACTAAATCCAAACCGTAAAACGACACGAACGAAATCCTGCACGCGTTCTCTTCGTTGCACTCGCATCCAATCTCCGGCCATTCGCACGCGCGCTCGAACGGCGCTCGTTTTGAGGTCGAATACCACGTGGTGTTCAAACGTTTCATCAGGTACATGAGCGACTCTTGTTCAATTCGAATTAATATCCCGCTCGCGTTCTCCGTCCTCGTCATCGCGCAAACCGCCGCCAAAAGAAGCACCCACCCTTTCGAAAAGAAGAGCATTGTCCGCGATGAGATGGTGGTCGATGATGATGGTGTGGAGAAGAGAGAGAAAATTTTTTCGATTTTTCTTTCCCTCGTGTATTTTTTTATCTCCTTTTTCTTTTCCTCCTCGTAAAATCCAAGGGACAAAAAAAATGAAAGAAGAAGGAGTAAAAAAAAAAGGGTGGGAAAAAAGAAAAAAAAAGAAAAGAAATTCTCGTCTTCAAAAGAGAGAATTTTGCGTTGTGACGTGTGTGTGTGTGTGTGCGTGCGTTTTCCTCCTCTAGCGCGTTTCGCATCGATCGTCTCTCTTCGTCGATTGTCTCTCGACGCGAAAAGGGAACAGAAGAAAAAGAAGAGGGAGAGACGCGCGGTCAATCTTAATCTTCGCGCGCGGTCCCACCTGTTGTCGCGGCGTCTTTTTGAGGCGAGCAGAAGGAAGAATTAGGCAGAGATAAAGAAAAGCAATCGGATCGTGCGCCGCCGTCGAACGCGATGCCGCCAACAAAACGACGCCGAACGTCTTCGTCGAAAGGAAACGGGTCTTTCGTTTCCAGAGACGAACGAGACGTGCGCGCTTTTGCGCCGTGGTCGAAAACCATCGAGGAGAACTGCCGCTTTTACGAAACGTCCGTGGCGAATGGTTTGTCCGACGTTGAAATTACAAAAAGACGAGAGAAATTCGGCCCGAACGAACTTACCAAAGCGAAAGGGAAGAGTTTGTTAAAATTGGTGTTAGAGCAATTCGACGACGCTTTGGTGAAGATTTTGTTAGCTTCGGCGATGATTTCTTTCGCGTTGGCGTTCTTCGAGGAAGGCCCTAACCCCGGAGGTGGGAAAGATATCACCGCGTTCATCGAACCTTTAGTTATTCTGTTAATTTTGGTTTTGAACGCTATCGTCGGGGTGTGGCAAGAAACAAATGCCGAGAACGCGTTGGAGGCGTTGAAAGAGATGCAATCGCCGGATGCGAGGGTGATAAGGAATAACGGAGAGGTGGTGACCGTGCCGGCGAGTGAGTTGGTGATTGGGGATATTGTTGCGTTGCGCGGCGGAGATCGTGTCCCGGCGGATTTAAGAGTGGTCGAGTTGAAGACCGCTACGTTGAGGTGTGAGCAAGCGAGTTTGACCGGTGAATCCGTGGCGGTGGATAAACAAGCTGAAGATGAGTTGTGTCCGATTGAGATTGAGTTGCAAGGTAAAACAAACATATTGTTTAGTGGGACGGCGGTGAGTAACGGCCAATGTAAAGGGATGGTGTGCGCGATTGGGATGGATACGGAAATGGGAAAGATTCAAACGCAAATCGAAGAGGCGAGTATGGAGGAAGAGGATACGCCCTTGAAACAAAAGTTAGACGCATTCGGGGAGGTTTTGAGTAAACTAATCGCCATGGTTTGTTTGTTGGTGTGGTTGATTAACTATCATCACTTCATTTCGTTCGAAAGCGGGAGTTTCGTCTTTAACTTTGCTAAATGCACGTATTATTTCAAGATTGCGGTTGCGTTGGCAGTAGCGGCGATTCCAGAAGGCTTGCCGGCGGTCATCACCACGTGCTTAGCGCTCGGGACAAGGAAGATGGCGAAACAAAATGCCATCGTGAGAAAGCTACCTTCGGTGGAGACTTTGGGGTGCACCTCGGTCATTTGTTCCGATAAAACGGGCACATTGACGACGAACCAAATGAGTGCAGTCAAATTTGTTACTGTAGACAGGAGGGGGACGAAAACGCGGGCGTATAATGTCGTCGGGACGTCGTATGATCCGACGCAAGGCGGTGTTGAGAATTTACCAGATTTGAAGCAAGACGCGACGTTTGTCGTCGCTTCGCAAATCTGCGCTGTGTGCAACTCCTCTCAAATTGAGTTTGTAGAAGGGTCCGGGTATAGATGTATCGGCGAGCCTACCGAAGGCGCGCTAAAAGTTTTAGCAGAGAAAATAGGATGTGAAGACGATGCCAAACATCGAAAGGCGATGAACCGCAGAAACAAAAATTTAAAAGATGGCTCACAGGCGGTGTGTGACGAAATCTTGAGTGGCGTCGACGTCTTGTCCACGTTGGAATTTGACAGAAATCGCAAGTCAATGTCGGTGATTTGTAAAGAGAAGACGAAGACCGATAAAAAGGGTACCGCGAATAGAAAGAATGGTGGTAATAGTAGCGGCACCGAAAACTATCTCCTCGCGAAAGGCGCGCCGGAGTTTATTTTAGAGAGATGCACTCATATTTTGACCCCGGACGGTATGGAAATTCCATTGACGAAAAGCATGCGCGACGATATATTGAAACGTCAGCAAAGTATGGCGAGCATAGCGTTACGATGCTTGGCGTTGGCGATTAAATCTGGACCGGAACTTGGCATTCTGTCGAGTTACGACGGCAGTCATTCTCACCCAGGGTACAAGATTTTGAAAGATCCTTCGCAATACCAAGCGATAGAATCGGAAATGACATTCGTTGGCCTCGTCGGCTTGCGCGATCCTCCAAGACCTGAAGTAAAAGATGCTATTTCTGATTGCAAAAAAGCTGGCATTCGGGTTATTGTCATTACGGGCGACAACAAGTTGACTGCCGAGGCAATTTGCGCGGAGATTGGTGTTTTTGATTCGATGCGCGAAGCGGCCGAGTTCTCGTTCACCGGGCGTGAGTTTACGCAAATGACGAAGCAGCAACAGAGTAAGTGTCTAAAAGGCCAATTCAACGGTGTCGTGTTTTCGCGCGCTGAACCGAAACATAAACAAGACATCGTGCGTTTATTGCGAGACGATGGGCACATTGTTGCCATGACTGGAGACGGTGTGAATGATGCGCCTGCATTGAAGCTTGCGGATATTGGTGTTTCCATGGGTATTGCGGGTACTGAAGTCGCGAAAGAAGCTTCGGATATGGTCTTAGTGGACGACAACTTTTCTACTATCGTTTCTGCGGTTTCCGAAGGCCGATCGATTTATGATAATATGAAAGCGTTCATCCGCTATATGATTTCCAGTAACGTTGGTGAGGTTGTTTCCATCTTCTTAACAGCCGCCCTTGGCTTGCCTGAAGGCTTAATTCCGGTGCAACTTTTATGGGTCAACTTGGTCACCGATGGTCCACCAGCAACAGCATTAGGATTTAATCCACCTGATACAGATATTATGACTAAACCGCCCCGCCGCAAAGATGATGAGTTACTCACTCGGTGGAGCATCTTCCGCTACGCCGTTGTGGGCTTATACGTTGGCATTGCCACGGTAGGCGTCTTTTGCATTTGGTTCACCCGAACGTCATTCATGTTTATCGACTTATCGGGCGATAACCACACGACGGTTTCGATGAAACAACTCATGGATTGGGAAAACTGCGCTTCTTGGACCGATGGCACTTTCAAAGGTGGTTCCTATTCCACCGCCACGGATGGCCCTTCCTTCTCTTTTACCGGTGTAAACAAGTGCGATTACTTCAATGAAGGTAAAGCCAAGGCATCCACGTTATCTTTATCCGTTCTGGTAACCATCGAAATGTTCAACGCCTTGAACGCCTTATCTGAAGACTCAAGTTTGTTCACCTCACCACCGTGGATCAACCCGTACTTGCTCATCGCGATGTTCGTCTCCTTCGGGTTACACTTTGTGATTTTGTACGTCCCAAGTTTTGCGACAATCTTCTCCATCGTCCCGTTAAGTTTCAACGAGTGGATGTTGGTCGTTCTGTGCGCTTTGCCGGTGTGCATCCTCGACGAAATCTTAAAATGGTTCGGGAGACGAATGAACGAAAAAGAGTTGCGCGCGCGACTCGACGCGATGAATAACAGAGCCCAGGAAGTAAAGAAGAGAACGACGCATGGAAGAAGACAATAACGAGGAAACGTATTTAAGCGCGAACCATATCTTTTTCAATAACACTAATAATATTAAGAATAATACGATATATATACGTATACACTACTGTTTATTGCGGCCCTCTTCCGGCTGGGAAAGTCTCCGTCATCACTCGCAACACGGGAGACGCCAAACTAAACACACTCACGGCACCCAACACGCTCAACACCACGAACCCTGCTTTCCACGCGTTTGAAAACGTCTCCGATTCCATCGCCTCGTTTTCCGGTCCCGGTGGCGGTGGCGGGCGTTCAAAATCCATCTCCTCCTCCTCCTCGTCGTCGACTCGCGCGCGACACGGCAAAGTTCTTTGTTTCCTCCTCCTCCTCGAAGTGGGATTGGATTTCGGAGACGCGATGCTGTTTTTCCCCATCGAACGAGAAAAAGACGATCGAGACCTCGACGACGCCTTCTTCGCCGCCGATGATGATGCCGACGCGCCAACGACGACGAGAGAATTGGAGTGCCCAATCGCAAACATTTGTTGGTCTTCTTCTTCTTCTTCTTCCGCGCGTTAAGAGTGAAGAGATTTTTTATATCTAAAAAAGATATCGACGTCGAAAAAAGAACGCGACTTTATTTATACTCCACTTTGGTCTTCTTTCTGCGTCGTTGTTCGATGATGGACTTCGATCCGACCCGCGCGAGAGCGAACGTCGAGGTGCGCGTGTTTGTTTATTGGCGCCTTCTCTCTTGTGCAATGCTACTCGTTCTTCTCTCGTGTTTGGGTGCGTTGTTTTCTTTGCGCGCGCGATCTGTTTTTCTTCTCTCTCTCTTTCCAATTAGAAGGCTTTTTGGAGGCGCTTTTGCGCGCGCGCTTTTGCGTTGACTCGACTTCAAATGCTCCCGCGCGAAGTGGTACTGACGCGACAAACGACGCGATGCAACAGGACCTCTCTTCGTTTGCAGATGACGTGGAAAAGTTCGTGGAGCGCGCGAAGAGGAAAGACGGGTCGCTTCTCGAACGGAAAAAGGAAAGAGGGGAGAACTCGACGGCGAAACCAACCACCACTTTGGAAAGGAAAAGCGAGAGAGACACGGAAGAGACGGCGGAGAAGGCACATTTTTTATTACGAGAAAAAGGCAACGAGTGCTTTAAGAGAGGAAAATTAGACGAAGCGGAAAAGATATACACAGAAAGTTTGAACGCGAAAGAAACGGCGGCGGTTTTGAGTAATCGAGCGATGGTTCGATTGAAACTCGGGAAGTTAAAGGCGTGCGTGAAAGACTGCGCGAGGAGTATAGATTTGTTAGCGAAAGATGACGACGACGACGACAAGAGTAAGAAGGAAGCGTTGATGGTGAAAACGTATCAGAGGAAAGGTACGGCGGAGATACAGTTGAAGATGTATCGAGAAGCGGTGGTATCGTACGAAAACGCGTTGAGAATCAAGCCGGAATCTGAGATGATTCGAGAGCAAAGAAAGGCGGCGGTGAAGGAGATGGAGATGGAGATGGTCGTGGTAAAAGATGGACAGGTTGAACTGTGCGCGAAGGATTTCGCGGTAAATAGACGCGAGAATCAAGTACTTACGGAGAAGAAGAAGGAACTCGAAACGCCGTCACCAGCGACGATGGAGAAGAGAAAGGACGTGATGGAGAAGGAAGAAGAAGAAAAAGAAGAACGCGCGCGACGACCAAAAGAAACAGCGACGATAATGGACGTAGAAAAAGTGCGCAAAGCGATATCAAAGCTTAACCACGACGACAATGATATCGAAACCGGACCTGCTTTCGACAAGCAATGGAAACTCGCCGCCAATTCTTCGGAAAAAAAGTGCAAAATCCTTCGCGCTGTGCGCGTTGAAAACATCTCTAAAATCCTTGCCGAAAGACTTACCGGCGACCTATTAGGGGACATCGTCGCTGTCATTCTCACGCACTGGATAGATTCGAATAGCTCAAACGAAGAACCCCTAAACTGGCTCACTGAACTCACCAAAACCAACCGTTTCTCCATGGCTTCGATGCTCCTTTCCGGCGCCGCGAAAGCACGCGCCGCGGAGCGTTGGAACCGCTGCGTCCAAAGATTAGCGGAAGACGCCACTCGCGAAGTAGACGCTCGCACCAAAGCGACCTCAGATAGACTAGACCACCTGCGCGCACTCTTTAGATTATAGCCACCGGTAGTCGTACACGCGTACTCCGACGCTCTCGTCTCCTCCTCCTCCTCTCTTTTTTCTTTTTTTGTACGCGCACGGCAGCTCCTCTCAAGTCCTCTCACGTCAAGTCCTTTCCATCATAATTACTGCATTCAAGTCCTCTCTCTCTCTCTCGAGGAAATTTTTTTTTTCTTTGAATTGGAACACACAACAAAGAAAAAAAAAGCGTCCCGGAAAAGTCGGAGAATTGGATAAAAATCTCGCCGTTTCCGCCTTTTCCGCCACGAAAGCGCGACCTTTTTCGCGTGTCTTTTTTGCAAAAATGCCTCAAAAAGGCATTGAACCTCTTGGGGAAAACTTTATTATATCTTTCTGATTCCTCTTCCATCGAGACGACCCCTCGCGCGCGCGCAGTCGAGCGAACGAACACCGCTTTGAGAAAAAGGTTGGTGGTTTCGGTCGCTCGTTGTCGCGTCGTCGCGTCCACTTCTTTTTTCTTTTTTTCCGCGCAACGGGTGCGGTTTTTGACGCGCGAACGCGTCGAGAAGGCCGGTGTCCCTTCGCGCGTCCTTTCGGACGAATTGGATGGAGACGAAAAGGTCGAGGAATATTTCTCGATGAGCGCGCTCACGCACGCGTTGGATGAGAGCATGCGCACTCCTCATCGTCATTGCGACCGCCACGGAATGCACGAGAGCAGAGATGCGAGCGAATTCCCTCGTGATTCGATGACTGCGTCGTCGCCGGAGACCTTCCAAAACGTCGCGAACGCACACGGAGGGATATCAGCAATTTCTTTGTTGAGAGCGAACGTCTGGGAAGAGGCATCGAGACGAGGCGAAACGGGTGAACCAGATGCGAAAACGCGCGCTTTACTGGAAACGGAGAACGCGGAGAACATGTTCGTGGGACGGAAAACGGTCGAGATTGAGCAAATCGCGAGTTTTGGGAACATTCGTATCGCCCCCGCCATGTCTGGCTTCCAATCCGAGTCCAAAAATGCGTTTGGGGGAAGTAGTCCGAGGGAAGTCCCGCGTGTGCGAAGGGTGGCGGTGTACGACGACATTGACGACGATAATGATGCAAACAGTCCTGGGAGAAAGCGAAGAGGAACCTCGACGAGTTACTTAGCGATTGAAGCGGATTTGCTATCGAGGAGCAACGAAAATGCCGGGATGTTGTGTTCGAGCCCGAATAGAAAGAGTTTTACATCCGCGCCTTTTGCCACTGTATACGGGAGAGATACTGCAGGATTGGAATCACCTTTAGGTCAAACTTCGCCGGAACGTACAACGAAAGAGTTTCGTTCCATACCTTTTGCGACGGTTTATGCATCACCGGATGCGCCTTCGAGTCCGGCAAGTAAATCTTCAATATATTTTTAAATAGAAAGAGAGAAAGAGAATGAGAAAGAGGAAGCGCACGCATCAAGAAGTAAAACAAGCTGTACATATAAAAGAACCAAGAACTAGTCCAATAGCAAAAACATATTAACGCCCAAAAATTTTGCAGGATTGCGCAAATATCCCGCGAGTTGTATATGTGCGAGGCGAAAAAGTATTGTACACAAATAAACAATGGAAGTAAAAGAATATGTAACATAAAAGGAAAAAATACACACTTTTCTAATATCCTCTATTGTGACCAAATTTACACCTGTGTCCCCACTGACACCGACCTGTCTGCGCGAACGCGCGACAAATTTGACTCTTAAAAGTCACGACAAGAGGTACGGAACCACCTAACAAGGTAGAACCATTCGCCCCTTTCACTGCTCGCGTCGCCTCTTCAACCGATTGAAACCCAATAATTCCAGTTGTTGCTATACGTGTGCACGATAGGATGCGTCCAAACTGCGCGAAAACGTTGACTAAATCATTCTCGTTACTATCTGTGGGCAAACCTTTGATGTAAATGTTCTCTGAAGGTGGATTGGCCACCATAGAACCTCCCCCCGCCTCGCTTCTGCCACCACTACTTCCAACAACACCAGAACTATCCGTATTCGCAAACTTTACCTGCAATGGCCTGTGAGCCATATCTTCTCTCAAAACTTTCCCGCTGACTTTCTCGATCGCCTTCTCTGCCTCCTCGTACCGCAAGAATTTCACGAACCCGTACCCTTTCGAAAATTGCGACACTTTATCTCGCATAATATTCACGCTCTCCACCTCCCCACATCCCTCGAACAACTGTTTCAACGACGCTTCGTCCATATCTCTTGGAATATTCCATACGTATAAATTCGAATGCGTCGGCAAACTGGCCTTAATCTGCTGCTTCGCGTTGAACGACACCGACACCGGCATCCCGCCGCCAGTTCTATTCACCACCATCTTCCCGTTCGCCTCTCTCACCGCCACCTCAGCCTCCTCAACCGTCTCAAACCGTATCAGTGCCGTCGTTGCAATGACTCGACAACTTACAATCTTCCCAAACGCACCGAACTTCTCTCGCAAAGTGCCTTCATCGATATCCAACGGCAACCCTTTCACGTACACGTTATCCGTGGGAATCGACGCTATGTCCATCCCCCTCGCGCCGCTCATCCCGCCGTGTACTCCCATCAAACCTTTCGAATCTGTGCTCGCGAATTTAATTTGCAATTGTTTATCTTTCACGAATTTCCCGTGTAATTTCTCCTTCGCGTTCACCGCGTCATCGAATTTCTCGTACTTCACGAATCCGTATCCTTTCGACTGTTTCGTTTGGACGTCTCTCATTATCGTGCACGATTCGACGTTGCCAAATTTTTGGAACAACGTTGACAACTGCTGCTCGTCCATGTCGCGAGGGATGGACCAAACGTACAAGTTCGAGTGCTTCGGCTTTTTACCGCCGAAGTCTTTTCGGTTGGTGTTGTCCACGCTCATCGGGTGTCGCCACGCGCTGTGGTCGCTACTTTTTCCCACGTGATCTTGCGTGCGCTTACGATTTACCGGTAAAGATTTTGTCTCGTCGGTCCCGCCATCATCATCGAAACCGCCTCCGCCTCCGTTGGTGTACCCGCCGCCGCCGCCGCTCGCCCCTGCTCCAGGTCGGCGAAAAGCCATCAAAAACGCTCACCCCCGGGCACGCGTTTTCCCCAACGCGCGGAAAAAAAAGCGAGACACGAGCGAGGATCCAAACACGCAACAAGGGAGAACAGAGTGAAGGAATCAATCGCCTTTGAGATTTACTTGAGATATTTTTTGCATAAATGTGTGATCTTTTAAAGAGAGAGGGGGAGGGCTTAAAAAAAAGAAGACTGTGTTCTCACACAAAAAAGTAGTGTCTCGTATTCGATTCGACAATAATAACACGCGTACGTTTTATGTTGCTACGAACTCCTAATCCCATTCCGGTTCTGCCACGCATCGTTCTCCTTCCTGCGTTCCAACTTCCACGACGGCGGGATGAGAGGAGGGCGGTTCTGGCGTGGCGTTTCGTTCCGCGACGGCGGGTTGAGAGGAGGGCGGTTCTGGCGTGGCGTTTCGTTCTGCGACGGGCGGCGGCGTTTCCTCCAAACCCTTTTGATCTCCTTCGAGGTGTTGA
>CEPW01081798.1_pt1 | contig 15689 bp, 13 predicted proteins | sample 356211 | NCBI WGS metagenome assembly CEPW01 (sample SAMEA2620021, study PRJEB7988) | marine metagenome | biome: marine biome (ENVO:00000447); feature: deep chlorophyll maximum layer (ENVO:xxxxxxxx); material: "saline water (ENVO:00002010), including plankton (ENVO:xxxxxxxx)" | depth 25 m
TAATAATAATACTCGGGTTTGCGCCGCCGCCAAAAATAAAGTGGGCCAACAACGACCTGGGGGGGAGACAGGAGGGACGACGACGACGACGACGACGCGATATGATGCTCCCGACGAAGAAGCAACATCATCATCGAGCGAAGAAAGTGTTGTGCGTTTTCGGTCTCGTCTGTGTCGTCTTCTTCTCCGGGAAGAACAATTGGGGGTCGGGCGTTTTCGCGAACCAAAAGGCCCGCGCGAAAACGGTCGCGGCGTCGGTCGAGCGAGAAGTGCACGAACACGTGCTCGAACCGATCGCGCACGGACTCGAAGGGATGTTTTTCGGGGCGGCGGAGGAAGACGGTGAAGAAGAAAAAGTGGATTATGATGATGATGATGATGTTGACGACGACACAGACGAAACCGTGGCGGCGGATGCGAACGCGGATGTAAAGTACCGAGAAGAAAACGAAAAAGCGGAAATGCACGACGAGGATGAAAATCAAGAAGCAGATCGATACGAAGTGGCGACAATGGAAAAAAACGCGCAGATTGAACGCGAGGTGCGTCAAGAGGACACCGCGAGGAAGGCGAGCAACATGCCGAAGGCGTTTGCGATACATCAAGGGAACGCGAAGTGCGCGAACGCGCCAAAAGAGATGTTGCCAAAGTTTACGAAACAAAGTGGGTTGAGGAAGAAGGAAAGTAAAGTGTTACCGGCGAAAGCGGGGTATGTGGGGGTTTCGAGAATCGATGGGGCAACGAAAGGGACGGTGCGAGTGAGAACGGAAAACGGCCCGAGGACGAAAATGATAGAATCCAGCGCAAATCCAACCGTGAAAAACAAAGACGAAGAGGCGTTGATCACGTGCTTGGAAGATTTATCCAAGTGCCAGCTAGACTCGGAAAATGACTCGATTCGAAAAGCGGCGTGGAAATTGGGCGGGACAATGGATGCTAAATTGGGGAAAAGTTTAGCCGGTATTGAGCGCAAGAAAACGTGTGCCATCATCGGCAATGGCGGCGCCTTAATGGCCAAAGAGTACGGTCAATACATCGACAAGCACGACGTCGTCGTTCGAATCAACGTTTTAGACAACAACAATGCCAAATTCAACGCCAGTTTAGGCCAGAAAGCAACCCATCGCGTCTTGAGTTACAAAATGAGCAAAGACGTCTGTTGTTTACAACCCGCCTCGAAACATCCGCCCGATAACGATGAGCTTATTTACTTAGCTTGGTTCCCGGCCATGCGCAAACAACTTATCTCGCGCCTCGCCAAACGACAAAAGCGAAAAGTCATCGAAATGCACGACGCGCATCTAAAATCCATCATCCACTCGTTCAAGAAAATGCGCGAAGAACTCGTCCGACTCGGATTCGGTCCGTTTGAAGACTGGGAGTACATGACATCTGGTATGCACGCCGTGTTGACATTCGCGAGGTCGTGCGAAACCGTCGACGTGTATGGCTTCACCACTGACTCGGGTGGTAAAGAACCGTACTGGTTTACCGGTCGCAAAGTCGCCCCTAGATCTGGTCGTACACAACACGCCTGGGACCACGAGAGGATGATTTTGAGACTGTTAGCCGCGAGCGGAATCGTGAACGTTTGCACATAGTAGAATAAGAGAAGAGAAAGAGTAAATATTAGCCACGCGCGTAGTAATGAGAGAGCGAGAGAGCACTAGTCACCCACTTACCCACACGCTCACACGCCCATTCTATGACGACATCGCGTTTTGGTTTTGCGGACATTTGTTTTGCTTGTTTCTTTCTCTTTAAATGCGTCAGAAGAAAACGTCTGTGGAATCATCCATTCGCCCAAAAATGGTCGACACGAAACGCGCGATGGACTCGGACCCGGAGAAGAAGTCGTCCGAGAAGAAGGCAAAGAAGGCAAAGAAGGAGAAGAAAGAGAAGAAAGAGAAGAAGAAAGAGAGGGACGATGGAGACGATGGGAAGAAAAACGCGCTTCCAAATGCGCAATCGTCGCCGCCGGCGGCAGATACACCTAAGAAACGTTTCCGTTTACGACTCAAAGGCATTGCCCCGAACACGGATAAGAAACAAGTCGCAAATTTCTTATCGGTGAGCGAATCGTGCGTGCGAAACGTCTTCCACGGCGAAGCTGTTGTCATCGTAGAATCCGATGTGGATTTTAACAAATGCGTTGGAAAGGACGACGAGAAGTTAAATGGACGGTTTGTGAAGGTGATGGACGAAACGAACGGCATCCAGACACAAAATGTAGGTAACACTTTTACGAGGGCAAATACAGGCGATATGAATAGAAAAACGACGACAAACGAACGAGAAGGACGAGATTGGACGTGCAAGAAGTGCAACGGGGAGAATTTCGCGAGACGCGAGACGTGTTATAAGTGCGGCGCGAGGAGGTACGGGGAGCAATCGACGCCAGGAACTGCAATGAGAGTGAACGCGAGCACTACTACTACTACGAAGAAGCAAAACAACGCCGGGGATAGAATGGTTGCGCAAGGTTCCGAAGAGGAGGGATACGAGGTCTTCGTGAAGTATTTACCGAAAAATGTGGACGAGAGCGACATTGCGGATTTCTTTAAGCACTGTGGAGAGTTGAAGGAAGAGGTGAATTTGTTGAGAGATCAAGCGACTGGAAATAGCAAAGGAGCTGGGTTTTTAACATTCAGAACTATACAATCGCGAGAAAATGCGTTGGCAATGGACGGAGAACGATTTCTAGATCGGACGGTCTCGGTGACAGTTGCAAAAAAGTCTCCGTTTGGGACGAGAGGGACGACGCAGGCATTAGGGACGCACACGCCAGCGATGTTGAGGGAAACGATCGATAGTTTAGGCATAGCAAATGATCCGAACGGGGTATACATAGATGGTACGTTTGGGAGAGGAGGACACACCCGCGGCATATTAAACGTGCTGGGGGAGAATGGGCAACTCCACGCGTTTGATTTAGATCCAGAAGCAATTACGGTTGGGAGAGCATTAGAGAAGGAAGATTCGAGGTTTCACATGCACCACGCGCCATTCGGGAGCATGTTCAAAGTTATGCGAGAGAAATATGCAAAAGTGAAAGTCGCGGGCGTCTTTCTCGATTTAGGTATTTCCTCGCCGCAGTTTGACGATAAGTCTCGCGGGTTTCGACCCGAACAGGATGGGCCTCTTGATTTACGATTCGACGTGACGAGCGGCGCAAGCGCATACGACTTTTTGTTGAAAGTTTCCAGAAATGATTTGAGAGATATCATATTCAAATACGGAGAAACAAACGACGAACTGTCATCGCAACGCATCGCGGATGCGATCGTATTAGCTCGAGATACCAATACCCTTCCTAAGACGACCAAAGCGTTTGCGACGCTCGTGGCAAACGCAAAAGGTGCGGAGTACCAAGCCATGCATCCCGCAAAAATGACATTTCAGGCGCTGCGCATTCACTTGAACGAAGAATTCGACGAGTTTCGCAGGGGCATGGAAGGTGCGATGAAGCTACTGAAAGAAAATGGCAAACTGGGCGTTTTAACGTGGAAACATTCGGAGTGTGCAATATTGATTGAGTATTTCCGAAAAGTCGAAAAAGTGCGAGCAAATGCGCCTATTTTTGAGTGGCTGCAAAAAAATCACGAGAAGTCGATGACGAAAATATTAGAGAAAAAGAAAGGCAGCGTCGACGGCGACGATGACGAAAACGCTTGGGCAGCAGAGATGAACGATTGTAAACGCCCGACGGATACAGAAATGCGCACGAACTCTCGATCGCGATCGGCTATTTTGCATGTCTTGAGCAAAAAAAGCAACGCGGCGCGAATGGTTCATGTGGAAAAAGTGGCGTATAAGAAACTGAAATGGGATGATAATACGAAGTGAACGATGACTTTTTCGCGTATAGATTTAGCTTTTGACCATTTACCAGCTATTGTTCGCTCTGCATTTACGTAAACACTTTTTCTCTCTCCATCTCCAAAACTATCTTCGCCATATCGTCTGGTGATATGGACGTGTACTCGTTCATTTGACATATCGCGGACAGACCCAACCGTCCTCCTTTCGACCAACTACTATTACTTCTATGGCTCAAATTATCTGCCAAAATATCCGCGTCGACATCTGGGATTTCTCTTCTCCTTTGCAACTTCTTCACCCAACCATAACTCGGTTTCTCGTAAAAATACCAATACTTCGCGCTGCCTTCGTCCTTCATCGCCCTCAACACTCGCAACGCAGGATTCTCTCCGGTACCGTCTGCTCCAATCTCTTTCAACCTCTTGTGCACCGCCTGCGGCGATAAAAACCCGTCTTCCGTCTTTGACTCCACAATGACTAGCCTTGCATCATTCTCGCATCGCCTTAACATCGCTCGTCCTCTCTCAAAAACCTTCTCCGCTTCCAACACTTGATCGTACCCTTCCTTCCACAACTCCTCGCCTTTCTCTTCGTTCAACTGCTCGACGAGTACTTTCACCTTCTCAAACGCCATCGAATACGCCAACTCGTCGTCGTCTACAGAATCACAAATAGACGACAAAGCGATGTCCAACTTCACTCCGTTTTCGGAACTAAACTCTCCGAAATCCCCGCTTTCCGCCGCGTCTATGAATATCTGTTTATGTTTCAGAGCAAACTCTGGTTCGAGAAGCGCGTAGCAACTCAACACCCCATCGGTATCGTAGTGATTGTTCAACACCAACGCCTTTGCAAAAGAATCATCATCATCATCATCATCATCATCATCCCCGCTTTGTTCGATGAAATTCAGCGCGATTTCCGTGCTCGTATCCGCGTACACGTCTTCTGGAGTCTCGTTTCCAGTCCAATGCGTGAGTTGTAACGTCGCGCCCGGAACGTTGCCATCGCACGTGATCGTGTGACGACCCCCTTGCGTTTTGGGAGCGGTGTCCCCGTATCGAACGAATTGAAAACGGCGCTCGTTCTTTTCGGGGGCAACAGCTCGCGTCGTCGTCGGCCTCCGCGGTGGATGGCGCCCTCGAACGCCGTCGCCGCCGCGTGGAGATGCGAACGACCAAAGAAGAACGCACGGGGAACGCATGATACCACGTGCGTGCGCGTGCGCGTATACTAATAAATGACGTTTTTCCCTCCTTTGTTCGTTACATTATTTCCAATCGAAAAAGCGCATAAATAAGCGCTCGATGCTGCGCGCGACCGTCGCTTTTTTTGGGCGCGTCGTCGACAAAGACGAAAGAGCAGCAGCAGCAGCAACAACAACAACAACAACAGTCTCGTCGCGCGGCGCAGCATCCAGGAGGAGGACTTTTTTTCCGCCAAAGTCGCCTCAAAATGGTGGCCGGAGTCGGAGACGAAGAAGAAGAGGAGGAGGACGACGACTCGCTATGCGCAGAGACGACGGCGAACAAGAAGAAGAAGATGCCGCGCACCGCGAAACGACGAGCGCTAGGAAAGTGTGCCCAATATGTCGAGGCACCGGGTTGAAACCGTGCGGCCAGTGCGATGGGACCGGCGTCAACCAAGAGGATAAATACGGAGGGAAAGACGGGTATAGAAAAGGCCAACCGTGTTGGTTGTGCGAAGGGAAGCGTAAAACGATGTGCGGGAACTGCGTAGATTTGACCGATTCATTTTGATGCCACCGGGGTCCTATTATAACTGATCTTCTCTGTGTGTATATCTATTTCCACCAGCTCTGCGTGGTACTCGTCGTCGCTCGGGTTCTCGCTCGTCTGTTTTCCGCCGCGCGCAACTCCCTCTCCACGAGTCTATTTTCGGCGGTAAACGCACTGATCATGTACTCTAACCTCAACGCCGTGTCGTCTATCATCTCCAATCCATCTATAGCTTTTTGAAGCTCTGTTTCACACGCTTTCGTTTGGCTTTTATCGAGCCAGTGTATGCACAGTCGCGGACATTGTTGTTGCGCCAAATGTAACGCGTACTGTTCCGCTTCCGTCGCCGTCTTTACGGCGTTACTCTTTTCACTTCTATCAAACCTCGCCGCGCCTGTTTTTGGATTTGTGCTGAAATACTCTCTCGCCGTGTTTGTGCAATTGCAATACGATGGACAATTTGAGACGCCCACGCATGCGATCTCGTTTACGAACACGCTTCCGAAGACGTCTCGTTCGGCGTCGTCGAAATCACCTACTACGAATCCCTCATCTTCCTTTCCTTTAGAGCTGCTCATGTTGCTCAATAAATACGCGTACGCTCGAACGCACTTCTCCGTCGCTTCCTCACTTCCTCGTTCGTTGTTGCACACGTCTGGGTGTATCCTTTTAATCCGTTCCGAAAATGCTTTCCGAATCGATGCTTTTTCTTCGATATATCTAATGCCTTCTCTTCTTCGTCGCGTAATAATCCCAAGCGTTTCTTCTGGAGTGCGCGCGTCTAAGACGTCTGCGATGACGACGACGAAAGACGACGACTTTGAATGCTGCTCATCGTCGTCGTCGTTTACGTCGTCGTCGTCGTCGTTCGCCGAATAATCCTCTCTCGTCGTCGTCGTCGTCGGTCTCGCGCGTCTCTCGGTTCGCGCGCCTCCTCCGCGACAAAGACGTCCACATACTCTCCGTTTTAATGGAAATCTCCTCCCTCTTTGGAGCGCTGTTGGGTGTCTTCTTCCTCTCACACTCTCAACTGTACTCCCGAAGCTCAGCGTCATTTTGTGTGCTCGATGAGTATTGGAAAACAGTTATTGCAGAGATACAAAATGTCTTCAAATAATAATGCTCTCCGTTTTAATGGAAATCTCCTCCCTCTTTGGAGCGCTTTTGGGTGTCTTCTTCCTCTCACACTCTCAACTGTACTCCCGAAGTTTTAAAGCGTCATTTTGTGTGCTCGATTATTGGAAAACAGTTGCAGAGAGATACAAAAAATGTCTTCACTTTAAATTCGTGTGTAAAAAAATGACGACGACGAGAGAGATGGCGACGACGACGACGATCGTCGTCAACGTGTCCTTTAGAAACAAAATCTACGCCCTGCGTCTCCCGGCGGAATCGGCGACGGTTCGCGATTTGAGCGTTTCGGTGCGAGAAGCGCTCCCGACGCTCGATCTTCACACCATGAAATTCATCGGCTTGTCGAAGGTGCCCGTGAAACCATCGTCGTCGTCGTCGTCGTCGTCGTCGTCGCCGCCGCTTCTGTTGAACGAGTTCGAGTCGATACGAAAAGGGAAGAAAATCCTACTCGTGGCCTCGGAAATGCGCGTTTTGGAAAAGATGAAAGGAGATGAGAAAGTAAACGTGAGGATGAGAGGGTTCGAGGACGAGTTGAAACGAGAGAAACGGAGAGACGTGAGATATGCGAGCAGACAAAACAAAGGAGAAGGCGTAGCGTATAACACATCCTCGAGAGAATTCACGTTCCATAGTTTACGGGTGTTGCCGATACCAGATGGTATCGTGGAGCCGTCGAAAGAGAAGACGATGTCCATATTGGAAAAATTGAAAAGGGATCCGGGCGTCCGTCGCGTGATGGAAACGCACCGGTTCTCGGTTGGTCTCTTATGTGAGATGCCACCGGAAGGGTTGGTTGGGGTATCGGAAACGTGCATCTTAGGATTTAATAGAAATCAAGGGATGGAGATTCATTTGAGGTTACGAACTGACGATTGGAGAGGGTTGAGAAGGTACGAATCAATCAGGAGAGTGTTGATGCACGAATTGGCACATAACGTTATTTCCGAGCACAACGTGGAGTTTAAAGCATTGAATAGCGAACTGGTGAAATTATGCGAGCGAGATTGGAATCGAGGGCGACGAGTAGGAAGTGGAGAGGTGTACGGAAATGATAATAACGATGACGCGTACGATTCCTTGAGCGAAGACGAGTGCATGAAAGAGACGAGAAAATTGAGCGGGATGAAGTTAGGAGGGGGTGATGGTGGAGCGAATACGCGTGGAAACAATCCTCGAGAAATGGCCGCGAGGAAAGCGTTACAACGATTCGAGCAGCAGCAGAAGCAGCAGGAGCAGGAGGAGCAGCAGCAGCATCAAAACGAAAAAATAACGTGGAAAATGCCGCAGTGTTCGTGCGGCGCGTGCGGCGACGGCGAAATCACGTGCCAACCGTGTTAATAAACAGTAGCAAATATGTAGAAGTAATACTCGTATCGATATAGTCACAAAACAAAATAATATGGTAAGCATATAACTCCTCTCGTCATCATCCTTAAACGACAACTCGGTTCTTTTTCATTTACAAACCAGCGTTGACCAACCCGTGCAACGTCAACAAGCCGGCTAACTTTTTCTCCTCATCGATCACCGGCAAGAAACTCACCGGTCTCCCTCCAGCCTCCATTTCTCTCATGGCATCAACAGCCTTCCCCTCCGCTAAAGTAGTTCTCGGCGTTGAGCTCATCAAATCCTTAATGGGCGCTTGCAAAATCTCTCCACCTTTTTCGTGCAACGACCGTCTCAAATCGCCATCCGTAAACACGCCCAACAAAGTGTTCGCGTCGTCCACGATTAACAAACACCCTTGCCCTTTACTCGACAACTCCACCAGCGCGTCCACCAACTTCTCATCTGGTTTCGCCAACGGCAACCCACTCAATGGTTTCATCACATCTTTCACGCTCAAAATTAATCTCTTACCGATTCTCCCAGCAGGGTGGTTCATCGCGTATTGGTCCATTGTCAACGATTTCGCTTGCATAATCGCCACCGCGCACGTATCGCCAAACAACATTTGAATCGCCGTACTCGTCACCGGCGCCAAATCAAACGGACACAACTCTCTCTCCAGCGGCAACATCACGTGCATGTCAGTCTCCTTCGCCAACTTACTCTTTGCGTTCGAGGACACCCCAACCAAAGTCGCCCCTTTAGCTCGCGCGTACGGAATCAGCGTCAACAACTCCGTCGTCGATCCAGATTTCGAAAACATAACCATGATGTCCTCTTTAGACACGATCCCAATGTCACCGTGCAACGCGTCCGTCGGGTTCAAGAATACCGATTTCGTCCCGGTGGATACTAACGTCATGGAAATCTTTTGCGCGATGAAACCCGATTTGCCGACGCCGGTGAAAAACACCGTCCCTTTGCAATCCAACACGAGCTGGCAGAATTTTTGTAAAGGCTCGTAATCGAGCTCGTCGAAGAAATACTTCATGTACCTGTGAAGAATAAATGATGATTATGATGATAGATATAATAACACTACTATAGTTAGCGTTCAGAACGCGCGAATAGTCTCCTCGAACGCCCACCCCAACAGAGCGTCTACCCCCCCACTCGACGCTTGGTTTTGGCCACGCATCGCTCCTCTCCAAAAAACACCAAAGACAACACTATGCGACGCACACGATGATTCGAAGACACACAACACACGAAAAAAAGAGAGAGACGAAAACGACGATGAAAATGATGATACGAGCGCGCGGCAAGAAGAAAAGGAAAACAAAAAAAAAGACGACGACGAAAAACAATCGTCGTCGTCGACGTCGTCGTCGTCCTCATCATCCGCTCTGCAACAAAAGCGATACGTCGTCGTACCCTTGCTGCGTGTCGAACAGCGCTTTCAAGTCTTCCGGCGACGCTTTCGCCATGGTGATGATTGATGTTGATGTGATTGATTGGCCAAACCTTTTTCTTCCTCCTCTCTTCTTCTGTCGTGTGACGACCACGAAACCATTTTTTTTTTTGAAAGATTTTTCCCATCTTTTGTGTCTCCCCAACTATTTAGGGTTTTATAGATATGGAGAGCGTCCCTTTCTTTCTCTTTCCAATTTTGGACTTTTTGAAGGAAATAAAAATGCGTCACAAAAAACCGTTGGTGGGGAAAAAAAAAGGGATGCTTTTGCGCTTTGTCTCGAGGAGTCTGAAACACCCGCATAAGCACTACGCTTTTTCGGGATGCGCCGCAAAAGCCGCGCGACGGTCACACTGCTCTTCTTTGTCGTCTTCGTGTTGTTGCTCTTCGTATTATTACTCTTCGAGAAGAAGCGCGACGACGACGCGCTGCCACGCGACGACGCGGGCGAAGGATGATGATGATGAAAATGATGATGAAAATGATGCGACAAAACCGGTAAAAAAATCGATTATTTCGAGCGTGGAAAACGCGAACGTGAAGCGGTTGGTGAAACTGAGAACGTCCAAGGCGTTTCGAGACGAAGAAAGGTCGGTGGTCGTCGTCGGCTCGACGGTGTTGAAGGAAATTTTACGCGACGGGAAAACGAAGGTCAACGTCAAGTCGGTGTACGCGTTGGAGGATGATGGTGATGGACGTGTGGATGTGTTTGCGAATGACCACAAAGTGTTTTTTTCGTCGTCGTCGTCGTACGGAGCGACGGCGAAAGTGATGAAGAAACTCGCCGGCGTAGAGAACGCCGATGGGATCGATCTCGTCGCAGAGTTGGAAATGCCAGAAATTAGGACGGTTTCGGAGTTTATGAAACGAAAGAATACTAGGAGCAAAATAGACAAAGTGTTGTGCATGGACGGCGTCCAGGATCCCGGAAACGTCGGGACGCTTTTACGAACCGCCGAGGCGTTTGGATTCGACGCGGTTGGTTTAGGCCCGAGAACATGCGATCCATTCAACGATAAGTGCATGCGATCGAGCAAAGGAACCGCGTTTCGAATGCAAATGTTTAATTGGAAAACGAGCGAGGAGTTTTTCGAGGGCATAGTAAATGATGGCAAGTTTGAACTGAAAGAGAACGTGTTAGCGGCGATGCTCTCGGGCGAAAGCTGTGTGGACGTTTCGAGAGAGTTGAATAATAATAATAATAATAATAATAATAATAATGATAGCAACGATTATAGGAGTCATACTAAAGTGTGTTTAGTTTTAGGAAGCGAAGGGCAAGGCGTGAGCAAGGAAATTGCGAGCTCTACACGTGCGGTGACAATTCCAACTCCAGGCGTTACGGAGAGTTTAAACGTCGCCGTCGCTGGCGGAATATTGATGTCAAGTCTCACCATTAGGTAGGTAGCTATACATTTTAAAAAGAATGCATCTATTTACGCAGCACTTATGTACCACCATGGTACAACTAATCTTTTTTTCTTTCATCCTCTCTTTCTCTGTCTTTCTCTCTGTACTAAAATAAAATCAATTTTCAGCGCCTATCCAACCGCTCTTCGTTCTAATCCTCAACGGGAACACTTTGGCAAACTTCTGGTATGCGAACACTGCGAAATCGAACGAGTGTACGCTCACCACGCCTTGCACTTGATCAAAGTAATGGTACGGCGCCGTCGCTTTCGCTTTGCTCGTGTACGGTTCAAACCCATACAAATCTAAACTCTCGCAGCGTTGCATCATAAAGTTCACCGCGTACCACCCGCTCATCGGTTTATCGTGAAACTGTTTCTTCTTCTCCTTCTCAATGATTTCCTTCAGCACGTTCCACAAATCGTGCGCTCGATTAACGAATCCAGGATGCAAAAATTGCATCTTCAAACTCTTCCCGTACTTTTTCAACAACGGTTCAAATATTCGTTTCCTATTAGTCGGCGAGCTGCCTTCAAAAAATAATGCCACGGAGTCTGGTCTCGAATTCTCCCACCCTTTCTCGACCAACCGTCTGGCATTTTCTCGATTACTAAAATCGTACGTCGTCTTCATCCCAACGTCCTTCTTAAAATTCTTCACCGGCGCAAAGTTCACCCGCATGACCGCCTCGTGTCCATCAATCTCCTCCCCGAACTGAGACTTCAACAACGTCCCGCTATTCCCAACTAACGCGCACGTTGCGTGCGTTTTTGTCGCCCGCTTCTCTTCATCCGGTAACGTCTCCCCCAACACTTCACCCAGCTGAAAGTGCGTCTTTTTTCCGTTCACGTCGGTAAATTTCACGTCATACTTTTCCGTTTGCGCGTTATCTTTGGCTATGATGACTGAGCTGTACTCCTTATCCGAATCGTGCGCATATCGATACTCTCGCCTCCCGAATCTGTCTAAATCTCTCTCGTTCAGCATTCTAGATACCACCGAATCGCCCTTCATCGCGCGATGTTGTCTCTTCTCGCCGCTGTTCGTCACCACGATATCTTCTTCTTCGTCTTCGTCTTCGTTTTCTTCTTCTCCTTCGCTCCCATCTTCGTCCGAGGTATCGTCGACGATACCGTCGTCCAACGCCATCGGATTTCCTTTCATGCCGTTCCCGGTTTTCATCGCGTGCACGCGATTGCTGACATCAATCGCGGAATAGACGCGTTGCGCGAAGAGGATCAAAAACGCGAGCAAGAAGATCCATTTGATGATTTTCGTTCTCTGACGAAACTTGGAGGTTAACGGACGCTTCGAACGCTGGAGGAGCGCCATATATGTGGGTCGTCGGCGTCGTGCGTGTAAGAATGAAGTGACGTTGCTTCTTTCCTTCGTGTGCAAAACGTTGCTCCCCTTTGAGAGCGCAGTAGGAGTGCAGCAGAGTTCTAAAATGTGAAGAAGAAGCCTTTGTAAAGAGCATTACATAAACGTCCCCTCGTTCGCTATGACTACTACGTGAAATAATAATTCTACCAAAGTGCCTTTTCTTCGTCTACGTACCAAGAATCAACGGCACAACTCTCCCTAAGAAGGCGTACCACCCGCCGGCGACGAGCAAAAATCCGCTCGCGGGTGTCACCCAGGCAGTTTTCTCTCTCATCCCCATGACGCTTTTAATGTTCCCAGCGGCGCTTGCGGCTAATAATAACGGCACCGAGTACCCCAGAGTGTACGAGAAAAGCAGAAATCCACCGGAAAGGACGTTGCTAGAACTCGCGGCGACGTAAGCGAGTAACGTGGAGAGGACCGGTGTAGCGCACGGGCTCGCCGCTAACGCGAAGGTCGCGCCGGCAACGAAAGATGTTAAAAAAGGTGGAAGATTTAACGACCTCGGATCAAAGTTGGTCGCAAACGAAGGAAACTGGAGTTGGACTTCACCAAGTAAGTTTAATCCCATGACGATGGCTAAGATGGCGACAGAAATTGGCGCTACGACGCCGATTTGCCCAAACGCTTTCCCAGCCGTCGCCGCAAAGACGCCAAATAAGGCAAACGCGGAGGCTAATCCGACAGCGAAAGCGATCGCGTTTGTGCGCATTGCCGTTTTCTTCGCGTCTTCGTCGATTTCCTCGTCATCTTTCATCAACGCCGCGTCCGATGCGTACCCTCCGATGTACCCCAACGTTAACGGCAACACCGACAACGTACACGGCGACACACTCGTCACGAGTCCAGCTATAAATACCAACACAAAAGTCGCAGGAGATGTCGCAGATGTTACACTAAACGCGCTCGCGCCTTCCTTCGACGTATCTAAAGCGCCCGAGACGAACCCGTCCAATCCAGACGTCACGTCGAACAGCGATTTCGAGACATCCGCCACGCACGCGATTTCACGCCACTCAAAGTCCATCATCATCATCATCATCGTTCCTCTCACAACGGTGGTCGTCGGTGGTCGTTTTCGCGTTGCGTCCCGACGAGGGAAAGAACAACGACGCTTCTTTGCGCAAAGCGTCGTCGGACCGTCCCTCGACGAACGACACAAAGACGACGTCGTCGACGATGCCATCATCGCTCTCGCCGATGCCATCGCACACATTCGAGGCATCGCGCGATGACTTTTTGCGCGTGCAAATGCAATGGAGTAAATGGCGATTCATTTTTGGACACGTCGTCTCCACGAACAAAAGCACAAAGAAGTAATCCTAAGTATGCGTGCAATAATACTAATAAGAATAAGAATAATAATAATACGATACGCATGTAGTATAAAACAGTTACGTTCTCACGACTATCCGACCATTCCTCGTGTGATATCGCACCCCTTGCGTCGGTTTATATTTCTCGTTTCTCACTTGCAAAGTCTCTACTTTCACTCCGCTGACGCCGACGCCGGCGACGGAGAACTGCGCGGTGACGTTGCACGTTTCTTGCAACTTGATTTTTCGTCGTTCAGTTTGAAGTTTCGATTGATTTGCCAAGGCTAACGCGCTTTGGCTGCCGTCGATGTTGTTTTCGTCGTTTTTGTTTTTATCGCTACTGTTACTTTCTTGTTCAGAACCCATGGTTAAAACGACCGTTAAGCACGGAGTTTTATCCGCCGGGAATTTGTCGATGGACCAGTTGATTGTTTTACTGGCGTCGTCGAACGTCGCGCCGCCGTGCGTGGCCGATGGGTCAGCGCTTAAAACGCGTGACGGTAACGCGACTTGCAAGCTAACCCCTTCGACTGGTTTCTCAAACGCCGGTTTGGTCCCACAGACGATGGAAATTCTCCCTTGCGTTGGTCCAAACGATGATTGTGGTCGAATGTATAAAGGCATAGGTACGGAAATGGACCCTTCCGGCCCACCTCCTGGACCACCACCCATCGTTTGCGATTGCATCCACGGATTTTGTTTGATATACTTCGGTTGCCACTGGTTCTTATCCTCTTTCGATTCTGGTCTTATCTTATAGTTCATCAACGTAAACTTCCCATCAGCTGGGACAAATGACACCACCCGATCGCTCGCGAACCTCGCCAATCTCACCGAAGGATGAAACGAATAGTCCTCAATCAAATGCGAATTCGACAGCGACAACGAAATGTCCGGCATACCGCTCAACCGACAGTTCACTTCAATCTTTCCGTAAATCGCACTGGTCAACAACTTCCCTTCCGGATCTAACGTCGCGTCCACGTGCTCGATGACATCTAAATACACCTCGTTCGACGTGTACTTAATATTCGACGCTCTCCATGGCAACGGCAACAATTTCGTCGGATCTTGGTCGCTTACCAACACTCCGGATGCCGTGCCTAAAACCGCATTGTGCAATCGATTCGCCAAATTTGGCGGCGGCACTAACACGTGCAATCCCCCGGGATGCGTATTCACCGGTATCCCCGAGTCCAACATCTCGTCGAGCAACTGATACAGCGTCAGATGGTGTTCTTGCAATATCGCCTCCGTAATCGCGTTCCCGAAATACGACTTCAACACCTCGTGGAGTTGCGTGAGAAATTCCACCACCATCAACGGTTGCGTTTCCGAGTTGCACGTGGCAATGTACGTGATTTCCCCGTGCGATTGAAAAAACGCGTAATCTTTCCCATCGATAGCTAACACGTCCCCTTGGGAATTGTTTTTAATCGCGTTGTGATGTTTTTCGAACACTTTCTCGCACACCGAGGCGTCGGTTTCTGGACCCCAGTGTTTGACCGCAGTCAGCGTTTCCGTTTTATTGTTCGTTATGAAAAGGGAATCGATGCCCATGATGACGATGATGATTGGAGGACAAAACGTTTGTTGTTGTTGTTCTTAAGTTGTTTCACCAAATTCGATCCAATTCTCTCTCGAGACCAACACAATTCGACTTTGTGGTAATGTGCTTCTTCTCGACGACGACCAAAGAAAGTATACAATCGCGAACACCACCACCACCGTCGTCGCTACCACACACACACACACACAAAAGCGCTCGGACAATGCGCCGCGGCTCTTCTGCTTCTGCTTTTTTCGCGCGTCTCGCTCTCAGAGATGATGCTTCCAAAACAAAGCGCTTTGCTCTCCCGCGGGACGAAACACAAACAGAGAGAGAGAGAAAAAAAAGGAACCAAAACTCCTTCTTAAACCCTAAACAACAAAAAACCCTAAACCCTATGTCAAAGTCTTTCGACACATTTTTTTTGTCGGCACCTTTTAATGTGTTTTAGACCTTTACACCCTTAAAAAAAAGGGAGATAAAACGACGCCCACAGAAGAAGAAGAAGAAGAAGAAGAAGAAGAAGAAGAAGAAGA
>CEPW01058210.1_pt1 | contig 15635 bp, 5 predicted proteins | sample 356211 | NCBI WGS metagenome assembly CEPW01 (sample SAMEA2620021, study PRJEB7988) | marine metagenome | biome: marine biome (ENVO:00000447); feature: deep chlorophyll maximum layer (ENVO:xxxxxxxx); material: "saline water (ENVO:00002010), including plankton (ENVO:xxxxxxxx)" | depth 25 m
ATCTACGTCTGTTAAATCACTTAGATTGTCTGCTATTGGATCCCAAGTTCCTGATGCGGTTCTGAATTTTACTGTTTTATCGTTTGTATCAATCCAGATATCGTGTTCTGCTACTGAATATCCTAGTGTAGCGTGAGGATCATTACCACCCTGAAATAGGGTTACTCCGGTTTTACCTATTTTAAAGTAAGGTACACTGGTACCTTTTGCGTTTAATACTACTGCCATCTTTCCCTCAACGTTCTATTTTAAAGTCAGATAATTATATCTGTCGTTAAGTTTCTATACATCTATTTATCAAAATAACAGAAAAGGTAAAAAAAGAGAGGCCGATTTCTCGGCCCCTCCATCGTTTAGTGTTTATACTAACCTTTTAATTAGATTTGTTTGTACTCCGCAGTTACGATAACATTACCTGTTGATGGAGATGCAGAAGCACCACCATTCTGGATAGATGCAGAAATTGTTGCACCACCAGCCGTAGCAGTTTCATAACCTAGTTCAACAACGTAGATACCACCTTCTGATAAATCGGCATCATTTGCACCCATTAGAGTGTTTGTGCCATCACTGATGATAAGTTCATCAGCACCTACGAATGCAGTAGTAACTTTAGCAGTTACTTTTGAAACGTAGTATGATTTACCTGAAACGTTGGCTACAGTACCGACTGTAAATGATGATGAACCATTTGCCGCAAAAGATACTCTACGAATACCAAAGTCAACAGAAGATGACGCCGCGTCATCAACGTATTTTTTAGTTGCAAGTGCGTAATCAGATGCACCTGACATATCGTATAAGTTAGGAGCAAGAATAATACCGTCTCCTTTTGGCGCAAACGTAATATTTACGTCTGTGCTATCACCTTTTGCTGATAGTTCTACACCACCAGTTCCGTTGGTTGCTTCAAAATAGTCAGCCGCACTCGCAGTTTCTTTGAACAACATAATTTCTGTGTCGTCCGCACCACGAATTTCAACGTGACCGTCTGTAGCACCACCGTTACCGCCTTTAATTACTGCGTGTCCTGAGACACCATTAGCACCGCCGTTACCACCTTTAAGTACTAAGTCACCAGCATCACCAGTTGATGAATCACCACCGGCTACTGTTAAATCAGTATCATCTTCACCTTGAAGTAAAGCGTCACCTGATTGACCTACTAGGTATACGTCACCACCATTCTGACCTTGTAAGAACATATCTACAACGCCTGAACCAGATGCGTTTTTGGCTGTAAGAGTTAACTTACCTGATGCATTTGTAATATCAAGGAATTCACCAGTACCAGAACTTGCGTTAGCAGTATCGATAACTTTAACTCCAGATGAGTTACGAGTTTGCTGAATGTATTCCATTGCGAATGCAGAACCGTCAGATACCATAACTTGTCTATCTGAACCTGCCGCTGAAATACCAGTACCACCATTAGCGATTGGCATAACGCCTTGTACGTCTTCTGTTAGTACTACTTTTGCATAACCTAAAGCACCCGCTGAATTCATTTTCAGAATTGTAGAGTTTGCGCCTTTGGCTAATTCACTCACACCACCTGAGCCGTCCATTATCATTAATGAGTCAGCCGCAAAAGCAGAAGTATCTGTGTGCGTACCACCCATATCTAATGGAAGAGCATTAGTTAATGTTAATTCACTTACTGTTAAATCATTAACAGTTAAGTCTGCCGCCGCAGTGCCTACTTTAAGTTCCCAGTTATCTGTAGTTTCATTCCAAATGAATGATGCACTATCAGAAGTACCTCTGTTAACTTCAAGACCACCATTAGTTGATGGAGCACCTGTTACGGATGAGTTTACAACGATAATGTTATCCTCAATGTTAACTGTTTCAGAAAGTGTAGTTGTTACTGCACCAGAAACTGTTAAGTCACCTTGGATAGTTGTGTTACCGCCAATTGATGCGTCACCAGTTACTGATAAATCAGCAAAAGTACCAGTACCACCAGAGATTGCATTTGTACCTGCATCGATATCATTACCGAATGTAGATGTTGCATCTGTGATAGTTAACTTAGTAGCAGTTGCGTTATCATCGATACCAGTTGATGCGAATGTAGAGATTGTACCTCCATCAATCTTATCACCAGATATCTGGTCATCAGCAAGAGTTAGTGTACCAGCAGATACATCTAAAGTCTTACCAGAACCTACTGTTATATCGTAACCTGACATAGTAACACCAGCACCACCTGATAGGTTAGCCGCTGAAATGTCACCACCGTGTACTGCATCGCCTGAGATTTGGTCATTGTCAAATGTCAATGTAACACCACCGAGGTCAATATCTGTACCTGTAATAGAACCACCAGTAATCGCAACGTTACCACTTGAGAAGTTAGTACCTGCAAGTGTTGTTACTGATACTGAACCGCCTGTGATAGCCGCGTTATTTGTAGTCATAGTAGAGAATGTACCTGCCGCTGATGTATTAGCACCGATGATTGTATCATCAATGTTACCACCGTCAAAGTCAACAACTGATGAAGTTAGGTTTGCACCTGTAATTGCACCACCAGTAATTGCCGCGTTTGCAGTTGTCATAGTTGAGAACGTACCAGCCGCCGATGTTGTTGCACCAATAGCCGTACCGTCCATTGCACCACCTGTGATGGCCGCGTTAGCAGTAGTCATTGTTGCAAACGTACCGTTTGCTGATGTCGTTGCACCAATTGTTGTTCCATCAATAGCACCACCATTAATGTCGATAGTGTCCGTTGTCAATGTTGAGAACGTACCTGCCGCACTAGTTGTAGCACCTATTGTAGTATTGTCGATTGTACCAGCATCAATATCGGCTGTAGTAGCCACTAGAGATGAGATTGTGATAGAACCGATTGTACCACCTTCGATGGAATCACCTGAGATTTGGTCGTTAGCAAGTGTTAATGTACCAGCAGATAAATCCGCAGTATCAGTCGCACCTAATGTTAGACCACCAGTTACAACGCCGTCTTTTGCGATTACGCCATCAATAGTTACACCATTAGCCGCTGAGGCTTCATTGATTGTATCTACTGAGACTGCACCAGAAAATGTTGCGTTAGCACCTGAAACATCGTTAGCAAATGTAATACCTGCCGCAGAAGTTTTCTCACTGATTGTGTCTACTGAGATTCCGTCCATAGATGCGTCTTTAACTGCAACATCTGCCATAGCAGTGCCGACTTTAATTTCCCATCTATCGCTTGTTTCGTTCCATTGGAAAGTAGCAGAATCTTCTGTACCTCTGTCAATTTCGATACCAGCAGTACCGGCTGTTACACCAGCGGCTGTTTCGCCTTTGTTTAGAACGATTGAGTTATCAGCAATTTCAGTATTTGTTGTTGATATAGATGTTAATGTACCGTTAACTGTCAAGTCACCAGTAATAATTGCATTACCAGCCATTGTTACGGCTGTATCTGTAATAGTTACTTGTGTTGAAGTTGCGTTATCATCAATACCTGTTGATGCAAAGTCTGAGATTGTACCACCGTGTACTGAGTCACCAGAAATCGAATCATTATCAAATGTTAAATTTGAACCTGATAAGTTGATGTCAGCACCAGAGATAGAACCACCAGTAATCTGCACGTTTGCTGATGTCATTACTGAGAATGTACCAGCGGCAGAAGTAGTTGCACCTATAGTTGTATCATCAATAGTACCACCATTGATGTCGGCTGTTGTTGCAGTTAAGTCAGAGAATGTAGAAACACCAGTCGCAGTTACGCCTGAGTCTTTTAACAATACACCGTCAACTGTAACACCGTTATTTACAGTCTTTTCATTAATTGTATCTGTGTTGATATCACCTGTTGTAATTGTACCAGCACCTGAGATACCAGCATTTGCAACATCAATACCTTGTGTTGTAACGATTAATGAGTTAAAAGTAATGTTACCGCCGTTTGTATAAGCATCAATAGTATCAACGTATAAAGTACCTGTAACATTAGCATCTACGAATGTTGCGTTAGCCGCCGCAGTCGCACCGATAACAGTACCATCGATGTTACCACCGTTGATATCTGCCGCGCCTGTTGTTAATGTTGAGAAAGTACCTGCCGCTGATGTTGTTGCACCTATTGTAACGTTATCGATAGCAGAACCGGCCGCACCGTCAACGTCTAATACGCCGTCAACGTCTAAAGTTCTAGTTCCACCAACTGTAATGTCGTACTGAGAAATACTCTTACCAGCGCCACCTTGTAAGTTAGCACCGTCGATTGTACCACCAGAAATAACATCACCTGATAATTGGTCGTTTGCTAGAGTTAGTGTACCGCCTGAAAGGTCAACTGTACCACCTGTAATTGCTACTGCGGAAGCATCCTGAGTAGCCATTGTGCCTAAGCCTAGGTTTGTACGTGCAGTTGCCTTACCAGCATTTTGCGTAGCATCTACACCTAGACCACCATTTGCGAGGCCTAGAAGTCCTGATACTGAATTCGCACTTGCTAGATTTACTTGACCGTAAGCAACACCGCCTGCACCGTCTGATTGTAATACTTCACCAGTTGTAGATGTACCTTTAATAGTCAAGTTATCAGAACCATCAACCATGATGTATGTACCATCAACGTTAACGTTTAGAGTATTACCTGATTTTGAAAGGGCATCACCAGCCGTAATTTGACCAGTACCTGTGAATTTAGTAAAAGCAATAGATGTAGTGCCTACTGTGATTGGACCGTCTGTAGTCATAACGTAACCTTGGTCAGAGTTTACAGTACCTTCTTCAACAAAGAAGAATGAACCTACAAACTCGCCGGCTTCGTCCATGTCGGTCGCTCTTGTTAGACCACCAGCCGCGTAAGTATAGATACCGTTTTGCGTGTCAGTAGTCTGGTCTTTTAAAAGAATTCTGTCGCCAGAATTCAAAGTTACACCGTCAATCGCCGCAGGAGGAGTTGAGATATTAACGTCTCCAGTAGATGCTACTCTAACTGAATCTTTAACATCAAGTCCTGATGCAACTGAGTCAACATAACTTTTTGTTGATATATGGCCATCCGCCGTTGGAGCCGCTACTTGTACGTTTGCTAAGGTTGTGCCGTCTGTTGTAATTTTGAAAAGGGAGTTACCTGAATCATAAACAACACGACCGCCCGACTTACCAAACTGTACGTCAGCACCGATACCACGGATACCAAAGTTTTTAATGTCAGCCATTTTTGTTTCTCCTTAAGAAAAATAAGCCATTTAAATTAAATTAGACCTGCCATAAAAATACAACAGTCCTAAAGTTTTCCAAATTTTTAATGATTGTGACCGGAAGAAACATCAGTCATAGAAAGCAAGAGATTGGTAACTCTTACTGATTATATTTATCAAGTAGTTATGTGTGATTTTGTTCGTATATTATACGTAAGTTACTGTAACTTTTATTTCACCAGCAGTTGCATTGTAGTGTCCACAAGATGCTCTTATTTCTAATTCAGTTGCACCTGAATAATGAAAGTCTGGAGTTGTAGTATATGAACCTGCTGATTCAATATCATTTTGGTCTTCTGTCATAAATCTATCAGGGTCTGCTACTGTACCTATTTCTAAACTAGGTATCTGACCAGGATTATAACCTGATAAAGGAGTTAATACTTCTACTAACACACTTACAATTCTAGAATTATCTGATATACGACCTAATGTTACACCTTCAACTGTACCAAATGCTGATGTTGGGAATGTATATGTATGCGATACAGAGTTAGCATCTACTGATGCACTATCTTGTGTTGCAACAACATTCCAAGCAGTTCCATCCCATACGTGTAAACCCCATTCACCTTCGCCTGTGTCTAAAATATAAGCACTATCACCTGGTAATCTTGCAGATAAGGCATTACGACCTGCAATGTCTTGTACAACAACTGTACCTGCTTTACGTACACCTTGTTCTACATTTAATCCTATTGCATAAGAACCTGTATGTCCACTTAAGATACCAAAATCAGTTGTAGCAGAACCTACGTTGTCTATCAAAATAATTTCACCACCATCTGCTCTTGTTAATTGTAAAACATAATCAGAAGTACTACCTGCATATGAAAGTCCTAATGATGATGTTGAATTCATACCTGCAAAAGGACTACCATTACTATCATTAGTAATATTAACAATAGTTATAGATCCACCTGTTGCTTCTCTAATTACTAAGTTTCCACCATTAACACTTGCAGAAATATTTGGTATTGCGGCCGCATTAATATCTGCCGCCATATCGTCTGCAATAGCAACAGGCATACCATAAGCCGCCTGTCCTGCAGTAGTTGTAGCAAAATTAACTGCTTGACCATTAATAGATGCTGATAACGGAGCAAAAGCACCGATAAGTCCGTATGCTGAACCATATGTTGCTTGATCCGATTCAACTTCATTTGGTGCCGGACTTGCCTCTGCTACTACATTATGGTCTGCCGTTTTTGCATTAATATCATCACGTGCATTTTCTACACTAACAACACCTAAATTACTTGTGATAAAGACTACATCTTCGCCATTGATATTTAAAGTATCACCTGCAGTTGCTTGTCCATTAATAACTGTACCTCTAGTAACACTAGGAATTTCATTAACTAATTTTAAGAAGATTGCAACACCTGTTTCGTTTGTTGTTAAATCTCCTGAACCATCAACTTTTGGATATATAAAATCACCAGCAGTTCCTGGTAAACCTGGTACAAAATCTATTACTCCATTTGCTGGAGCCAATAAAAATTGATTTGGTCCTGGTCCTGCGTGTGTTACAGTACCAACAAGTCTATTAATATTGTCTGGATTTGCTAATTCAAATTCTCCAGTACTTTCATTCATACAAACAACATCGCCTTGTTCAAAACCGTGTGATGTTTTTTGTAGCAAATAATTGTCTGCTGGATTTAAATATTTGAAACGTGAGTTTACGTTAGCATAGAAGTCACTTGAAACGATACCTGTTGGTAGCGGATCAATCATTGGATCACCGTTTTCGTTTATTTGAAAAACAACTGCACCACCTGGTACGTTGAATATACCTGTACCTGATGCACTTCTAAAAGTATTATATCTTAATCTATCTTCTACTTGACAAGTTACTGTGAATGCCGTTTTAGCGGATATACTTACAATTTGTAATGCTTGTCCTGATGTAGCACCTGCAATATAATCACCAACTACAATATCATAACCATTGAATGCTTTATTTGTTCTAGTTAAATGAGAACCGTGATTTATAGTTGTCACGGTCATTTGAATTTCCCATCTGTAGGCTTTTGCGTTTCCGCCTCCTGACCACCATGGATCCCCTTTACCGTCATCGTATTCCCAATTTGCTATTGGGGTCGCTGATAAGACGTTACAGGGAATTACTTTAGCAGGGACATTTAGGTCAATAGCACTTGTTTTGTAGTTTACTGCCATTTAAAGTATTCCTTAACTCATCATTGTAAATATAACCCAGGCGTGTGTATCAGTTCCAAAAGAACGAGATGCGCCTGTATCTGCCTCTCTTAATGTCAGTGTAGTTGCCAATGAACCTAAAGAACCAAACGCAGTAGGACTTCCAGCAGAACCACCGCCTGCTAGAGTACGAGTTGCAATATCTTTGTTAAGTGGCATAATACCATATTGATTTGATGCTCTTGCATAACCATATATCAAAATGTTTGATGGTGGGTATGTGTAACCTGAGAATTCAATTTCTACAGTACCACCTGTTGCTGATAAAATTGTTGCACTTACACCACTTGAAGCATTTGTAATGCTAGACAAGTTACCATTAGTTGCATAGTTTAATTTAAATCTTTCTACAGAGATACCACCTCCGCCTCCGCCACCTGACGGTGCCTGAGGAGCATATGCAGATCCATCCCAAGTTAGAACATCACCATTATTTGGAGTATCCGTAGATACATCACTTAATTCTGTTATTGATTCATTTGAGATATCAGCCGCACTTGGTGCCACTGCTACAAATTTTGTACCATCCCAACTTAAGAAGTTACCTGATGCAACACCTGATAAATCAACATCATTTAAGTCACCAACAGAAGATGTACTTAAGTTTGCGCCACCAGTATCATTTGATGGTGTCCATAAACTTGTTCCAGCATCCCATTTTAGAACTTGTCCATTACCTGGAGCATTTGATGAGACATTGTTTAAATCACCTACGTTTGCATTAAGTGAAACAACGCCTGTGTTTACTTGTATTCCTGTTCCACCAGTTACAGTAGCACCGCCACCTAATAGACCACCTGTGTCTGTTAAGTCACCTACGTCTGCTGGTATAGTTGGTTTGTTTGCAAGATTGTTATAGTCTTGTACGTTATCACCGTTTAGTAATAATGCTCCATTTTGTGTTTTAAGAGTATCATCACCGATATATAAAGAGTTATCACTTAAGAATAAGTGTCTAACTTTTTTATCTGCACTACCAATGTCATATGTTGCATTGGAAGCCGGTAGAATATGACCATTTGAGTCTTCTGCCCAATTTGCAAATCCACCACCTGCACCTGTAACATTAATCTGTCCATTCATAGCCGCGTGTTGAGAACACTGATAGAATAGAGTATTTGGTGCATCCATTGGAACTGTAAATGATACAATACCTGATTGTGTACCTTGATTAACTACACCTTTTGTGTATTGATTACCAGTTCCTGTTCCTGTTTGTGTTTTAATATAGAAAGGATGTCCTGATGCATTTACATTAAATTTATAAGTTTGACCTCTTTGTAAGTAAAGACTTGGATTATTTTCAGTACTTGTAAACCAATTATTTCCTGAATCAGAGAATTGATAAACACCTGAACCTGCACTAATATCAAATGTATATGCAATAGTATTACCATTTGTATCTAAGTCACCACCTAATTGTGGAGTTGTATCATCAACTACTTCTGATATTCCACCAGAACTTAATAAACTATTTGCGTCTGTAAGTTGATTTATATCAGTTGGGATTACTGGTTGACCTGATAACGATGCATAAGCACCATCAAAAGCATCTGTAATACCATAACCTGCCAGTGTAGTTGGCGTGTTAGTAATATTTGAAAAATTAATATTAGATAAGTCTGCTGGTTGATATGTGAATATACCACTTGTATTATTGTAAGTTAATGTTCCACCACCATTTGCAGTTCCAGTAGTAACACTTACTGCCTGTCTTGCATCTGCATCTGTATAAGAAGTTCCAGCACCTGCGGCTGAGATTTGTAAAGTACCACCTGCACCTGGTGTAATAGTAATATTAGCACCTGGGATAATTTGTGATGCCATTCTTGCATCTACTAAATTATCATCATAATATATGTTTGTAGTACCTTGTGTTAAATCATCCGTAGTCTTTGTATTAAATTGTGCGTCAAATCTTCCTGCATTAAAGTATAGATTTGTACTACCTTCTGGTAATGCATCTGTATCTGCCGCCGCATTATCTACTGCTGGCGCCCATTCTGATCCAGACCATTTAAGAACATCACCTGTTGATGGACTTGGTGCATTAACTTGAAGTAAGTCATTTAATTGTGCATTTAATGAAAACGCACCAGTAGTACTATTGTATGAAAGTCCTGAACCTGCACTTAAATCTGTAAGTGAGATACCTGCCCCACCAGCACCTGTTGAATCTGATGCCGGAGCCCAAGCAGAACCGTCCCATTTTAGAACTTGTCCTGTTGATGGAGCCGATGAACTTACGTCTGCTAAGTCGCTTAAGTCTGCTGGTACAGTTGGTCTATTAGTTAGTCCGTTATAATCACCGTTGAATAGTGTTGGTTTATTAGTTAAATTGTTATAGTCTCCATCAAACAATGTAACTGTCATATTCTCCCAATCACCTGAAGTGTTATTGTATACTAAGAATTGACCATCTTGTGTTCCAGTAACATTAACGTCTTGTAAGTCATCAATAGTCTGTGATGCAGTTGATAATGCTGATAAGTCTACAGAGTTACCATTTGATATCAATAGATTATTATTAGCGGAGTTGAAAGTTAGTGTTTGGTTGTCAGTATCAGTAAACATTCCTGCAAAATCAACTGAACCACCATTTGTTAAAGATAATTGTGTCCCTACTAGTGAAAGGGTTTGGTTTGCACTACCGCCTAATAAGTTTCCAGTGTCTGTTAAGTCACCTACATCTGCTGGAATTGTTGGTTTGTTTGTTAAATTATTATAATCACCATCGAATATTGTTGGTTGATTTGTTAAACTGTTATAGTCACCATCGAATAAGTTTACAGTTGTGAACTCTAATGCCGTTCCTGCATTGTTAACTTTTACGAAAGTATTTCCTGTAAATGCGCCTGGAGTATCTGTTAGTCCTAAGAATGAACTACTACCAGCACCACCTGATTGTGCTACCCATTCGTAGTCACCAGAACCAGCATTCAAAGTTGAATTCCAACTTAATACGTATCCGTTTGTTGGTGCAGTAGCACCAGACCATAGATGATTATTAATAACACTGTTAAATGCATTACCTCCGGCAATAGTTGCACTGCCAAAGTGAACTGTCGTACCTTGTAAATCAACAGTTCCACCAGGTTGAACAGTAATACCGCCACCTGAGCCAACATCTATACTATCTGTTGCTATTCTACCAGTAACATTTACACCTTGAGCCGAGTCAACAATGTTTTGTAATTTTGATGTGTTAATACGAGTTACAATTTCATCTTCAAGTAAAATATATTTCCATTCACTTCCATCATATAAAATCATATCACCAGTAGTTGGTGTATCAACACTATCAACATCTGATAATCCTGTTAACGTAGAAGATGCCGGATTTCCTGGCATCCAATGTCCCATTGTTTGTGACCAAAGTAATGCTTGACCGTCAGTTGGAACGTGACCTGCACTTGTAGTATCAACGTCTGATAGACCTGATAATGCACTTGCACCTCCACCACCTGCTAATGGTGATAAGTCTACTGCATTTCCATTTGCTATTGTTAAGAAGTTTGTATTTTGGTCGAATGTTAATGTCTGATTATCTGTATCAGTAAACATTCCTGCGAAATCAACTGTGTTACCACCTGAAATTGTAAGTTGTGTACCTATTAATACAAGTGATTGTGATCCGACTAATAAATTTGTTGTATCTGTTAAATCTGAAACATCTGCTGGTATAGTTGGTTTGTTTGTAATGTTAGACCAATCTGGTGCAGTTGCTCCGATAAGTGGTCCAATGTCTATTGAGTTACCACTTGAGATAGCAATCTGAGAACCATTAAGTGCAAGAGTTTGTGCAACTTGGTTGCCTCCACCTCCGCCACCACCTGTTGGTGCCGCCGCTACCCATTGTGAACCATTGTATGTTAGAACATCGCCTGAGTTACCTGTTACAGTAAGTGTATCGGCCGCAGTTGCAACACCTTGGAATGATTCAGCATAAATGTCTTGAAATCTTTTTGTTGATGAACCAATATCAAATTGATTATCTACTGTTGGAATACTAGAAGAATCTAGTCTAATAAATGGATCATCATCTGTATATGAGGCTAATGTAACTGAATTACCACCTGAGATAGATAATGTATTACCATTTAGTGTAAGTGTTTGAGGAACACCTGCTCCTCCACCGCCACCGCCTCCAGTTGGGGCTGATGATACCCAAGTACTTCCGTTCCAAGTTAGTACATCACCAGTAGCACTTCCTGAAATAGTTAGATTGTCAGCAAGAATGGCTGTACCGTGAAACGTTTCCGCATATACGTCATTAAATCTTTTTGTAGATGAACCTAAATCGTATGCATTATCTACTGTTGGAACTGATGATGCATCTATTCTTAAATATTTTGCATCTGATTCTGCTTTTGAATAAACATCTAAATTTGTTCTAGCAGATACGGCATTTCCAATGTCTGATAAATTATTTGCTACTTGTAAATATCCGGCAGTTGATATTGTGCATTCAATAGTTAGAGTATCATTTGCTTCCGATATAGATAATCCGTTTCCTACTGCAATGCTTTTGAATTCTAATTGGTCTCCTGCTATGTTATTTTGCTTATAGATACCTTCGCCTGATCCAAGATTTGTTCCTGTATAGGCAGTAGTAGGTACAGTTGCATCAATAACTAATGCTTGACCGTTATCTGTTATGGTTAAGTTTGTTCCGGCAATAAGACTCTTTAATTCTAGTGCTGATCCAGTTTGTTGTCCAATGCCCGTACCTGTTCCCGTATTGGAAACACTTGACAAGCCAACGCTACCGGAAGCACCACTATTAGTTGCATTTACAAATGCATTTTCACTAGCATCATAAACTAAAATTTGGTCTGCCGTAAGATTACCAACAAGTTTAAATGTAGGACTAAATGGTTGTGCGTTAATGCTCATATCTCTCTTCCTTTAGTAATTCAACAATATTTTCTCAATATAGCCTTGATTTTGGGTAGTATTAATACCCAAGATAGTTCTATCTAACGATGCTCTTAAATAAACTAAGTTTGCTACGAAAGTGTATCCTTCTACACCCGTAAAATTTGAGTAGTCTTTGTAAGGAAGTCCAGAGAATAAAATATCAAACCAGTCATCATCTGTTGGATTAGATGCTAGTGTTCCTTGTATTTTTACTCTGCCTGATAAGCCTTGTCCATAGATAGCAACTGTATGAATACCATCTGTATAGCCATAATAACTATCTCCAGGTACCGCAGTTCCCACTGTGTCAAGGTCGATATCGCCGGTTCTTGGTAAAAGTTCTGTTGTTTTACGTGCCATATAACCTTCAACCCTTTCGTTAAACTAGTAGTTTAGTCAAAATTATCTTATACTTATTTATCTATTTCGTGTAATAGAACGGCTTTAGTTATAGTACTAATACTCTCACTTGACACAAAACTTACTAATTCAAGGTCAATCTTTTCTCTACAATAGATTGCATATAGGTTATATGGGCTATGTCTGCCTGTGAATTTTAGTTTATCGAACTTTCTCATATTAGAATTAAGTTGATAATTTGGATTATCTTTGTACATTTCCCACAAATGTGGTCCATTATGGTCAAAGAAATGAATATTTCCTTTGAATACTACTTTATATCTATGCTTTTTAAAATATAAAGTCTTTCTTACTGCTATTCTTTCATCGTAACTGTTTAATACACTTACTATATTATCAATAAGAGGTTCATTTGCCTCTTTTTGTAAATCTGGATATCTGCTAAGTGCTAGTTCAAAAGTTTTTCTATCTAAAAAGTAAACGTGTGTATTTGCACCATTGTTAAATTTAGTTCCTTCTAAACTTTTTAAGTATTGAAAGCAATTAGTTCTTCTTTGTCTATCTGAATCTTCTTGAGGAAAGTCAAACCACCATTTGTCTTCTCCCAAAAGATTAGAAGGAAATGCTTTTTGTATTAAATTTTTATTTGGAAATCCATAAAGTCTTTTGAAAGTTATCTTATATGGATACTCGCCATAAAATAATTTTGTTGTTTTAACTATATTCAAAGGTAACCTCATCATCAACTATTTTTAAAATCACTGAACCGCCATTGACAAGTTTACCAAATAAAATTTCTTTAGATAATGGTTTCTTAATAACATCATTAACTACACGTTGTAAAGGTCTTGCTCCCATTTCAGGTTTATAACCTTTTTCACATAACCAATTACGTGCTTTTGTAGTTAATATAATTTTTACGCCTTTATCTTTAATCATTTCGTTTAATTCATTTATGGTTTTATCTACAATAGATTTGATATGACTCATTTGTAAAGCAGAAAATTCTACTGTAGCATCAAGTCTATTTCTAAATTCAGGTGAAAAGAATTTTTTAACTGCCTCATAAGATGCACCTTCATTTGAATTGGTGAATCCAATAGCACTTTTAGATTGTTGTGCCGCGCCCAGGTTACTAGTCATTATAAGAATTACATTACTAAAGTCTGCCGTTTTGCCGGTTGAACTTGTTAATCTTCCATCGTCCATAACTTGTAATAAGAGGTTCATTACACTAGGATGTGCCTTTTCAACTTCATCTAATAGAACAACACAGTTTGGAGTTTCGTCTACATCATTAATAAGTTGTCCGCTACCAGCCCCGCCTTCTGCGTGACCAACATAACCTGGAGGTGCACCAATAAGTTTAGATACGGAATGTTGTTCCATATATTCACTCATATCATATTTTCTAAGTTTAACATCTAAGTTGTCTGCTAACTGTCTACATAATTCAGTTTTACCTGTACCAGTTGGACCAACAAACAAGAAACTACCTATAGGTTTATTTCTTGGTCTCATACCTGATTTAGATACAAGAATTGATTCTACCAATGTACTAACTGCATTGTCTTGACCAAAAAGTTTTTTCTTAATATTACCTTCTAATTTTTCATAGTTTGCATTTTGTTTTGCATCTATCATATCTAAAGGTATTCTAGTAATCTTAGAAACTGCTTCTTCGATTTCTGTTTTTGTAATTGCTCCTTTGTGCTTGTGTAATTTTGCTCTAGCACCTGCAACATCAATAACATCAATCGCTCTATCAGGATTATACTTACCGTGCATATATCTTTCTGCTAAGTCAACTGCTATATCTATAGCCTCATCTTTATAATCAACTTCGTGATATGCCTCGTAATATTGTTTTAATCCTTTTAAAATCTTTTTTGTATTCTCTGCACTTGGTTGGTCAATAACAACTTTTTGAAAACGTCTTTGTAATGCTCTGTCTTTTTCAAAGTTCTCTCTGTATTCTTCACTTGTTGTTGCACCAACACAATGTAATTTACCACTTGCTAATAATGGCTTTAATAAGTTTGCAACATCTATATTTGAACCACCTGCCGAACCTGCACCCATAATCATATGAATTTCATCAATGAATAAGATTATGTCTTGTTTTGTTGATAGTTGGTCAAATACTGCTTTTGCTCTTTCTTCAAATTCACCACGATATTTTGTACCTGCTACTAATGAACTAACATCTAATGAATAAACTGTCATTGCTTTTAGTATATCAGGAACTTGTCCTTCTGCAATCATTAATGCAAGTCCTTCTGCAATAGCAGTTTTACCTACACCAGGTTCACCTACAACAATTACATTATTCTTTTTACGTCTTGCTAAACATTCTGTAATTTCTATTAATTCATCTTCACGACCAATGACTGGATCTATATCTCCGTCTAATGCCATTTGATTTAAATTTGCACAATAATCTTCAAATCTAATAGGCATACCTTGCATTTGACCATTTGCAACCATACCATTTGCAGTTGTGCCATAAAATTCTTTTTTCAATATATCGATTGCTTTATCTCTTGTTGCACCGCCTTTTTTTAATATGTAATATGCGTGTGAACTAGTTTCACTTAATAAAGAAACAAAGATATCTCTACAATGTAATTTTGTTCTTCCACTAAAAATAACTTGTGTAACTGCACGATTGAATACTCTATCTAATGATAAAGTTTTTCTTGGTGTTGCTTTTTTAGGTAGTGTAATATCATCACGTTCTTTTAAATATTTTTCTAATTCTGATGCTATAATAGGTACATCTGCTTTCATCTTTGTCAGCAGGTCGCTAACATCTTCTTCTTCCATAATAGAATAAAGTAAGTGTTCTAACGTAACGTATTCGTGTGATAAAGCATTTGCGTGTTGTACTGCACGTTCAATAGAAAGATTTAC
>CEPW01009126.1_pt1 | contig 15620 bp, 9 predicted proteins | sample 356211 | NCBI WGS metagenome assembly CEPW01 (sample SAMEA2620021, study PRJEB7988) | marine metagenome | biome: marine biome (ENVO:00000447); feature: deep chlorophyll maximum layer (ENVO:xxxxxxxx); material: "saline water (ENVO:00002010), including plankton (ENVO:xxxxxxxx)" | depth 25 m
CTACATTAAATCCTTTCTCTCTAGCCATAAGTTGAGTTAAATCTAAAGGAAAGCCAAATGTATCATAAAGTTTAAATGCCTCTTTACCAGAGATATCTTTCCCCTTAAGACTTCTGATAAGTTTATCTAGATGAGAGATACCTCTATCAAGTGTTTTATTAAATAATGATTCTTCAGTTCCAATTACAAGCTCTATATGAGTATCTTTCTCTTTTAGTTCTGGGTAAGGTCCCTTCATTAATGCCACTACGGATGGAACTAATTCATATAAAAATGGTTCATCCAAATTTAAAATTCTGCCAAACCTAGCAGCTCGACGTAATATTCTTCTCAAAACATAACCCCTGCCTTCATTCGAGGGTAATGCACCATCTGCAATTGAGAAACAAAGCATCCTTATATGATCAGCAATAACTTGAAATGGAACTTGATTATCGGAATATTTAACCCCTGAAAGTTTTTCAACCTTATGTATAATAGGCTGAAAAAGATCAGTTTCATAGTTACTTTTCTTATTTTGCAAAATGCAACTAATGCGTTCTAACCCAGCTCCTGTATCAACATGATTTTGTGATAATTGTACAAGCGATCCGTCTTCCATCCTCTCATTTTGAATAAAAACAAGATTCCAAAGTTCCCAATATAAATCATCATTATTAACACCATCAGGAATTTGTTTTGATAAATCATCACCAATATAATAGTGAATTTCTGAACATGGACCACAAGGCCCAGTCTCACCCATTTCCCAAAAATTCTCTTTTTCCCCAAAACGTATAACCCTTTCAGGACTAATATCGGTTACACTATTCCATAATTCGTATGCTTCATCATCATCTTTATATACTGTTACCCAAAGTCTGTTTTTATCTAATCCCCATACTTCAGTAAGTAGCTCCCATGCCCATTCAATAGATTCTTTTTTATAGTAATCTCCAAAAGACCAATTACCTAACATTTCAAAAAATGTATGGTGAAATGTATCTAAACCTACTTCTTCTAGATCATTATGCTTTCCGCTAACCCTAATACATTTTTGACTATTTACTGCCCTCTTATATTGCGGTTTAATTTCATCAAGAAAAATAGGTTTGAATTGATTCATCCCAGCATTTGTAAATAATAATGTTGGATCATCAATTGGAACTACAGGAGCACTCCTAACAAAACGATGTTTTTTGTTTTCGAAAAACTTTATGAAACTGTCTCTTATTTCTAATGATTTCATATCTAAAAAGAAAAACTTGTTTCAATGCTAGTCATGTTTATTTCCTCATCTGGGCCATTAACCTGACCATCGCCATCAATATCTCTAAATGATCGTCTAAAAATGTAACTAAGTATCATCCCATTCCCGAGTTTAATACCTACACGATACCCTGTTATTGTATTTTCAGTATAATTAAATTCAAATGGATTTGGAACATTCCTCTGCTGATAATACCAACGAGCATTTGTTATCCTACTGATTGGTTTTTTTAGATTTAGAGTTGCTAAGAAACTTTGATTTCTGTCATTATTAAAACCGCTATTTATGTCATCCCATTGTTCACCATATAAATTTTGATAAGACATTCGCGCACCTAGATAAGCGCCTATATCTATATCTAAAGTAGCAAAATAACCTTTTTGTTTTCCAAATTTTCCAAGTTTAGAGTCTTTAGTTATTATCTTACCTGCATTTAAACCTGATAATGATATATCATCAATAGATGAAAACGTCGCTCTCTCAATATCATAAGATCTGTTCCAATATCCAAATTCAAACCTTCCTGAAGGCATAATGCGATATTCAAAATTAAATCTAGCGGGACCGAATTTTGTAGAAATACCTAATGGTATTAGACCAGTCCCAAGCGTTGTATCTCTCCCTGATATTGGATCAGTAGTTTTACCAATTAACGCAGCAAATTGAGCATAAACAGATAAATTCATATTTTTTTCCGCAAATAAGTTTTTAGATATATCAAAGGAAATAGCATGAATAGACCTAGCCTTATCATTAAGATTTAATGGCTCTGGTTTCTTATAAATATCAGTATCAAGAACAATGGCTGTATCCAAGGTCCAACCAGGAACATTACTATTAAGCGTATCAGTAACACCATCCCCATCAATATCCCATTCATCAGGAGATATATCTGCTAAACCATCATTATCTGTATCAAGCCAATAGTTATTATCATCTGGGAAATCATCTACTAGGTCTGGTCTGCCATCATTATCTGTATCGCGAAGTCCTAAATATTGATTCCTATCGATAGCTATAGATGCACCAAAACTTAGCTCTCCTGGAGCAGGACCTGATACTCTAACACCTGTCAACCCCATATTCTCTTTAAAATCATTAGTAAATCCATAGAACTTTAACCCAAAAGCGTTAAAACTCGTTTCTAGCCCTACCTTTCGAACCTCTGGATATAAAATTGTATTCGAATATCCATTTACGAGAATACCATACCCCATCGTAATGCGATCAAGGGCTCCAATTTTAAAATAAAATGGATCCCACTTCTTACCATATTTAATATAATAGATTTTATCAATAATAGAATTTTTTGATTTTTCCCCTGAAGAAAAATCCCACTCATCATCATGAATATTTCCATTTTGATCAATGTAAAATACTATGTCTAATGCTAAAGAAATTTTACCTATTGGCACTATTGGTCTTAGAGCAATTTGATTCCAAATTTTTCCATCGATAGTAACAGCACCAAAAGCACCTTGCACAGATGAGCTCTGAACATCTTGAGCGAGAATATTTGTTACGAGAATAGAATATAAAAATATATGGTATAAATAACGTAGCATTGTATTAATTATAGTATGATAAATTACCTTAATTATTTTTGATCTAACAACCAGTAAATACCTATGGTTTTATGATAAATAAATTTACAATTTTCGATATAAACAAATGACTAAAAAAGAAAGACTAATATCAATTATAGCAATATGCTCAGGAATCTTAATGATATTGCTACCATTTTATTATGATTCTAATAAGCCTCTAATACTTATAGGAATAATTCCTCTTTGGCTCGGTGCTTATTCTTTAATTTATGGTGAAAAGCTGTCAATTAAAGAGAAAAACACTAAACAAAATGACACTAATTAATATTTTAATTAAATGAGAACCATCATATTATTAACTATTACTTACATACTCTCTAATTTATTATTTGCTAATAATATTTTTATAAATGATATATCATTTCACAGTAAAGAAAATGGTGTGATGATTGATTTCAACCTATCAAATTCAATGTCAACAGATTCTATAAATGCTTGGCAATCAAAATCTAATTGGTTTTATTTTACTTTTTATAATGTATCAGCAGACTCTAATAAATTAATGAAGAATATTGAACTAGTAGAGCCTATATCTGAATTACAACCAATAGTAAATAAATATTCTACTCAAATAGGCATAAAATTAAAAAAAAGAATTGAAAGTCATGATATAATGAACATAAATAAAAACAATGTGATAAGTGCCCATCTTCATTATTCTTTAGATAATTTTGCTAGTTTAGCGTCTGTAAGTAAATATAATCGTGATAAAGAGAGACATTTTACAAAGAGATTCCAAAGATCAAAATCCTGGTTAATGTTTATTGGTAGCGCCGTTACAATAAGTGGTCTAGCAAAATATGATAAAAAACCAAATCCTGAATTATCTTTGGGACTAGCGACAATCATATTAACTTTCATAATTGATAAATTTTGGTCATAAATATGAAATCATACCTCATTTACTTTTCTTTAATCTGGGCTTTTGTGATAATTCTAATGGGCCTATTCATTCGAATAAAATCAAAAGATAAATTCCCGCTAGATGAAACTGAATAATCTATTAATATGTACCTTGGTAATATTTCATAGTATTGTCTTTTGTAAAAATTCATCAGTAGAAAACTCATGGCTAGCCCTACTTGATAAGCATGATGAACGAATACATGCAACTTATCATATTAATAATATTTTAAGAAACGGGTTACCACCTAATGAACAAAAAAGAATTAATCTTCTAGCGAACTTAGGTGTTGAAATTTATAATAATAGATTAATTTCTTCTCGACAAAACACGCTGGATAATACCTATGATTCTGAACATTTTCTTTTTCATTATACATTAGACCAATCAAGCAATCACTCAATATCTTCAGCAGATACCAATAACAATAACATACCAGACTATATAGAATTAATGAGTACAACCTTTGAATCAGTATGGGTTTTTTTTGAAGATAATTTAGGTTTTACTCCACCACCGCCTGATGGGTCAAATGGTGGTTCAAATAAATACGATATTTATATAAAAAATCTAAACTCAAATTATTTTGGTATAACTTGGACTACAAATCTTATACCTAACTCAAATACAAGATGCAATAGTTACATAGAAATGAGAAATAACTATGATGCATCGGTATTCCAAGGCCTTACTGAATCAGAGAACGTTAAAATTACTGCTGTCCATGAGTTTTTTCATGCTATTCAATTTTCCTATAATTGTTATGAAGAGTTCTGGCTTATGGAAGCTACAGCAGTTTGGTCTGAAGATGAATTATACGATGATATAAATGATCACTACAGATACATGAACAACTGGTTTTCAAGGCCCTATGCTAGTATTAATGAAGAAACTACTCATATGTATGGTTCATTTATATTTTTCCAATATATTGATGAACATTTAGGAGGACCAGAGTCTATTAGAAAGATCTGGGAAAATTCAAAAAATAATGCAAGTTCAGTAAATGATATTAGTTTCAGTTCAATTGAAAACGCATTGCAAAGTGCTGGCTCGAATTTGACAGAAGCGCTGAATAGTATGAGTATTGCAAATAGAATTATGACTAACCATCCAGATGCTGATCCATATACTTACGAGGAGGCAAATGAATATCCTGTTACAGTCCCAGCCACAATATCCTCATTCAGTTTTAATTATAATGATCAAACAAACTTCAATCAAAACTCATTAAAATTATACGCAAGCCATTATTATAACTTTGACATAACCTCTCCAATAAGAATAATTATAAATAAATCTACAGGTTCAATAGATGATATATTTTCAAGCGTAATATATAAATATAAAGATCAAAATAAATGGCAAATTGATAAAGGACATGATTTCAATATTGATCCAAATTTAAATCTAGATTGGATCTCATTATTAGTTACTGCATCAAAAAATACTAATAATGACTTAAATTATAGTATAAATCTTAGTGATGGCTATGCTTTATATATTCATTCAAATTCAATTCGTATTTTTCCCAATCCAATATCAATAGTAAATAACAACCTAAAAATAAAAATTATGTCTGCTTATGAACAAAACCTAAAAGTTGAAATATATAATCTACATGGACAAAATATTAAAAATTTCCACAACCTTATTCCAGGTGATGGAGAGAAGGTTATATTATGGAATGGAAAAAACAAATCAGATAAAAATATATCTAATGGAGTTTATTTTATAAAATTTATGGCAGGGAATTCAACTATTTTTAAAAAACTAACTGTCCTTAATTCATCAAATTGAATTCATTAAAAGAGGTACTTCTCTTAGAATTAATCTATATTCTTCTAACCCCACCCTATATTTCTCTTGATATTTTTTCTCCTTACCATCTTTGATTAAGTATACCAACCCCTTACACTCTTTACCTGCAGTTTTTTCAAGTCCGAACACAAATGATTCAAATCGGTCCATTTTTTTATTATAATCAATAATCTTTTCTGATGTTTGAATAACCCTATCTAGGTAATTTGATTTAGCTGATTTAAACAGCGCTTCACTTAACAAAATATCAAATTTTTCTGATTGAGGTTTTAATTCTTTTCTATCAGATATTAATTGTTTAATGACTGTGTTGTATTCTTCTACTTGATATGGTATAATTATCAAATTATAGCCTTGCTTTTTAAAAATACTAGTAAGGTTATTTATGCTTGAATTATAAATTTTTTGGTTTTCAATAATTATAGAGCTATTGGTTATCAAACCTTCAATTATTTTGACTTCTTTTTCTGACTTATTAGACATGTCAACTTTATTTTTCTTAAAAGAAAAAAAATTATTACCAGATTTTATCAAACCACTATTATCATCAAAAATATTTAAACCCCTCTTTTTTTTAATTATGGAAGCATATTTAATCTGTTTAGACAAGCTCTTATTTATCAATTTAAACACATCTTCTATTTTTATCATTTCTGATTGAATAATTTGAAAAATATTTGTATTTCTTGATCGATAATATTTAAGCTCTTTTGCTAAAACATTACGTAAATATTTAAAATTAGATTTTTCTTTTCTCAGCCATTGTTTTGTGTTCATTATATTGGCATCTAATGACTGAGTGTCTCTTAAATTCCAGGAATTATTGGGTTGAAAAGTAGAACAACTTATCGATAAAAATAAAATTCCTAAAGCAATGGTACCTTTATGAAATCTATTTATTATAAAACTCAAACTAATAATGAATTATCATTAAGTTTGACTAGATCATCATACCCACCAATTGTAGTACCATCAATAATTATTTGAGGGACCGTTCTTCCTCCAGTCTTATCAAAAAGATCTTCTCTCGTCATATTCTCTTGTTCAATATCTATTTCTTGAAATTCGAGACCTTTTTCAACAAGTAAATTCTTGGCATATTTACACGGACCACACCATGAAGTAGTGTATATAATAATTTTCTTATCTGATTTCATAGTTGAAATTTCTTATTTAAGGAATAATATTTTTTGTACTAATCTTTTATCACCATTTGTTACAATAAAAAAATAATTACCTGATGCAACTGATTGACCATTTAGGTTGTACCCATTCCAAGAAAAATTATATTTACCTTGAGTAATATTACCATTAAATATATCGCTAACTTTACGACCTAAAATATCAACAATGAAAATTTCTAAGAAAGAACTATTACCAATGTTAATATCAAAATTAATCTTAGGGTTAAATGGGTTAGGATATATTCTATTGATAGCAAATTGATCAGGAATAACATCAGTTTCGGTAGATAATGGTGCTACATAATACTCTGGCGCCTCAGTAGTAAAACGAATAACTCTACCATTAACCACTGGAGCAGCTCCATCTGTATAATTATTGTTAAAAACAATATAATTACCATCATCGTTATCTGGAGATTGAATACCAATTGTAGAATAGTTTTTAGTGACATCAACATCTTCTATCTCTAGATATTGAAAATCAATTACATTATCACCGCTCTCAGTAGGCATAGCAATATTGTTATAAATAATTATTTCAAATGTTTCTTCTGTTATTTCATCATAGCCATTTAATGCTCTGGACCATTCGATAATAAAGCGACCATTTGCAAGATCATGCCAAGTATAAACACGTATCCAATCTTCGCCTACTACCTCCAGATCATCCCAAAATGGAGCTAGTAAAGCCTTTGGGCTCATATAGGACGGTATTGACATATTCCAAAAATAATCGATATCGCAAGGAACAAATGACGCCCAGCCATTAGAGTTTATTGTCAACTCATTAAAAGTCTGTCCGTGATATGTAACCTCAAAAGGAAGGTCTACATCAATGTGATCATCATCATCGAGTAAATATTCCACTCCATTCGATCCTCCATATTGAGGATCAAGCTCAACCCATTCAAATGTTGGACTTTGTTCAAAACCCGTATCAGTATTGTCATATGCCCAATATCCATAAACACTAGGAGTAACAGGCAAATTGCTATTACTAGGAGCAACTTGCATCTCAACTTTTTCACTGTAAAAAGAGCTATCAGAATTTAATAATTCCACTAAGAATGAGAGTGTACTTCCATATGAGACCTGATTAATTGAAACATTATAATTTGTTGTAATATTATTTGCTGAAAAAGGATCGATATCATTTAAAATATAATCTTGGCCATCATGAGACACTAAAAACTCATTATTTAAACTTGTCAATCTAATATCAGTATTTGGATATTTTGCCGCTGTATAATTATTTATAACTAAGTTTGGCTGGAAATTAGAATTTGGCACAATGTCATTATTTAAAAACTCGAAACCAAGACTAATAGGTTCAGTATTAACAGAAAATTCAAAAATGACATCACTGCCTTGATGAAAGCTCCCTAAATAATGATGCATACCCATACTACCAATAAAATGAAAATTCCCAGTACTAACAGTTACTGAACTTTGTGGTTCAATTGCCGGAATATCAATATTCATAGTTTGTGGAATTACACCACTACTAAAATGAACGCTTGCTGTAAAAGCAGTTGTAGCTAATCCAGAATTAAAAATTTCAAAACTAACCGATGCATGATTTCCAGAAGAGACAATACTACTTCCGAAATCTGTTGTAACAGAAATATTATTCAACCTAAGTTGGTTGGATTGATTATTAGAGATACTAATCGTACGAGAACCTTGAATGAAACCTCCTTTATTTGCGTAGATGGTCACCTCTGATAGGTTAGCGACATCAATATTATTGGTATAACCTCCATTCTGAGATGTAATACCTTTACAAAGAAGCTCACCATCATTATTCATAATTGCAATTACAGCTCCAACAACTGGATTTCCTTGAAGATCTTTAATATTTACATTTACATATCCATCACTAGATGATATACTGGTTTGCTGTAGATCAAAGCTAAATTGCTTTGGCGTATCTAAATACACTTGTAAAGAAGGATCACCTAAAATATTATAAACATGAAAATAAAACTCTTGTGCTTCACCAGGCTCATTTTGATTTGGAAATTCATTAAAAAGCCCTGACTGGCCTGCCATAAGCGCTGGCCCAAGTTCGTAAACATTATGGTTTAACATTGCATCATACATATAGGCATTTATAACATTGTTATATTTAGTACTTGTATGAAGATCAGATGGCCCAATAAATGCCACACCTCCCTTAGGGTTAGATGTAGTACCACCTCGCAACATTGCTTCAGCAAAACAAGGATCAACATTGTTTGCAAAATCATTAGAGTTACATACATAACTCATAATTACTGGTGTAAGCCAACCATTATTTAGACCATTAACATCATCTGCATGAAACTCTGGATAATGCCAACCATTAGCATCACCCCATCCACGATAATTAACAATCCCTACCCCATTATTAATTTTTTCAGTGATATAAGGAGCACCTTGTTGAATTGGTGGATAAAAAACAGTATCTACATTTCCATAACCATATTCTAATAATTCATCTCTTAGCCAATATGATGTCCATTTCGGGGTAATAGGTATTGGAGGAGAATTAGCATAATTTCCAGCTACTACTAATGCCCTGTCAAGCCAATCTGAGTTGTATGCAAGCGGATCTCTTGCATACTGCATTGTCTTTAATATTATTACAGCTAATTCAGAAGCCGTATCCACAGATATTCTTCCGATGAAAATATCTGGAACAAAGTCATTTCCTGATATATGAGTATACTTTTGATCAGTTACATCGTTTTCTGGTCCATAGTAATAAGATGGAACCTCTGCAAACCCATCTACATCACCAATGAGAAGAACATACTCAAGCATAGGATCTTGATTATAGAAATCAGTAATGTAATTCTGAATACTTGTTACATTAAGCTCATTATCGCTTAAAGATATTGCACTTACATCAAAACCTTGAGATTTTTTAAACTCAGAAAAAGCATCAATGTATTGTTGCTGAATAATATTTCTAGCTATAATTAGATAACTACCTCTTGAAGGATTTAGCTGTTGCGGAAGGATATCATAATTAGAAGCAATATGATGCGAAAAACTTAAGGGGACTTTGCCCTGCAATATTTGATTTTTACTGAGACCTCGAAATTGTCTCTGCCCTGATAATAAAAAACTAAAACAAAGAATTATAAAAATTAATTTTTTAAAATAACACATTTACGAACAACCTTATGATTAAAAGATTCAATAGAAACAAATACCATGCCTGAACTTAATAGGCCTTTAGAGAAATTTGAGAAATCTAAATTAATAAATTGATCACCTTTTCGATCAATATTAATATTCTTCGTCATGATTTTTTGACCAAGAATGTTAAACAAACTAATTTTTGCACTTCCACCTTGCCAAGAACTGATATCCATCTGAATCCTACCATTGCTAGGATTCGGAAAAATATTTTTAACACCAAATTTGATTTTAGGTGTAACATTTGTTAGATCTGCAGTTGATCCTAGATATGCATCATTAATAGCATGCAAGCTTAAGTCATTTACAGCCCAACCACGATAATTTACTGTCATATCTCTTTTAAACCACAATCTAACTTTAACCAAATCAAATCCTAATGGATCTGAGACAGAAACCAAGTTGCGATTTTCAGAATCTATCCATCTATCTCCAGACCAGCCGTGTTTAAAAATTGTGACATTATCCCCATTTATAAGACTAATTCCAACTGAGTCATGATCCCATTCTGTTTCATACTGATGTTGAATGCTCAAAACAATACGATTCATTCCAACTAAATCAATAAAATCAGTTTCCATCCACTGACTCAAGAGAGTCGAATCATTATTTGAATAATATTTACCTTGCTGCGAACGCAAATTATTGTTTTCATCAGTATACCAGTCACCTTCCATTACATTCCAATTCCAGTTATTTACAAGATTAATAGACATTGAATTATTTACAGGTATAGAGAAAAATTTATTTTCATCTAGATAGAATGATTTCGTCCAAGGTATATCAATTCCTGTTATATCGATAGTATAAAATCCCTCATGTAATTCCCAATAACCAGGAAGACCATACGGTATTTGAATGGTGTCAAATTCGCTCGTAATTAGAATCTTGATTTGATCAAGCTCTTCAACTCCAAAAAACTCAAACCCAATAGTGTGTGAAGGAGCAGGTTCTAATGAGAAATCTACATTGGTAATGGCACTATTATTTGCAACAGAAATACTAGACAGTGGAAGATACCCCTTTTTTGATACATTAATATTATAAGTACCTGCATCTAGGATACGTCTAAAACGACCAAATTCATTAGTTTTTCGTGGTTTTAATACAGATCCAGAGTGCTCCTTAATTTCAACAATTGCTTCTGATAGGGGAGAATTTGTAGATGCATCATAAACAATACCAGTAATCTGCCCAGCGTTAGTATTATAACCAATAGTACGATCCATGAGATATATCATCGCAGGCTTTGTTCTTTGTATAGTATTTTCAATCAGAGCACTATCTGGTTGAAGGTTTGATGTGCCACACTCAATCAAATATTGTATGCACCCAGTTTCTCTGTAAAACCAATCGTGTAGTTTTCCATTTCTGGATCCTGAAAAAACAGAGAGATAATTCCCTGTACCATCTTCCGTTTCTAGTAGTTCAGCAAATGAATCAGCGATACCTTTCATCATCAATGCATCAGGAGCAGGTTTTGCGTCCTCCCAACGCCATGATGTAAATATTTTTTCTGATAACCTTCCAGATCTAGAACTATGCCAGACAATTGAAAAAGTAAAATCATTTTCTAGAGCTAGATCCCTTATGGCAATAGCCTCACTCTCTGAAAAAGGATCTGTACCGCGAAAATAATCATAATGAGATCCATAATCAGTTTCATCAAAAACCAAAAAAGTATCTCCAAATGTCCAATTAAATGAAAAATTCCTATTAAGATCTACTCCATCAACATCATTACCGATTGATGGTTCAAAATCAAATACGCCATTAGGAGATGTACTATTATGAGAAAAATCTCTTTTATTTTTCCTATAGGTTAAATCAAGACCATCATGTACAACAGCAAGACCTTCAGGGTTACCCGTAGGTATAATCCAAATTTCTAAGTACGATCTAAGAATATTCATATGATTGAAATCTTCCGGACGAGGATCTAATAAGTCCATCATTAAATCTAAAACAATTTCAATACCAAGAATTTCTTCAGCATGAACCTGACCAACAAATAACATCCTTGGCTCATCTTCTTTAACACGTACATTATCTGAGATTTTAACAGCAACAATGGGAATATTATCCTGAGAAGAATATCCTATAGTATCTACCATCAAAAGATCATCGTAAGCTTCAATTTCATCAAGAGAATCGATCATTGCCACAATTTCTTCATAAGAGTGATATCGAGAATCAATCATATCAGCCTGAACAATTGAAAAGCTTAGAAAAAATGTAAATAAATAAACGAACTTTTTTAAACTGGAAATCATTGGATTTTTTTAATTAAATTTTTACTTTAAGTAAGTTATCTTACCTGTACTTATTGCAGAGTTTAGTTTAAATTGATAGTAATAAATTCCACTGGAAACTAATTCCCCAAACTGATTACGTCCATCCCAAGATACTCGATTTTTCCCGGCATAAGAATTTAAAATCAATTGATCTAAAACCAACCTTCCTGAAATATCATAAATTTTGAAATCTACAAAGCCAGATGATGGTACGGTAAAGTCAAATTTAATTTCTCCGTTAAACGGATTTGGAAAAGCACTATCAACCTCAAAATTATCAGGCAATACAAGATTCTCATTATTATTTACAACATTTAAGATTTCGGACCTCATAATAGTTTTTGCATAGTAATTAGCAAGGTCTTCTTTGCCTGAGCTTCTTAAATCAACCCAATGAAGAAGAAAATTATTCCCGTTATAATTTGTCATTTGAGCTTTTTTTTGGTCATGGTATTCAACAGAAATAGGTATCCCATCGACACCAGTGGTCATGCCTGAAGTAGAAATATAAGCAGAGCCATATAGGTCAACGCCATTAATAAGTAAAGGGTCTTCATTGTAATACCCTCTTCCATCTTCCCAGATAACAATAAACTCTCCTGGCGCTACTGCAGTAACAAGAGGCTGTTGTTGATTGGTAGTATCAGAACTAAAATACACCTCTTGATCTGAGAATAATCCAGATGAAAGTGATAATTCTTTTCCTACAATATCATAGTCCATACCATTTCTGTAATCTTCCCATGCAATGAAAGCAATTTCGCCATCACTATCAATATCAAAAGATATTGATGTTTGATCATTGTCTTCTATACACACTGGCACACCATAATTATCCCATTGAGCTAAACCATCCCAATTAATTTTTTGAGCATAGATATCGCTAAAATTTCCATCTTGATTCCATACCGCAAAAACACCTTCTGTATCAGATATGGCTTTCACTTTAAGTTTACTAGAGCCAGAGGATGAATTAGGATTTGTTAAACTATAACCATTTGGAGGCCAATTAATCGCAACATTTCCATCAAATGAAATTTTATTATACTTCAATGTAGATGCAGGCCATGAATATTCAATCCAGAAAATTAGCAAATTACCATCAGGGGTAGGGATTACTTGCTGTATATAATCATCTCCATCAGATTCAACAATACTAACACCGCCTTCAGAAAACTGCTTACTCCCATCTATGCCAACATTTTGAAAGAATATATCAAAAGTCGGAATAAATGATTCACGGGAAGATTCTGACCAAAAAACCCCAACTCCATTTTCTTTTAGATCAACTAAAAAAGCATCCCTTTGATCTGACTCAGGTGTCAAAGCAATACCCATAGTATCCCAATCATTTTCTAACAAACTCGAAATTTTATTTACCCGAATTGTTTTTGGAGTTACTGAAGCATCAAAAGTTGCTACATACGCTCCATAATCAGTACTTATAACACTAGGTTTTGATACCTCATCAGATGAATTATCTGAAAATGAAACTTGATTACCATTAAAATGAGAAAATGTGTTCTCTGACAAACGATTACTGTATATTTTTTTTGATGCCCTGTTGTCTTCCCAGAATAGAGTAATATCTTGGCTCTGATTGAAAAATGCATTATTGTATTTTATATCACCGTCTAAACCTTTTTGAGCCAATATACCATTCTCCTGCATTATAGGATTATTTCCTTGAAAATACTGAACTCTTAAATCTATACTTCCCGTAGACTGATCTGCAAATACAACAAAAACGCTATCACCCGAACCACTAATTATATTCGGAGCAAACTGATAACCATCTCCGATAGCAACATTGATTGGATCATTTGTTAATGGACTGCCACTTGATCCAAATCTTCTGAACAAAATGTCAACATTGGGATATACACCTCTCTCCCAAAAAATATCAAAACCACCTAAATTATTTGAAGCAAATCTTCCGCTAAAATTAACACCGTCTGTTGGATCAACCTGCACCCCATCAGTCCATAACGCATCACCATTACTAGCAATCTTCTGCATGAAAATATCTCCATTAACTGGGTCAAACCGAAGGTCTTTCCATTGAATAAATACATCTCCATTATTATTCCGCTTAACTCTTGGAGAGGTCTGGATAGCGTCATTTGAAGAAACACTCTTTGATTGACTAAAAACTAGTCCGTTTTCATCAACATGCTGATACAATATACGAGCATTCTCGTCTCCTTCTTTCCAAGTTACTAACGAGGTTTTATTATTTACAAAAGTAGTACGAGGCCTAGTTTCTAAACCATCAGTGTTTGCGACTGGTATTCCATTTTCTGCAAATAACATATTCATACTCATATCAATTCTTTGACCGTAAATATCAATATTCTCTCCTAATCTTGAATCAGACCAGCATACAAAAGCTTCATTATTACCAGCGTATTCGATGCTTTTAGCTGCTTGAGTACCAGTAATTTGTACAATCGGAACACCACTGCCTGGAGCTATAATATTATGGTCAAAGCTGACGTGTGTACCATAGATGTCGTCATCAACTCCACCTCTTTTATCTTGCCAAGTAACAAAAACACCTCCGAGACTATCTGTGGCCATATTAATTGAAATCTGGGTACCAGGTTGTTGTGCTAGCGCAATACCATTTGGGTCTAAAAGTATCTCACCATTGGAATTAATATGCTGAATGAAGATATCTCCAGCATAGTCAAAACGATAATCAACCCAAGAAATAAAAGCACCTCCATTACCATCTTCAATTGCAACAGGGTCTTCCTGCCTTCCAGGGAGATTTGTAACTACAGCACCTGATTCTCCCCATAAAAAATTACCGTCTTTACTGATTTTGTGAGCAAAAACATTACGCATTCCAAATCTTGTATCAGACCAAACAAAAATAGCAGAACCATCTTCTCCTGGACAAACAGTTCTATACCATTCGATATGAACGCCCTGCCTTATTGGTGTGGCAGTCGTTAAGTCAAATGATTCAGCACTACATACTGCAATGAAAAAAAGTGATATAATTGTTCTTGTTAACATATAAAAACTCTCCGCAAATGTTTATTGATTAATTGAAATTATTTTTATTCCAGACCTGGTACACAAAAGAAACCTATCTTTCCAGACATAGCTTTTGTAAACGTAACCTATATCAAAAATTCCTTTTGATATAGGATTTGTAGGGTCAGAAATATCGTATAAAGCTATGCCGCTTGAACCCAAACTTAAAATAGCAATATTATTATTAGTAGAAATATGATCTACAGTAAGATCCATAGCAAATTGTGTTAGTGAGCCTTCATCAGATTCAATATAAGAATTCGATATAAAATAAGCACCAGCATCATCGCAGGAAACAAATACACCCGTTTCGGTTAATTTGATTTGTTC
>CEPW01049687.1_pt1 | contig 15620 bp, 15 predicted proteins | sample 356211 | NCBI WGS metagenome assembly CEPW01 (sample SAMEA2620021, study PRJEB7988) | marine metagenome | biome: marine biome (ENVO:00000447); feature: deep chlorophyll maximum layer (ENVO:xxxxxxxx); material: "saline water (ENVO:00002010), including plankton (ENVO:xxxxxxxx)" | depth 25 m
TTCTTCATCATGGTCATCGTGATCGTCATGGCCTTCTTCATCATGATCGTCATGATCGTCATGGCCTTCTTTATCATGATCATCATGATCGTCATGGCCGTCACTTTCAATTGCTTCAACAAAACTCATTGCCTCAACAACCATGACACCATCAGACTCAGCTGACTCAATGACATCTAGAAGACCTTCCTCAAAATTTGCACCATTTACCACAAGTAAATCTGCTTCCATCATTAGATTTACCTGTTGCGCAGAAGCCTGAAAGACATGAGGATCAGTGCCTGAAGGCATTATTGTCTCAACTTCGAAAAGGTCGCCGACCATACTTGCCACAACATCTCCAAGAATATTTGTAGTAACAACAATCGATGGCTTTTCTACACTTACTTCTTCAGCACTCGATGAGCTATCGCTTGATGCGCTACTGCTCGATGCACTACTGCTCGATGCACTACTGCTTGACACCGTGCTGCTTGCACTATCACTGCTACTACAAGCACTTGCAAACAACGAAAGTGTAGCTATGAATACAGTTATCAGTAAAGAAAACCGGTTCCGAAATTTGTAAAACATTTATTACCTTCCTAAAATGAGAATAGTTCTCATTATTGCATTCTGGGACCATAATTCAAACATAAAAGTTAAGATAAATTTGCAGGCAACCTCATGACGGAACAAGTAGCTATTAAAACATCAGGACTAGAAGTCCGGTACGGGGAAACTATCGCGCTGACTGGCGTAGATATAGAAATTAAAAGAGGTTCGGTATTAGCCGTAATCGGCCCAAATGGAGCAGGTAAGTCTGCCTTTTTAAAAGCTCTTGCTGGAACAGTTAAACCTTTTGCCGGAAAAGTCAACTGTCGCGGAGCATCCCCTTCATTTGTTTTACAGTCAACGGACGTAGACAGGTCACTTCCAATCAGTGTTCGTGAAGTTGTATCACTTGGCCGATACTCAGAAATTGGGCTCTTTAAAAGATTTAAAAAAACCGACCATCAGATTGTTGACCAGGCTCTTCAACGAATGGACATCAGCGAACTAAGCAACAATCAATTTCATGATCTTTCGGGCGGACAGCAACAGCGAGTACTCATAGCCCAAGGATTAGTGCAGGAAACAGAAACTCTCCTTCTAGACGAACCAGTTAACGGCCTCGACATCAGTTCTCGAGAAATTATCTTGAATACAATCCTTGAGGAAGTCAAAAAAGGACGAACAGTTGTCTTCTCCACGCATGATCTCAACCATGCACAACTTTCCGATGAAGTTCTTCTTCTAAACAATTGTCCTTGCTGTGTAGGTGCGCCAGAGGATGTACTCACGGAATCTAATTTGCGTGATGCTTATGGAGACAGTCATTTGCATTTCGGCGACGAACTTGTACTTGATGACCCTCATCACGCTCACACATCAACAAATGATGAAAAAGGAATCCGAACCTTCTAAAAGGTAATTCATAGAGAATCCCTTAGACGTCTCACCTGTCCCCTGCTCCCCCTTAGGTAAACGTCAAATACGGATCCTTGGTCTTATTTTTTTCGAACTATCCATGCTTCTTCTGCTGGCCACTTATTCGCCCACGCAAGATCAACAAATGCATACCTTGTTTCATCAGACTCTTCTGGAGGTTGAAGTTCTATAAGTTCTTCGATTTCGAACCCACAGGAACGAAATAATTGGATCTTCTCTCCGTGAGAAATGTGAAACTCTACGCTGTTATCGGCAAGGTCTTCGAATCTGTGCATTCCAAATTGGGGGTGAAGTAGTTTTTCACCAGCGGCAGTTTCTTGTTCCCAGTCTTGGCAAAGCGTGAGAACTATAGAGTTTTCAAGGATGACAAGTTGTCCACCGGGTCGGAGCACGCGAGCTGCCTCCGGAATCCATCGGTACGGATCACACCAAATGGAGGCCCCGTATTCGGATATAGCGAAATCAAAACTTTCATCTTCAAATGGCAGTAACTCCGCATTGCCGAGAATAAGCGGAAACTCTAGATCAAACTCTTTTTGGAAAGAAGCAGCAGTGGCCAATTGCGCTGGTGAGTTATCTATCCCTACAGGATTACCGTTTCTTCGCGCCAGCCATGCTGATACGTAAGCTGTTCCGCAACCCAATTCCACGACGTCTCCGCCTTGGAAATCTTTCAATAGGCCTACTTCAGATTCAGGTATTTGAAATATTCCCCATTGGGGCGCATTTTCTAACCAGCCCTTGTAGCCGGCATCTACATAATCGCTCGCATAATTATTCCAAGCTTCTCGATTCGCCTGAACATACGATTCCCCTCGCTCGGTTCCCTCTTCCATTGAACAGCGCTACTAGACCATGCACGCAGTGAAATAGGGTTCTGCCGCAGCGTCCCTTCCGTCTTGGTCCATATTGATGTAGTACTCCATTTCATCAACGTCTTTCATCATGTCGCCAAGAATGCAGCCGCATAAATCTGTTGAATTGTAAAGAGAAAGTTCTGGTATTAAATCAACCACAAATACACATCCATCCACGAAACTTTGCTGTCCATCAGAAGACCAGGCCCATTCGGTTTCTATCGGTTCCCATTCACTGCCAGCATCATCTCCTTGACCGAACATGCAATTCATGTAGGCCTCGGTATAAAGGTCGTCGGCGTCGTCGTCCCTCAGCATGAGTTGATAAATGGTCTCTGATCCGATTTCTTCAATAACGCAACTTGTTAATGCATAGTCGTCGTCAAAGAATGGCGCCAACATTGAAAGAAGTATGTCCGGACATGTATCCCATGGAATCAAACTTGCCAAGTACTCCTCCTCTTCTGCAGTGAGCCCAGACTCATCTGAATCGGAATTAAGGAGCGTTACCATGTCCTCGACTGCCATGTTCTCTGCCATGCATGCCGCTCCAGACTCTCCAAAAATTTCAGCCAATATCGAAGTCAGAATTGTGGGGCAACCTGCAAATAACTCTGTAAAGAACTCATCTAACCATTCTTGAGTCTCAGTGATGCCAGCGATTTGTCCTATTAGGACTTCTGTTCTCAATCCGTCATCTAGCAGAGCATCCATACACTCAGCAGAATCAATTACTTGAGGCAAGAACATTGAAATACCAAAGATTAAACTCTCGTTGATGCCTTCCACGTCAGCACACTTTTCGACACCTCCAATAATCCCATTGAGCAAAGTTTCATCTGTAAAAGAGTCTTCTGTGGTCACGGTGCCATCATTTAAAGAAGCGGGAGTGATCCCTAATTCTGCAAGCTTATTTTCGCCTACGCTGCTAACTACTTCAGTAGCGATACAGAGTGCTGTTTCTTCAGAGTCAACCGCGCCATTAAAGAATTCCTCGTCTCCAACTGGCATACTTCTCGCTAGTTCTTCTTCTAACGAACCTAATTCTTCCGCCTCTATACTTTCTTCTGCAGTGCTCTCAGTTGCTGAAGGTGCTTCAGTAACTGCAGGAGCTTCAGTGGTTGTAGTTGACTCTGTGTCGCCTCCTGAACATGCGGCAGCGACCATACAAATTGATGTCAACAAGCAAAAAAACAACCGTCTCATAACTTTCCCTATCCTTTAAGTGTTTCAACTAATCTAACAAACTATCTGAGTTCCTTGAATCATCTCAGTCTTCTAATAATGGGTTAGTATCCGTTAATGCCTAGTAACCCCATATTTCGATTCCTAAATGGAATGCATCGTGGCCTAATAGCTGTGAGTGCTGGTCAGGCGGGTTGGAATGTTGGTGGAATGACTGTTGTTGAGGTCACTACTACCGGCCGAAATTCAGGCAGGGATCGTACTGTTTTTTTAACTTCACCGATTCAAGATGGGGATTCAATGCTTGTTGTAGCTTCCCGTGGGGGTGACGATCGTCATCCTGATTGGTACCTCAATATGAAGAAGAAACCTGAGATCAAGGTGAACTCTAAAGAGGGCTCAGATCTAAACATGGTCGCTCGGATAGTGGAAGATAATGAACGCGATTCCCTCTGGTCTCGTGTTGTAGAGAAATACTCTGGATATGGCGAGTACCAAGAAAAAACTGATCGAGAGATTCCTTTAATTTGGCTTGACCCAGTTGATTCACCAGTAGACGATGAAGATTCCTAGCTTTATTTTTACCTCTTATGTCTAGATCTGTAATTTCTGATCAAAATATTTTTGAGTATGCGGTGTCTCACAGCACACCGCCTGATGATGTCTTACAGGAACTGATCCATGAGACAAGGGAATCAACGGGTGGAGCAGCTGGGATGCAAATCGGTGCCGACCAGGGTGCTTTCATGACGATACTCTCTGGTTTGCTTCGTCCTAAATTCGCAGTAGAGGTTGGAACGTTTACCGGCTATTCGTCTATCTGTATAGCCCGCGGTTTGGCTCCAGAGGGAAAACTTTTGTGTTGCGATGTGAGTAAAGAATGGACTGATATAGCTCGGCGTTACTGGAGTAAAGCAGATTTAAGTGACCGAATCGATTTGATCCTTGCTCCTGGGGTTGAGACTTTAGAGAATCTGCCTTCTGAGGAGTCCATTGATTTAGCTTTTATTGATGCAGACAAAGAGGGGTACATCAGTTACTACGAAGAGATTGTTCCTCGCCTTAGCCCGCAAGGCGTTCTTCTAGCAGATAACACACTTTGGTCTGGGCAAGTAGTTCCAGACTCAGGATTTGACGACGAAAGCACAGTGGCTTTGCGCGCATTTAATGATCATGTTGTAGCAGACAGCAGAGTAACTGCTTCTCAGCTAACCATCGGAGATGGACTAACTGTTATTGCTAAAGTTTAGATTTGCTTTAGTCTTGTGCTCCGAGGTGAACGAACTCTGGGGCTCCGTCTAGGAACGGTCCTATCATGTCCATCATCCCAGTTTCCATACGCCAGGCAAGGTATGCCTCGTAGTGTTCTCTGGTTTCCCATTTTTCCCAAAGTAAAATTCGATCTGGATTATCTTGATCCAAATAAGTTTCAATACTTATGTTGCCCTCAAAAGCTCGTGTATCAGCTAATGCCTCCATAAGAGCGGGAAGCAGTGTTGCGCCCATACCTTCTGCGCAAGGGAAATAGGCCATAGATGTGTGTGCCATTTCAGTCTCCTTTTCAGTTAGCAGCAACCTACACCATGGTTAACGGCAACTACCTATCGGGAGTTTCCAGCAAAGGGAGCAACTCCATACCCAACATTTTCCGGTAAGTGTTGTGATAGTGATGCAACGCTGGTTCGTTACGCCCAAAGATTGAATATTTAATTGCACCACTTTCAGCGCTTCGTTGCTGACTGGCACTCATCAAGTAGTCCTCATCACGAATTATCTCCGCGAAAGTCCTACCAACTTCTTTCACTATTTCTTTTATTTCGTTATCTTCAAAAATCTCCGACCGAACGTAAAAGTGAACTCTGCTCACATGTTTACCGGGTCGTTCTTTATCCGGATAAGCACGAACTAGAAAAAGTATTCCGGCTCCTGGCATAAGTTGAACATTTGGGAAAAGCCAATAAACCGGCAAAGTCGCAGTTGTTATATCCCACTCTGACTCAGGCTGATCACGCATTCCGTCAATGTCTCTTTTGCAGAGAAGCATTCGGTGGTTACGTCCGAACGTGTCATAGCACTGCACATTTCCGTGAAACTGAAGGTTCAGAGTCTCAGAATGCAAAGCGGAGAAATGATACGTTTCACCAAAAGTGTCCATCGCAAGTTTCCAGTTGCAATCAACTGCATAAGCGTCTTCAGTCAAATACTGAAGCTCTTCAAAGTTCCACAACGCTAACTCTGCATCTAAATCCTCGCCGAGTTGTTCTTCAAGGTTTATAGAACCTTTGGGATCAGGATGCACCCAAAGGAGTCCGTGTCGTTCTTCTGCAGGCAACTCGACTAAACCAAAACAATCAGTGTCTAACTCGCCGAAGTGTTCGCTTTTAGGTATCCCCACAAGAGTTCCCGCTGTGTCATAGGTCCAACGATGGAATTGGCAAGTGAATCGTCGGGTTTCTCCGCGTTCTGCTTCTTCAAGCACCACTCCCCTATGCGAACAAACATTTACAAAGGCACGAAACCGTCCTTGGTCATCCCGAGTGGCGAGAATAGGTGTTTTCAAGTCATTTACAGTAAGGAACGAGTTAGGAGTGGGAAGGTCACCTGAGAGGCCTACAAGTTGCGTGTGATCATGGAAAAATGCTTTATTTTCTTTCTCAGCAAGCTCCGAATCAACATAGACGCTGGTTGGATTACATCGAAAACCTCCGGCATCAACATTGACCCCGGAATCCAAACGGGCCATGAGTGTTTTTATTTGCGCTACTTGTTCCGTTTTGTCCATACTTTCACCTTACAGAAGATTAGCAGTATTGATATATAGGCAGAAGGCCGGTCTAAATGACCGACCTTCAACCTTTTATCGCTCCGGGGGTGGGGATCGAACCCACGACCTGCGGATTAACAGTCCGACGCTCTGCCAGCTGAGCTACCCCGGAATAACGAACGAAAGGATACCACCGTATTGGCCTGGAGGGGAACCAAATCGCTGTTTTAGTCTTGCTATTTAACAGTAGCGACACATCGGAGTAGATTTGTTTCTAATGAATACAGAGTCTTTTATTTGTTTAGATGGTGGTCAAGTAAACCAAATTGCTTCTGACCATCACCCAGAGGTCACTTTAAGTTTGGTTATTCCAACATTTAATGAAGCAGAGAATATACCGGCTCTTATTCGGCGCCTTAACCATTTACTGGACGAAAACCACATTTCGCATGAGCTTATAGTTGTTGACGACGACAGCCCTGATAAGACATGGGAGATCGCCCGTGAAATGACAAAAGAAATTTCTTCTCTGAGGGTAATTAGGCGTGTCGATGAATCTGGTCTCGCTACAGCCGTTGTCTGTGGCTGGGCTCACGCCAATGGAAAGTTCCTTGGGGTAATTGATGGAGATGGCCAACACCCACCTGAACTCCTCCTTGATCTTCTTTCTCAATTTGATGAAGAGGTTGAAGTCGCGGTTGCAAGTAGGCATCTTCCAGGTGGTGGAGTTCCGAATTGGTCATCGATGCGTCGCCTTCTCTCAAAAGGTGCCCAAGCACTTGGCCTTCTCCTCCTTCCGGGAACGGTCGGTCGAGTCACTGACCCGATGAGCGGCTATTTCATAGTTGACAGGAAAGCTATTACTGACTGCGACCTCCAACCCGTCGGGTACAAAATACTTCTAGAAGTTTTAGCACGAGGGAAAGTAAACAAAGTTGCTGAATCCCCTTACTATTTCCAATTACGTGAAAGTGGCAGTTCGAAAGTTCGCGCCATTCATTACTTACATTACCTTCGACATTTACTTCGACTAAGAGTTGATCCTCTTCGCAGCCAAGCCTTAGTCCGTTACTTCAGTGTGTCATTGATGGCGTTAATTATTGATGCTGCTTTCTTCTTCTGGATCTTTGAGGGTGTTGGCTGGAACCTAACTCGGTCAGCATTATTGTCTGGTGAAGTAGGGATTATTTTCACAATCCTTCTACTTGATTTGTGGACTTTCGCCGGACGTCCAGCACGCAATTTCACTGATCGTTTTCGGCGCCTATTAGGAGTTCAGATTGCTTTGGGGATACTCCTCATTGGGCGCCTCATTTTAATAAACGCTCTTATTACCTGGACCTCACTTGAAGCATTCACTGTGTTCTTGATCGTCCTAGTCGGAACTTCGCCAACAGGGCATCTCTTAGGGTCACGTTTGACTTGGCGCCCAACTCGACGGTAAAGCATTCAGACTAGTCTAGATATTCACGGAAAGTTTTTGAGCGTTGCTGGTGCCGCAATTTGTTTAAGATACGAATTTCTATTTGGCGGACCCTCTCTCGAGTGACTTTAAAATGTTTTCCCACCTCTTCAAGAGTTTTAGGCTCTGTACCATCAAGCCCAAAACGCATCTGAACAATTTGTTTTTCTCTCTCTTCGAGAGAATCAAGAACTTCTGATATTTCCCCAGTTAATACTTGTTGGGTTGCCACAGATTCTGGTGCTTCGGTTCCAAAATCTTGCAAAATGTCGGCAAGACTCACTTCTCCTTCTTCTCCCATCGGAAGATCGAGAGAAAGGGTGCCTTGACTGAGACCTAGTTGCAAAAGTTCATCAACTTTCTTTGGATCTACCGCTGCACGCTCCCCTATTTCTTCAATTGTGGGTGCCCTCTCTAACTCCTGTGTAAGTTCTCGTTCTGCTCTAACCACTCTGTTCATCGCTTCTGTGGTGTGTACTGGAATCCTTATTGTCCGCCCTTGATCAGAGACAGCTCGGCTAACACTTTGACGAATCCACCATGTGGCGTAAGTAGAAAATTTATACCCTTTGGTGCCATCAAATTTCTCCACAGCGCGCATCAAGCCTAGATTTCCTTCTTGGACTAGATCTAGAAGAGGTAAACCACGACCCACATATCTTTTTGCAATGGAAACAACCAAGCGAAGATTTGCTCGAGTTAAACGATCTCTTGCCTGTTCGCCTCGGCGTTGGCGTCGCCGAAGCCGAGAAAGATCAACTCTTGAGAGGTTCTCCAACTCTCCAGTTGCATGAAGTTCCGCTAGTTGAGTTTCTGCTTCCATCCCTTCGCGAATTTCCTTTGCCAGGCTCGTTTCCTCTTCTGCTTCAAGCAAGGCGACTTCACCAATTTCGCTGAGATAACGTTGTGTTGAGTCTGAAGATCCAGTTTGTTCTGAACTTTTCTTTTTATTTAGACGACGCTTCAAACTACGTTTAGGAGGCCGAGTTATCTTTGCTTCCCCTTCAGAAGATTCGTTATTTTCTTTCTCTACTACTGTGTCATCAAGGGATATTCCTTCATTTTCTAAAGTTTCTCGCACCTCAGAAACTAAAGATGGAGCCAATTCAGCATCTCTCAACACTTCAAGTATTTCATCAAGGCTTACTTGACCTTTCAATTTTCCTCGGCGGATAAGCCGTGAAAATTCGTGTGGATCTACTCCGCTCCATTGAGGGGACGCAGAACGAGTTTCTTCCTTCAAGACGGAATCCCCCTGAACCACTCCAATAAAGGTTCTAGTGGCTCGATGCTTTGTGGAGCTTCACTTAGTGCATCTGTTTGACGACGTAAGAAATTAATGTCTTCAAGAAGGTCATCAAAACTATCTTCTTGTCTTGCTATTGAAGAAAGTTCATCTGCTTTTTGTTTTGCCGCCAAAGCCAACAAGCGCGACAGTATCCCTAGAGGATCTTCGTCTACCACGTCACCAGCCGCTATCTCTAACAACACCGAAGAAAGACTCTCATCAGTTTGTTCCCTGGCTGCGTGCAAGTCTCCTTCTGCTTCTCTCAGAGTTTCATAAATCAGTTGACCTGCAGTAGATAAAAACAAAACAGGCATTAAATAATCTTCAATTTCGTCTTTTCGGTGCAGGAAGAACTGAAGCGCCTGTTTTTCAACTGCCGGAATCTGTGCATGTAAGACTTCTTCTTGTTTGTCTTGAATTTGTGCATTCTTATGGTTGGTCGATTGTTGTGGAACAGTGTTCTGAAGAAGTGTTCTTAGCTGATCTGGAGTGACTAAACATTGATCTGCAATTTGCATAATGTATGGGTCGCTGACCATTGGGTTGGGATGTTCCATTGCGAGATGTCCTGCATTTGCTGCTGTTCTCGCTCGACCTTCTGGTGTTGACAGATCGCCTCGTTTTAGTTCTTGTTCTATGCGAAATTGAAGAAACGGCTTTGCTTCTTCGATTGCACGACGGAGAGCCGCAGGGTCATGCCTTGCTAAGTCTCCAGGATCGGATCCTTCAGGGAGTTCTGCTACTGCGAATTCCAATTCAAATTGCTCTTCCCATCCATAAACTCGTTCGGCTGCTGCCTGTCCGGCCTTATCAGCGTCATAAGCGAGAACAACTCGCGGAGCGAAGCGTTTCAACTTTTTTGCATGATCTTCAGTCATTGACGTCCCACAGGTAGCTACTGTTCGTTCTATTCCGGCAAGATGTGCACCGATAACATCGGTATATCCTTCGCAAACGACGATCTCACTTAGTTTGCTCGCTTCTGTTTTAGCCCAGTTCAAGCCATAAAGAGTCTCTTTTTTTGAATATGTCTTTGCCCTATCTGAAGTATTTTTATACTTTGGCGGTTCCCCGTCTGGAAGTTGACGTCCACCAAATGCGACAGCCTCCCCTCTCTCATTGAAAATCGGAAACATAATACGATCTCGAAAAAAGTCGTACTGATTGTTGTACTTATTCAGTGCACCAAGTCCAGCGTCTTCTAGGTTCTTGTTGGAAGTGTTTAGGTGCTTAGAGAGGCCGTCCCATTCTTTCGGTGCCCAGCCCAAAGAAAACTGTCTAGCAACCTCACCGTCGTAACCACGTGATCTTAAGTAGTCGCGAGCTGGGCGAGCGTCTGGACGATTGATGAGACAGTCATGATAGAAATCCACCGCTTTCTGCACAAGGTCTAAAAGTTCTTTTCGTCGTCCTCTTTGTTCGCTTTCGTTACTATCGGTGTAGCGCAGCGAAATATTCGCTTTTGCTGCTAAATATTCAACTGCACCAGCGAAATCAAGGTGTTGTTTGTTCTGCACGTAATCAATAGCGTCACCACTTTCACCGCATCCAAAGCAGTGGTAAACACCCATTTCGTAGTTGACGGAAAAAGATGGAGTATTTTCTCCATGGAAAGGACAGAGCCCCATCCATTGCGTACCCGATTTTCTGAGTTGTGTATGTTCGGAGATGAGTTGGACAATGTCGGTTTGTTCCCGAACTCTTCTTACGTCTTCTGCAACTATCCCCATTTCCGAAACTTAGCATTATGACTGAGGGGTCTGAGGTGGCGGGAGAAAATGAAATGTTCTCGTAAATAATCTCAAATCTTTCATTAATAACGAAAAAACCTGATTTTTTAGGTCAGATAATCAATGAAGTACTGAAACTTCGTAGATACTTGAGTTATGACAGTATTTGCTTCCACTCCCATTGATTTAATCGCTAACGTTTACTCCTCTCTTGAGTCCCGCATTGAGGCTGGAAGAAAGATACTTGGTCGACCGCTTACTCTCGCGGAAAAAATATTGATAAATCATGTCGACGACTTGTCAAGTGCAGAACTTGAACGGGGGGTTTCATATGTTGATATGCGACCTGATCGCGTAGCCATGCAAGATGCAACGGCTCAGATGGCATGGCTGCAATTCATGACTGCGGGACTAGATGAAGTTCAAGTGCCCACCACCACTCATTGTGATCATTTAATTCAAGCCAAGATAGATAGCAAAACAGATTTACTTACTGCCGTAGACGACAACTCTGAGGTTTACTCATTTCTAGAGTCAGTCTGCGCTAAATACGGTGCTGGGTTCTGGAAGCCAGGTTCTGGAATCATTCACCAGGTCGTCCTTGAACAATACGCGTTTCCTGGTGGAATGATGATCGGCACGGATAGCCACACCCCAAACGCTGGAGGGCTTGGCATGGTCGCGATTGGTGTTGGAGGAGCTGACGCCGTGGACGTTATGACCGGGTTTCCGTGGAACGCCAAATGGCCAAAGCTAATTGGCGTTCACCTTACGGGGGAAATTGATGGATGGGCTGCTCCTAAAGACGTGATTCTTAAGGTCGCAGAAATCTTGACAGTTAAAGGCGGTACCGGTGCAATAGTTGAGTATTTCGGACCTGGCGCACGAAGCCTTTCTGCCACTGGGAAGGGCACCATTTGTAACATGGGCGCCGAAATTGGAGCAACAACCTCTCTTTTCGCATACGACGAAGCTATCGCCCGATATTTGCGGGCAACAGGCAGAGCAGATGTTGCGGATGCGGCTAACGCAGTTTCAGAACATTTACGAGCCGACGATGAAGTCGAATCTAATCCTTCAGATTTCTTTGACCAGGTAATCGAAATTGACCTCTCAACTTTGTCTCCTCATATCAACGGCCCTCATACACCAGATTTAGCTAGACCGGTCTCAGAGTTAGGAGAAGAAGCTAAAGCTAACGACTGGCCGCTCGAAGTAAGTGCCGGCCTGATTGGCTCTTGCACAAACTCGTCTTATGAAGATATAACCCGAGCCGCCTCAATCGCTCGTGATGCAGCAAATAAAGGACTAACGGCAAAAATTCCCTTGTTAGTTACTCCGGGGTCCGAACAAGTGAGAGCCACTATTGAACGAGATGGACTTCTTGCCGATTTTGAGGCGTTAGGTGCCACGGTTTTGGCAAACGCGTGCGGACCCTGTATCGGACAATGGGATCGACAAGACTTAGATGATGGGATACCGAATTCGATCGTCACGAGTTACAACCGTAATTTCCCGAAACGGAACGATGGTTATGCAACAACTCATGCCTTCGTTACCTCTCCTGAGACCGTTATTGCTTTGACTTTGGCCGGCCGTCTTGATTTTGATCCGGCAAACGACACTTTGATGAATGACGCTGGAGAAGAAGTCCGTCTAACCGTTGGAGATGGTATTGAATTACCAGTTGACGGATTTGATCCTGGGGCTGATACTTTCCAAGCTCCTCCAGAGGATGGTTCTGATATTGAGGTAGTTATATCTCCAACTAGTGACCGGCTTCAGGTTTTGGCACCGTTTGAACCATGGGATGGAGAAGATTTTGTTGATCTTCCAATTCTTCTAAAGGCACAAGGTAAATGCACCACCGATCATATTTCGATGGCGGGGCCTTGGCTGGCTTATCGCGGACACCTTGAAAATATTTCAGGCAACCTTTATATGGGTGCAGTTAATGCATTTAACGGTGAAGTGGGAACTGGACTGGATATAACTGATGGAGAATACCGCCCCTTCCCTGAGATAGCACGGCGATACCATGAAGCAGGAATTTCGTGGATAGCTATCGGTGACGAAAACATGGGTGAAGGCTCTTCAAGAGAACATGCAGCTATGGAACCAAGATTTAGAGGAGCTAAAGCAGTATTAGCTCGTTCTTTTGCCCGTATTCATGAAACAAATTTGAAAAAACAAGGTGTTCTTGCTCTTACTTTTGTTGATCCTGCTGATTACGACCGCATAGGTGAAGAGGACCGAATTTCAATTACGGGATTACAAGATTTATCCCCAGATTCTTTGGTTCAAATCACTATCTCTCACTCGGACGGTTCCTCTAGTGAAATTTCTGCGAAACATACTCTTTCTGAAGACCAAATTGAATGGTTTGAGGCAGGCAGTGCGTTGAATCTGATCAAACAGCGGACAGGGAATTAATCAAACTTCATGGAGTCGGTAACCACGGTTACGGGCTTCTGGAAGAGTGTCTGGACTAAAACAGATAAAAGTTTCTTCGGACAGGAGCTCGTCAAGAATGTCTGTCATCGCCTGTTCGTCTTTGACTTCTTCTAAGTCATACACCTGTTGCGTTCTTTTGTCTCCAAGGAAACGACTATGAGAAAAAACTGATGGCTTATCCATACATGCAGAATAGCGCCGAATGACGGTATAACAGAATGATGGTTAGCGATACAAAAGTTTTTCCAATTAACACAGACGGTGGAATTATTCTTTTACTTGATGGAGAATGTGCTTTATGTAATCGCTTAGCCTTATTCCTCTCGCCAAGAATACGGAAGCAAAAACAAGTCAGATTTATCGCTATCGAAAGCGACGAGGGCCGTGAGTTAATCCAATCTTTCCCGGAGAAACTACGTGGCCTTGACACAATATTTTTCTTAGATGGCTCCAAGATTCATTTCTACTCTTCTGCTGTTCTTCGTTGCATCGGACTCTTACAATGGCGCTACGTTTTATTGATTCCTTTTTTGTGGATGGTCCCACTTCCTTTACGTGACATTCTTTATAGAGTTGTCGCTAGATATAGACGTAAGATTTTTGGCCAGAACGTTAGTTGTACTTTTATCGACTTAAACGAAGCGAGAAATAAAGAAGTATGAAATTTAGTGACCTCACCAAAGATAAAGCTGCTCGCCGAGATCTTGAAGCGTTTCTCGTCGGGGCTTCGTTTGCTGCTATTGGGGTTTATCATTTCGTTGATCAAGATTTCTTTGAAGCGATCGTTCCTCGATGGTTTCCAAATCCAACGTTCGCGAACCTTGTATCAGGAGCTGCGGAAATTGTTCTTGGTCTTGCACTTATTCCGAAGAAAAGTAGACGCCAAGCAGCTTGGGGCTTACTGCTACTTTTAGTTGCTGTTTACCCAGCAAATATTGACATGTTTATTAATGATGTTGGCTTCGCTACAGATGAATTCGGCAAAACTGTACGTGTTGAAAATGCTCCTGATGTTCGAGTGCGAAACTTTGTGCGGCTCCCTTTCCAGTTTCTTTTTGTGTGGCTGATTTGGCGCCACACCAAGAAAACAGTCTCTTGACCTAATAGACGCGCGGGAAAAGCGCACAATCTAAGAGATCGCCGTTTTTGAGGCCTGGGTTAGAGGTAGGAATTGCTGATTCTCCTTTGCCGCGAAAGTACCTGACATCATCACCGCACCAGCGGGTAGCTAAGGCTCGTCGGATTTGGCTGGGGTTAGGGTTGCCAAATGCTCCATGAACAATCATTCCCTGGAAAACTAGGCAGTCTCCAGGTTCAACGTTCCAACTTACTATTTCATGGTCTTCTGATGAGATATCAATTTGAGGCAGTTCGGGCAAACCTGTTCCCTGGTAAGGGGTGTCATCTGCGAAATGATGTGGATTATATGCTTCCCAAAAATGGCTTCCTTTAATGAAACGTAGTCCAGAATCTTTTGTAATCGGGTCTAAGGGAATCCAAATAGAACAAACTTGTCTTCCTTTAACTGCCCAGTAGGGCTGATCTTGGTGCCATGGTGTTTCCTCTTCAGTGCTCGGTTCCTTAACGAACATTTGGTCGTAAAGAAAATTTATGCGAGTGGAACCCATTATCTGGGCTGCCACGACCGATGCTGGTGAATCAAAAACAAACTTTCGGAATGGTTCTAGCCTTTGCCACATATTCAAATCAGCGAAGAATCGACCTGATTTTCCTTCTGGGGTGTATTCCTCTGCTTGAGGGCCGGGTTCGGCAAGAGCTGTTTTAAAGGCTTCGCATAAGAATTCAATCCAGTCGGCACTGAACATGTTTGGAAGATGCGCTGCCCCATCATTTTCATAGGTAAGGCGTTCTGCTTGGCTTACTTCTCTAACTTCCATGCAAGCGCCCCCTTTTTCATCAGTGTTTTGTTTATTTTATATGTCAAAAATATTCTGGGGATGCACATAACGTGCATCCCCAGAGTTCAAAATATTGGAACTGTTTCTGGATATCTCAGAAAGGCCCTTTTATCAGTTGGGACCAAAACTGAAGCCAAATCTGAGGGTGGCTGGCGGAATTTCGCCAGATGGTCCAGAACCGCCTAGCGGCCACCCACCTCCGAAGTCCCATAAAGTTTGCTACTAATCTGGACCACCTCCTCTCTTCGGTAATTCCGACTTTAGACGCGAAATAGAGAAATTGTCACGGATTATTTCAAATCTAAGAGTTTCCTTCCAACTAGAGTGAGGGCGTGGAACCTACAATCATTTATCCAGCTTCCGTTGTTTACACTATGGATCCTTCGCAACCGACGGCTTCTGCTGTGGCGGTGAGAGGGAATCGTTTTCTGGCTGTGGGTTCGTTGGAAGAACTGTGCTCTATAGAGAACCATGAAGTAGACAATTCATTC
>CEPW01138943.1_pt1 | contig 15501 bp, 10 predicted proteins | sample 356211 | NCBI WGS metagenome assembly CEPW01 (sample SAMEA2620021, study PRJEB7988) | marine metagenome | biome: marine biome (ENVO:00000447); feature: deep chlorophyll maximum layer (ENVO:xxxxxxxx); material: "saline water (ENVO:00002010), including plankton (ENVO:xxxxxxxx)" | depth 25 m
GTGGAGGTGAACACGCGAAGCATTCCATTAAAGGGCAATCGATGATGCAACAGAATTCTTTGAACAACCGATTCGCGGCGTTGCGAACAAACTCTCCGTTATCCTCCGCGTCTCATTCTCAGTCCTCGTTCGTCGAAGACGAAGACAAAGACGACGCGCACGTTCCGGTGAACGTGGTGTTAAACGTATCCGAAACGTCCGATGTGTTGGAGCAAAAAATGCGTTTGGAAAAAGAGTTGAACGAGCTGCACAAAGAAAGAGAAGAGGAGAAGCGAAAACGAGAGGAAGAGTTTGAACGGAAGATGAAAGAGATGGAGAAGAAGTTAGAAGAAGAAATTAAGAAGAACAAAAACGCTGCTGCTGCCACTGCCAATGCTCGTGTTGTCTGTGATACTCCGACGACGCCGAAGAAGAGTAACAAGAAGAAGAAGACCGATGATGATGCTCCCGCTGCCGCCTCTCCTTCGTCCCTTGAAATCGAACTGAAGGCGATTAAAAACGTCACGCAAACGTTAAAGAATCAGTTGAAAGAAAGAGACGAACGGATAGCAAAAATGAGCACGAGCGAAAAAGAAAGGAAGGAGCAAATCGAAATTTTAACGCAAAAGAACCAGCAAATGCAATCGTCCTTGGACGTTTTAAGAAAGAAGCAAAAAGAAAACGACGCGGCGAAGGATAAGGAGATGTTAGAGACGAGCGAGTTGAAAGATATAAAGCGAATGAAGGAGAAGCAAGAAAAAGAGTTGGAACGAGAGAAAAAAACGAAAGAAGAGGTGCAAAAGAAGTACGAGAAAGCGCACAAAGATTGGTTGGATTTGACCACGAATCAAGCGAAGGAGAAGAAAGATTTGTTGAGATTGCAAAAGAGCGAAGAGGTGAAGACGGAAAAAATCGAAAAGTTAGAGGAGCAGTTGTTGCAAACCAAGTTAGAGTTGGAAGATTTCAAACATTGTAAAAAGGAACGCGACGACGCGTTGCAGAAATTGAGCGAAGTGAGAGAGGAAAATGTAGATTTGAAGCACGAGAAGAGTGCATACGAGAACAACGCGGAAGATTTACGGTTGGTGAATGAAGCCAGAGAAGTAGCGGAGAAGGCTTTGGTGGAGGAGTCCAAGAAAACGATCGAGTTAGAGAGAAAGTTGAGAGAGTTAAGCGAGGAAAAGGTAAACTCGTCGAATAACACTAATACTGATAGTACAGATAGCAACAACAATAGGACGACGACGACGACGACGAAGAAGAAGAAGAAGAATACAACGAACGATGATCCAGAGAGCGCGAGCGGGACGCCAAAGAAAGGCAGCAAGGGTAAAGCGACACCATTTAGAAAGAACGAAGAAACAGGAAGAGACGGGGAGACGACGAAGGCGGCACATACAAACGAATCTTTGTCATCGCCATCCACTATTGCGGAACTCAAATCGAAAATTGCCGCTTTGAAATGCCAACTCGAAACGCTCTCGCGAGAAAAAGATGATAAAATCGCCGTCATCGATTCCGACCGCGCTCAGTTACAACGTCAACTCGAAGAGGCTAAGAAAACTGCCACAAAATTAATCAGAGAGAAACTCGAATCGCTTCAAAAGGATATCAAATGCTCGGCGGAGACGCACGCGAAAGAAACTGGTTTGTTGAAGGAAGAAATCTCAGACCTCGAGGAAGATCGAAACGAATGGAAGAGAAAGTGCGAAAAGGCGAGAGATGAAACGGATTTAGTTCGGAAAAGGGCGCGAGAAATGCTCGTGGAGAAAGAGGAGGAGTTGGAGAGGGCGCTGTTACACTACAAACACGACGGAAAATTATTATCATCATCGAATGGTCGGAAAGCGAGCAGCCTAACGTTCCTCGACGACGACGACGTCGACAACAATGCGACTTCAAAACCACCGCCAGCGCCATCGTCTACTACGACTCCAAACGATAACGACTTTCTCTACCTCAAAAACATCCTCTTACAATATCTCAGCACCAACGAACGTCTCGTTCACGAACGTCTCGTCCCGGTCGTGACCACTTTATTAAAGTGTTCGGACGAAGAGCGAGCGAAAGTCATCGCGGCTCGAGTGAACATGAAACCATCGAGTTCATCCGGGATCGGGAGTCAGCCGAACACGCCTACGCGAGGCGGCGGTATTCGTTTGTTGAATTCTTTCTTCAACATCAGAACGTGACGTTACTCATCAGATGACACATCCCAGAGTTTTAGCGTAGCGCATAGCGCATAGAAAGTGACGAACGACATTTTTGTAGAGATTTTCTTCGTTTTCGTCTCCAAAATGCACACAATAATGCCTCCCATACGCGAGGGTAAATTCTTCAAAAATTCTTCGTTCGACGCTTTGCGACGCCAAAGAAGATTTAAAAGACCCGACGACGACGACGATGATATCGTCGTCGTCTTCTCAAAAGTTCGCGGGGGTGTCGCCTCCAAAAGTGGGGGTGTCGAGTCGGCGGCTTTTCGCGTCGAGTCGTGCCAAGGCGGCGGCCAGTTCGGGTGCAAAGTTTCCCCGGCGGCTGCCTCAAAAGATGATGCCGATGCGCGCGTCGCCCACTCGGTTCGCGCGCCCTCGCGTCGTCGTCGCCCTCGCGTCGTCCTCCTCGGGAGATTTCGGAAAAGAGTCATCATCGGCATCGTCGTCGTCGACGATTGAAAACCAAACGGAAGAAGAAGAAGAAGAAGAAGAAGAAGAAGACGCCGTCGTCCCAATTGGAATTTTACCCGTGCATTTGTACCGGAAACTGTTGGTGCAAGAAGGTCGGTCGTTGACGAAACGGCGAATGGAAGACGTGCGCGCCAAACGTCGATTGAAGAAACGGCAGAAAAAACTCGTCCTGAACGCGAGCGAAATCGGAACGATTAAAATGCCGTCGGAATTGTTCGGGATGAGACGAGTGAAAGTTCCCGGGACGTTCGAAGAAGAGGAGGACGAGGACGAAGAAGAGGAAGAGGACGAGGAGGACGCGGCGGAGAACGAGGACGACGAAGACGGGAACCGCGCGACGACGACGACGAAGAAGAAGAAGAAGAAAAAAAAGAAGAAAAAGATGAAAGTGAAAATGAGAAAAAGCTTGAGCAAAAGCCAAAGAAGAATATCCTACTCTGCGTCTGAGTGCAGCGATTTTGGACAACGGTTTCCGATCGATTCTATCGTCGTCGTCAATCCTGAAAATGGAGAAGAGCAAACGACGCGTATTTCCGATTTGACGGTAAAAACCTTCCTCAGAGACGCCGTTGAGCTCCTCCCTCAGTGCGCTCCTCTCGGCTTACAATTCGGTGATTTTCGATCGGCGGTTTCTCAATCTTACGATTCCAACGACGAAGACAAAGAGTCCTGCTTTAGAGGCGACGTCTGTTATCGATTCCTGAAAACGAAAAGAAACGAAGAAAAAATAATCGTGCATCCCGTATCGTTCGAACGCAAAGAACGAACGAAAGACGCCAAGGAAACCGAGTGCAATTTGGAAAGCAACGACGGGTGGCCGTTTGCGTTTCGGTTGTCCCTCACGGACGATAAAAAATACATCCAACTCGAAATGAGAGTATTCTGGCCGAAAAACGAACTCCTCAAATACGGCAAAGAAGCGTTAGAACGAGACGGGAAACACCGGTTCGATGTCTTCAGCAAGAACGTCGAGTCGATGTTGTATTATATGGAACGCGGCGTCGTCGGCAGAGGCGTACACTCATCATCGCGAGAGGATGATGCCGGAAAAAATGATAGCAGCGACGTCGTCAAGGAGTTGAGCGCGCGAATGAAACGTCGGTTAGGTCGGGCGCCCTTCGTGACGGAAATAGCCAGAGAGCTCGAGCGGCTGTAACGCGTAGTATTCGTCACGAGAGGTATCATTGCATTTCTTTCGCGAGTAATACTGTATTCGAGGCATCACATAGGTAGAAATATGAGAGGTATTAACACTTACATTTTTTAAATGTACCAGTGGTACCATAAGACATACTACTAGGTATGTACATTTTTTGACGAAAGAAAAAAAAACATCCTCCTCACAAATTAACGCGCGTGTGTGGTCTTGTACTCCCTCATTCGTCTCCTCGACGAGGCCGCCGAAAACCAACCGCTTCGACGCGTACCACCGCGAAGAACGGGACGACAAAACGCTTTTGTTGAAGAAGGTTTTATATTCGTACAATAATAGGCTTTTCTTTCGACCCTCCTCCCTTTGAGAGTGTCGATACTTTCGTTCGTCCTTTTACATTCATTCATTCATTCATTTGGTGGGACATTGATGATGATGTCGTCGTCGTCTGTTGCGGGCAACGCTTTGTCATCGACCCAAAAAAGGGTCTCTTCGATCAAAACGACGAGCGGCAAAAAGAGAACCGGGTTAGGAGGAGGAGGAGGAGGAGAGGGCACCACGCGAAAACAACAACCGGTACTTAAAGTTATAGCATCATCATCGGCAGCAGAAGTGAAAGGCATCACGCCTCAAGAGGACATCAAGAAAGCCGCGACGCGCGCGGTTGCGTCCTGCGTCACGTCGACGGCGTTGCCGATACTCGAGGAGAAAAAATTCAAAAGATACGAAGGAAAAGTTAGAGACACGTATGTAGACGATGATATTTTAGTCGCGGTGACGACAGATCGTCAATCCGCGTTTGATCGACACTTGGCGAACATCCCGTTTAAAGGCGCCGTGCTGAATATGACGGCGTTTTGGTGGTTCGAACAGACGGAGAAGATTTGTCCGAACGCAGTTTTAGTGAAACCGCCGGTGCATCCGAACGTGTCAATTATGCGCAAATGCGAGGTATTTCCTATTGAATTTGTCGTGAGAGGATATTTAACTGGCTCGACGAGTACGAGTTTATGGACGCACTATAAAAACGGAGGCCGAAACTATTGCGGAAATCCGTTGGAGGACGGGATGGAGAAGAACGTAAAGTTGCCGAGAAATATCGTCACGCCGACCACAAAGGAGAAAGAACACGATCGACCCATCAGCTTAGAAGATATTGTTAAAGAAAACTGGATGAACAAAGAGGATTTAGATTATTGCGTAGAGAAAACTCTGGAAATTTTCAACTTTTCGCAACAAGTGGCAAAGGAAAGAAACTTGATCTTAGTTGACACGAAGTACGAGTTCGGGAAAGACCCGAAGACTGGGAAAATCTATTTAATCGATGAAATCAACACCCCGGATTCCAGTCGATATTGGATTCAAAACACTTACGAAGAGCGCGTGTTGAAGAATAAACAAGAACCGGATATGATTGATAAAGAATTTTTGCGCTTATGGTTCGCGGACAGATGCGATCCGTACGATACTTCCAAACCGTTACCAGAGGCGCCGACAGAATTAAAAGCCGAACTGAGCGCGAGATACGCTTTACTCTACGAAATGATCACCGGCGAGAAATTCCAAATTCCGGACGTGCGATCCAACCGGGACGCGAATGTAAACGTCGACGATAAAATTCGCGAGGCGTTGCAGAACATGTAATAGAAGAGGAAAGAAGTGTGTGAAAATATATAAAATATCCTCTCGATTAGTTATAGTACCACGTCATTTCTTCACTCTTTCGAAGCGTTCAAAATCACACCACCTCGAAAGGGCCCCATCGCGCGCTTCAAAAAGCACGCGCTTCTGTAACATGCAATCCTCGCTGACGAGATCCTCGTTCATCTCCAGACAGTTTCAATCCTCGTTTTGTGCGTCCAGTAAAAGACAATCGACCAATAAATCATCGTCGTCGTCGTCGTCCAGAAAATCATCGTTCGTGACCAAAGCCGGTGCGGACGAAGACGAACTCATGCAAAAGTTAATGGCTATGATTGGCGGAGGAGCACCCGTGGGAAGACCCACGAAAGGACAAATGGTTGCGAAAGAAAACGCGATTAAAGGGAGAGATTCGGAGATGAGAGTGACGGAAGAGCACTACGTTTTGGTACGTGTAAATGAGACGTCATCAACATCATCATCATCATCATCATCATCATTCGGAGAGCGCAGGCAGGCGGCGTATCGATGACGTTTTTTAAATCTCTTCTCTCGATCGTTTCAGCTCTTCACGATGGTTATGAACTCACGTTTTTTTATTTTCTCCTCTGCGTAATGCACAGAAAGGAAACTCGATCAAATCGTTCCCTTCGAACATGAAGACGTGCGTCTTCGCCACCGGATGTTTCTGGGGCACCGAGAAGATGTTTTGGCGGTTACCCGGCGTATATTCCACGTCGGTTGGGTACGTAGGCGGATACACGAAGAACCCAACGTACGAAGAGGTATGCTCGGGAGCGACTGGCCACACGGAAGCGGTACAAGTCGCGTACGACCCGACCGTGATTTCATTTGCGGATTTATTGGCCATGTATTTCACCAATCATGACCCGACGCAAGGCATGAGACAAGGCAACGACGCCGGGACGCAATATAGGTCTGGGGTGTACTGCAAAGATAAAGAACAGTACGAGATGACTTTATCGGCGAAGAAAGCGTACCAAGAAGCTTTGGGTTCGAGCAGAGGTGAAATAACGAGCGAAATTCCAGACGATTTCACTTTGCCGTACTATTTCGCCGAAGACTACCACCAACAATACTTAGCGAAACCGGGTAGTCGACCGTACTGCTCCGCGCAACCAACTGGGACGCCAATGCCGGAAAGTTGGTTGAAGGAAAATGGCGCGAAGTTATCCGGGTCGTTTTGGAAAACGTACGGGCCGAGGCCGGGGTGCACCATCGGAGTCCCAAACGACCCTATCCCTCTCGAAACGGCGATGTCCGCTTGATGAGCCGTCGTCCAAAGAGCAAAGACGCGCGTAGATTTGAAAACAAAAGTTGTAATCACATGTGTGATACCCATGGTATCGGGTGCATTTAACACATAAGTAACAATACTAATACACGGTATATCTAGAGCTACATAATGATAACGGGACGTCTCTCTCAGCCGAACAAGACTTTGACGAATATCACAACCGCATTGGCAGCAAGTAGAGGCACTACACGAAAGAAAGAATAAGTACAAACACAAAAACAATACCAATAAAAAACACACTTCGTAAATAACTCGCTGCGTATATCAACCCGATCAGTTGTCCTTTAAACCCGTGGCTGGAAACGTATCCACTCGTGATTGCCGATTGGCTTAAATTTTTCGGTTCCAAAAACCGTTCTTCGTTTAAAACGGCCATGGCGTTGGCTACGAGCAAGATAGATTGGAGAAGGGTCCAAAGAGACATATCCAAAGAATTATGGTTACGTTCTTCTTCTTCTTCTTTTTGTATGCGGGCGTGTGCTCTCTCTCTCTCTCTCTTTCTCTTTCTCTTTCTCTCTTCGGGTGGAAAATATGTGACTTGCGTGTAAATTATTGACGAAGGCTATTGCTTTTCAAAATTCTCTCTGAGAGGATGTACGTCGTGCAATCTAGATGTTACGTCAGTTAAAAGGTACACGCTCTTATTTAACAGTCATAGAATAACAAGAAGCTCTTTGCTCTCTATCAATATACAAATATAACATCTCTCTCTCTCTCTCTCTCTCTCTCTTTCTAAATGTATTAAACCACCAACCTCGTAAACGCAGTTATCCACAAAGTGCACGGCAAAATGCCAAAGATGTACTGTCGCAGCATCAACCCGGCTAATTGTGGAGCAAACACTCTCGTTTCGTCCCTTAATTGCGCTAGAACGACCAAGTTTTGCGCCGCAGGCATGCACGACATGGTGAGCAAGACCATTTGGGCGATTTTGTCTTTTGGAATTAAATGCGGGAAGAAGTTTTTCAACGCGAGGAAACCAGTGACGCAGACGATGGGAAGGACGACGAAGCGCGTGACACAGGCAACGCACAAGGCTTTGAAGTCTGGAGCGTCCATGACTAAACCTCTGCGAATGCTGGTGACGATTTCAGTCGCTTTTTCGATGAGTAAGGCAGACTTGGTTTTCCCGGTTATCCACGAGGCGTCGTCTTTCGCCGACGATGCATCCGCTCGGAAAATGTCGTCGTCCGCGGCGTCATTGATAACTTCTTGCTCGATTAAATCTTCTTTTTTCACCTTAACGAGTGATGCTGCTAAGACGAGCATTTGCATCGGTAACGCGGCGGCACCAATGTTGACGGCGAGCTCAAAAATAGCCTTTGCAACGCCGGCGATGAAAGAGAATTCGAGCGGTGGACTAGCGATAGCTCCTGAAGAAGTAGTGGCAGTAGCAGATAACGCTTTCGCCCCTGGAACTAAAAACTCTCTCAAAGGCGCGTTGGTACCAATAATAACCCCTAAAACCATCGCCAAAAACGGCGGATTGGCTAATTCGTTTACGATTCGTTTACCGGTTTCTTGGATTTGCAGAGCAAACTTTTTCACTGGATTCTTCTCTCGCAAGATGGCATCGCTCGTGGCTGGACCGGCGATGATTAAGAAACCAACGGTCCATAATAAAGGTGTCCAACCGACTAGATATAAAGCTATGTAACCCGCGATGACATCTGCATTCGCCGCGCCTAAAACCTCCGTCAAGAACACCAGCGGTAACGTAAACGTGTTCCCAAACGCGCACGCGGCTAAACCTAAGCGCGGCATGATGTCATCTTTACACTCAATATCTATAACTCTTGCTGTGTTATCACTATCGTTTCTATTTTTCTTCTTCAAAGACGCCATGGCGACGACGATTTTGGTCAGCATCACTCCACAAATCGTTCCGGCGATGACTTGCGACAACGCGCCAAACGGCAACACCATCAACGATTGATTCAGAGGCGTCTTCGTCAACGTACTCGCCACTCTCGTGCACAAGTAACACGGCAACAAAACGTGAAACGCCAACCTACTCACAACTAAAGGCGTTTCTAACGGCAAGCGTTTCTTCAAAATCAGCTTGCTTACGACCACGCACAGCACGCAAATCTTGAAAATCGCCGTCGAACACTTGATAAAAATCGGCACGTTAAATCCATACGATACGGCGTTCAAAAACCCATTAAACAGCGGGTTAATCTTCGCTAATATTTGAGCAGCAAACGGCACGTTAAACACGACCACGGCTAACGCGAACGAGCTGAACACCACTTTCGGCGTCGCCGTGTTGGAAAACTGTTTACTCCTATCCGCGTCGTAATACGGATCGGACGCGTCGAGTTTCACCGCTCCCCACGATAACGGGAACGGGACGAACATTCGCGGGTGGAATTTCGCATCACCATCATCGTATCGCATCATCATCCGCGTATTCTTCTTCTTCTTATTATTAGTATTGTCGTACTCATCATCGCGCTCTTCTTCTTCTCCTTCTTCGTCGTCGTCGTTGATGTCGCCGTCGTCCGGCTTTGGCGAGGATGCCTCGAAGAAATCATCATCGTTATCTCGTGCGGCTTCGACGACGCACCCCCTCGTCTCCTCCTTCCGCTTTTTTTGTCGTCGTCGTCGCTCCGAAAAAGATAAAAAAGACGACGAATTCGAGGAGGAGGAAGAAGACGCCCTCCTCCTCGTTGTTGTTGTTCCGCGACGACGGCGCGGTGGTAGTGTCGACGTCGACGCTCGCACGTGCGCGAGCGCTCGCGTCGTCGTCATGCTTTGTTGTGCGAAGAATCTCCCTCACATTTTTTCTTTTTACATTTACTAAACCCTAAGATATTATACAACCCTAAACTACAAAACAAGAGAAAAAAGATCTCTCTTTTTTGTTTTGGAGAAGAAGATAGATATATATCTTTAGAGAGATACAACCCGACGACGACGACGACTATGAAGACGACTCTGATGCTCTCCTCCTCCTCGCGCGTCGTTGGAACGACGGTTTCGGCGAAAAGAACTTCGACGAAAAGGTCGATTACGGCAACACCGGCGGCCGCGACGAAGAACACCACAGATGTTGAAGAACAGATTTGTTGGAAGAACGATGATGATGATGATGTCTTTGTCGGGATCCAAAAAAACCGATTCTCGAAACTTCCCCAAATGCTGACGACGTCGTCGGTGTGCGCGGCCGCGTTCGCGGACAACGCGTTCGCGGGGACGGACGCGGAAGAACTGAAAAACTTTTTGATCGGGTTTTGGAATTTTCGAACCGGAGACGTGACGTCGATTTTGTTATACACGGTGGCGCCGATTGCGTTGCCATATCTGATTTTCAGTAAGGTGCGAGAAAGAGAGGAAACTTCAATTTTTATCTCCCGCCGGCTCTCTTTCGTGACGGTATTGTTTTTGCATCTCTCTTTTTCTCTCACTCGATCGATCGAGCGTCGCTGACACGCACCGCACGTCTCTTTCTCCCTGGCCATCTCCCTCTCACAGTTAGGGGAACAAAAGATGGAGAAACAGATGGCAACATTAGAAGAAGGCGGATGGATCGAGTATATGACCGAGCGCGGGTTGGACGTGAAAGAGTTAACTTTGGTCCAAGTCAACGTGTTCGTCAAGGCAGCGGAAAAAGGGGCTTTAGACGACGAATTGGTTGGAGAGTTTGTGAAACAGCAGCAGTTGAACGAAAAGTGGAAACAGAGTACGATTAACGTGGAGGATACGAGAGCGGCGGCGGCGACGAGACGGGCAAGAGCGCAAGCTATCATCGAGGCGAGAGAGGAAAGAGAGAAGCAAGAATCGTCGTAAACCACGTTACTATTACTTCTGTTATTACCATCATCATCAACATCATCAATGAAATTATATTTCAACTTAACACTCTTGATATGTCAGAGTTCTACATGGCACGTGGTACTCTAAATACTATTTAACAACATTTGTACGACGCAATTGTACCTACTTGAAGAGTGCATCGCGGTTAATCTATTTGTTCTCGGAATTTTGTTTGGGAGCGCCAGAGGGCGCGTTATCTGCGTTACTTTTTGCCATCTTCTTCATCTTTTCTTTAGGAACTAAAACCTCTTTCCTAAACTTTTTCGGATCGAACTCGCGGTATAACTTCCTCGAATCTCGTTTAAATTGAGAAGGATCCCCGTTTTGCTGGTGCTGGTGCTGCGCGGTGTGCATCATCTTCGCGTAATCTATCCGAGCTCTTTCGTTAAATTTCACCGCGGCGTCTTTGTTCTTGACGAAGAGCGTGTAATACGAAACGAACCCAACGACAATGGCTGGGGTTATTTTTGACTCTAACACGCGCGTGAATAGATTAAAAACTGAATCGCTCGCCGAATACGCGTTCTTGCGTTGTCGCTGACGCATGAGTGCTCTATTTCTCTCGAGTTCAGACATGCCGCCTTGCCAGCGATATAAAATCAATACGGATGGGTGCGACGGCAGAGCGAATGCGATGGTTCGACGACCGTCACCGGTGGCGACGGTCATCGCGGTGTTTGCGCTACCTTCATCCATATCAGGTGGTTGTTCGCCGTCCTCTTCACCTTTTGTGATGTCGTGCAGAACGTCGCGCCATGAAAATTTGACGCCGTCTTTCGCGAAATACGTTTCATCGTCATCGTTTTTGATATTAAAGTCCGTGTTTGTTTCATACGCGCGAATACCGTTGAGTAGATGAGAAGAAGATGATGGTGAAGAAAACGATAAGACGGAAACCCCATCGCGAAGCGAAACGACTTTACACGTCGTCAAATTTTCTTCTTCTTTATCATCTGGAGATAAAGTGGAAATCAGAGAAAGACCAAACTTCAAAGGACGCGCGCTCGAAAGAGAACACGAATAACGATCGACTTTTACTTCTTCTTCTTCTTCTTTGCCATCATCGTTTTCGTTTTCTCGTTCTGTGACTTTTAAATAGGCCAGCTGCGACGCATCGAGAACGACCCGAGCGGAATTCGTCGAACTCGTTGGCTCAAAATCTCCGTCGCTCACAGTCTCGAAAGGTCGCACACGACCACCAGCTGCGACGCACGGAACGACTTCGAGGCTATATAGCTCAGACAAATGCGATAACGAAATGATAAGGACTTCACCTCGAGAAGTCAAGGCCATGACATCTGTTTTTTCTCGAGATTGTTGTTGCCGCAGTCTCTTGCGTTTCATTTTTGAAAGCAGCATGGATTGGAAAGATATGATTCTTCCTCGCGTATTCGTTTGTTTCGATGTATACGTCACATCTTCGCTCAGAACCTTTGCATTGTTGTTGTTTCTATCATCCTTCTGCTCTTTCAAAATCGTAATTGTACTTTTACCGTTCGCGATGATGACTCGGCGTTCGCCATTGTGAAGCACCGCGACGTGCGAAGCGACGATAGCAACATCTCGTCCCTGATTTCCTTCTTCGCGTCTTTGTATCAACGCTTCTGAGGTGGAACCTTTCTTGCTATCACTTTTTGCCGTTGTCTTCGTAGTGAAGGTAGCAAAGTGTGTCAATTTCGCGCTACCGTGATTCCCATCACCATCCTCTAAGCGCATGGTCAAAAACGTTACCGAACCATCGGCGCGTCCCAAGATGATTCTCGTCTCGACCATTTTTTCGTTACTGCTTCTACCTTTACTATTACTACTACCACTGGTACTACTACTACCGCTGCTATTAATATCGCTAGTGTCAGAAACTGCGTAAGATTCAATCGTCGTGATGGCATTTCTGTTACTCTTTTCGGCGTCGTGTTTACATAAAATTTCACCAGATGCCACGTCCAACGCGAACAGCGTGCCTTCCTCGTCTCCAACCAGTGCAATCTTCGGCACGATATCGTCCACTCGCGCCATAACTTTCATTTTATTCGTCTTTGTTGTTCCATCAACTCTTCCACCTTTATTGTAAATCTCCATCTTCAAATCTCGCTCGCGGTGTCTGGTAAATTTCACCGACGTTATCGGATTCGGAAATTTCTGCACCGATGCCAATCTCAGCAGGTCAGTGGCGTCGTCGCCGTTTTTTCCCCCATTTCGATAATACTTTCTACTAGCACTCTTCAAAGGCACGTGAGAGGAGGAATACAAACCATCATTATGTCTGTTATCGTCATCGTTATCATTTCCACTTCTCGTTGTTTTCATCTTTGCCGCTACTCGTACGCTTCTTCCATCGTCGGCGCGAGAGTCAACTTTACCTTCTAAGACCATCTCCATATCCTTCAAATACCTCCCTAATTCCTCTAAATGCGTTTCCAACTCGCTCATTTTACCATTTTTCGTTTTCTCGAGGGCGGTTTTCGCGTTTTGCAAAACAGCCGTCATCCGTTCTTTCTCTCGCTCGTGTTTTTCTTTGTAAAAAGCGGAATTCAAAAGAGGAATGGTCCTGTGGTGTTCACCTTCTTCTTCATCGTCGTCGTCGTCCTCCTCCTCCTCGGCTTGTGTTCTTCGTCTACCGTTTCCAGACGGTCTTTTTACGTTCGCGTCTTTGCACCACCGTTCTTCTTTCTCGTCGTCGTCGTCGTCGTTTCTGCACGAGGTGGGGCGATGTTCGTACACGTCGCCTTCGAAATCTTCCGGAATAGGAGGTGGCATCGGGACGAAAAATCCGTCTTCCAATTCGATCTTTTCTTTCTTAGACTCGACGCATCGAAACGTCGTCGTCGTCGTAACCGTCGTCGTCGAGAGAAACAAAAGAGGAGCGACGACGAAGAAGAGAGGAGGGAAGAAAGAACGACGACACAAAGAGCGTCGAAGAAAAAACATGACGACGACGACGAAATGGGTGGTGTTGTTTTCGCGCGTGTTTTAGTCTTTGTGAAGAAGATTGCAAGGGACCACAAAATATATATAACGGTCTTGATGAACAAACGGAGGGGGGTTTTAGTATTATTGTTCGGCGATTTCGATATTCCCAGCGGTTCTCACCGGATCCGCGTTTTCTTCGTCTACCGCACGACACTGCTCCAAATGCGTTTTCTCTGGGATCCAAACCTGAGAGAGCAAACGGAACGACGGGCCGTACTGTAATCCGGCTCTGCGCATGCCTTCGTACAGCACCGTCGGATCTCGAGGCACCGTGCACCGCGCGCGCATCAAGTCGGAGGATTGCATGTCGAAAGATTCGTCGTTTTCTTGTTGACGTTTGATCTGTTTCGTTTGAAAAAAAGAGAGAAAAAAGAGTGCGGGTGAAAAGGAAGGAACAAGAGAAAGTCCGCGCGAGAGAAAAGATTCACCATACGCCGCGCGTCGTAGATCTCATCATCATCATCATCATCATCAATCGTCTCAAAGACGTTTTGTCTCTCTTTCAAACCTCGCGCATCGTGCGCACTCCGCGACCACAAAAGGCGTCGTCCTTACCTTCCCGACCAGGTCTTTCAAACACTCCTGAAACTTCCCGACGTCTTCTCCGAGTAACTGCATCGCCAGGTCTTTCTCTTTTTCGATCTCGGGGCGTTTTTCCTCGTCTCTCATCAGCGCGTCTCGAAACGCCACCGGATCTTTCGCCGTGTCGTCGACGTTCAGTTCGTACGGCGTGTTCGGCTCACCGATTGCCCATCGCGACGGAGAGACACCACCACCACCACCACTCTCCTCCTGCTGAGTTGGTGGTGGTGTTTTTTGGGTGGTTGAAGTCGTCATCTCTCGTCGCGTCGAAGAATAAGAGTTTTGGTCAATCTTCTTCTGTCGTTTTGTCTCCGTAACGCTTTTGTTTTTTTCTTTTCTTTTCTTTTTAGGACACACGAAACCCCCTCTCCTCATTTAGAATTTTTTTTATTTTTAAAACCCTAAACTGAAAAAAAACGTAACGCTTAAATTGACGAACGGGACAAAAAAAAAAAACTAACAAACGCTCGAAAAGTCCCCTACTATATATATAGAGTCGTGTTAGGTATTAGGTGTAGGAGTAAAAGTTTCTACGACGCTTTTGATGTGCCGCCGAGAGAGCCGAAAACGCGGAAAAACAACGACGACGACGAGGAGGAGGAAGAAGAAGTGCTGCGATGGGAACGGGTTTCTTCTCAAAAGCATCGAAGTCGTGGTTGTGGTGTCGTTTTTGGCGCGCGACGCGTTTCTTTTCGGAACGGCAGAATTCAACGACGCCGGAGCGATGACATCGTCGTCATCATCATCAGATGCGGGGGGTGGATTTTTTAACACCACTTCTTCTTCTTCTTCGAAGACGACGACGACGGCAAAACGAACGCGACGGCCGATGGCGGCGGCGTATACGGTGGCACCAATAAGCGCGACCGCGTTGGCGGTAAAAGAAGCGCATCCTACGTACGAGGAACGATGCTTCAAAGGGAAAACTGTGTGGTGGGAGAAATTGTGTTGGTATTGCGATCCGACCCAGTGCGCGCCGACAAAAAACTACGAAGATCTAGATTCAATAAACGGCGATTGCCCAGACGAGGCGTGTAATGGATTCAATAAAGATGAAAGCTGGAAAGCGTATGATTTTGGATGCGGTTTGGAAAGAAACTGGTGCATGAGCGGGGGAAGCGTGTACACGAGTGTTGGATGGTTCAGCACTACGACGACGTCGTGTCGAGCTGAGCTCACTCGTTCGTCAGATAACTGTAACTGCGCTTCGACAAACTCCGTGTGGCCTGAAGTTTGGGATAAAACAGAGGAAAGACTTACCGATATCGGATGTGGATGCGGCGTTACATCGTGTCCTTCTTCTCCCCCACCGAATCCCTCCCCTCCACCACCGAGTCCTTCTCCTCCCCCACCGA
>CEPW01095747.1_pt1 | contig 15463 bp, 13 predicted proteins | sample 356211 | NCBI WGS metagenome assembly CEPW01 (sample SAMEA2620021, study PRJEB7988) | marine metagenome | biome: marine biome (ENVO:00000447); feature: deep chlorophyll maximum layer (ENVO:xxxxxxxx); material: "saline water (ENVO:00002010), including plankton (ENVO:xxxxxxxx)" | depth 25 m
TTGGAATCCAGTATAACCTTGCCAACCAGTAAATCCTTGAAATCCTTGAAAACCAGTAAATCCTTGGAAACCTGTGTATCCTTGAAATCCTTGGAAACCAGTGTATCCTGTATATCCTTGCCATCCTTGAAAACCAGTGAATCCCTGAAATCCGGTATATCCTGTATAACCTTGGAAACCTTGAAATCCAGTGTATCCTTGCCATCCTTGAAAACCAGTAAATCCTTGGAAACCTGTGAATCCCTGAAATCCGGTATAACCAGTAAATCCTTGCCATCCTTGAAATCCGGTAAATCCTTGAAATCCAGTAAAACCAGTGTATCCTTGCGGTCCCATATATGTTTGAGCAACGAAGTATTCACCGTCAACACCTTGAAAACCTTGATGTCCTTGTGGTCCTGCTGCTACACATGTAGCTTCTGTTTCATAAGCCTTTCTTTTAGTGTTGTATAAATTATAAGTTCCATGAGACATTTTTCTTATAATATATAGGTATAAAAATGATTATTTAATTTAATACTCACTAAATTAAATAATTCAACATTTGCATTCTCTAAATTCTTGTCTGGCATCATTTTTTATTATAACATTTATATCATTATTAGTAATAATTTGAGAGATAGTAGCATTTTCTCCATATTTAAGACATAAATCTTTTTTTCTTTCCTTAGCATCAATGTCGTTAGGATTAAACATCAACGCAATATCAAAATTTTTAATACAGTCTTTTAAAATTTCATAAGTAGGAGTAATAGTTTGTGGATTGCTTACAATTCCCTTATATGTCATATATCCTAAGTTATAATATCTATTTCCATGTCTTCTTTCTAAATAGAGTTTGTGACTTATATATTGGTCTCTGGAGGCATCATGATTATCTTTTGATGACATTTATATAATAAATCAATATATTATATAAATTTATACGCTTGAAAATGGACCAACGGGTCTTTGATTTTTCTGAATAACAAGTGGTTCAGGAATAAAAACATCGGGTGTTTGAAAAAATGTTTGTTCATTTAATTTATTTAAACAAGGTTTGAAATTAGATTTAGGTTTGGTTAAATCAATCTGTCTAATTCCAAATAAATTACTTTCAATATTAGATGGATTAGATGAAAGTATGTTATTATAGAAGCCTCCTCTCATATTTCCAGGGTTTATTCCTAAACCGGGTAATTTACTTTGAGTAGGAATTTGACTATATTTATAGGTTAAATATTCATTAGTTTGTCTAAATGATTTTTGCTGTAAGTTGTATTCTCCGGGTGAATTTTTTAAAGAAGCCATATATAATTAGTAATTATTTTTTTTGTAAATTTTGAATTAAATTATCATCAATAATTTTATTTTTATTTAAAAGTTGTAATGCTTTATGAAAGTAGTAAAAGTTTTCAAATGAAAAAAAAAGCATAAATGCGATACTATCAGAAAATGCATACATATTATTTTGTCTATGAAACTGAATAAGGGAAGAGATTTGTTTGTTATTTTTGTATTTATTGTATATATAGTCAATAGTAGTAGTAATAGAATCATTATCAAATTGTTCTAAATTGAATGCTTGAAGATATTCTTTTCTATATTGTGTATCTTGTTTTTCATCATCTATATCTAAATATGAAGTTTGTATTGAATAATTATACATTTATAATATAAATATTCAACTATATTTAATTGCATTTTTTAAAATAATCTTTATCTCTGGATAATTCTCTTGAAGGTAACCCACCTCTAATCCATCCATCGGCAGCAGTAGATTCACATAAATTGGCAGGATTTTGTATGGTAGCTTTTAAAGAAGGTACAAGATCCTGATTGACTCTCATAGTTTTTTCCATAAGAATTTTGCATGATTTTTTGTCTCCACTGTATCCGCCTTGCATTAATTTTGTTTCCTGAACAGGTCTTGGTGGACCTCTTCCTAAAAATGGAACAGTTAAAAATTGTCTTTGTTGTAAATTAAGTTTAGATGGAGTATTAGTTTGAATAGAACCTAATTTAAGATTAGAATCTTTATCAATAGTGCAACCTCCTAAACCTCCGTGTCCGCCTTTGTAAAAAACATTAGGTTGAGTTGTAGCAAAATTAATGGGTTTTCTCATTCCACAATCTTTTAAGAAATAACTTTGAAGAGGATATGTTCCAAAATTTTGATTTTGCATTTCTCTTTCAGAGATTCCACAAGTGTCATCTCCGATTCTGCTTAAATTATCAAATGTAAAGTTATATACACTACTTGTCATTCTATATATATTTTACTTAAGATAATTTTTATTTAAGAGGTTCTTAAAAGGGCATTATTCTTTGAACATTGTAAAGCATCACCATCTTTACATGAAGGCATATTTCCATAACAAAATAAAGCAAAATCTTTTTGATTATTAGGAATTTGAGTATTAGGCATAGCATAGAAATTTCTCATAGAATTTTCAAATGAAATATTATCTCCTAAATTTTTAAATAATCTTTTATCAGTTTTTGATTTAGCTTTTTCATTCATTTCTTGATGAACATCTTCATTGTAGACAGGAGCAGCAGGTTTTCTTTGTGGATTATCAGTATATTCATTCATTAATACATTCATAACAGGGTTTTTTTGAGTGGGCATAGTAAATTCTTTTTGTAATATTTCTTTTAAATTAGATGAATTATCATTATCCATTTCATTTGTTAATCCTTCTTTAATAATTTTATTTTTAGACTTAAATATAATTACTAAAACAATTAGACTTACAATGGCAGATACAGGTATAAATGGTGATTTTGTTAAATAATACCCTAAAATACCCATAAGAACTATAATTCTGGTGATAGCATTTAATTTGCGTGCTAAATCAAATTTATCTTGAGGCCAAATTTCAGTAATATAATTTTTATTTAATAAAATGTTTGGATTTTCTAACCAAAATTCTGTCATTTGATATATAGTAAATAGTTATTTTTTAATTTTTATTTTTATTTTTTTTCTTTCTCTTTTTCTTTTTATTCTTTTTATTTATTTTTTCATTTCTATTAGTTTTTTCAACATTGATATTATCACCCCACGTCATAGTACTATATTTATTATTTGTGGTATTAACTGTGTTTTGATTAGATTTTTGAGAAATTAATTTATTTCTTCTTTCTTCAAGTTTCCTTAACATTCTTTCTCTTTGTTTTGCTTTGCCAATATTAGATTTCATATGGGATTGAAATGCATTCATATTCATTTTAGTATTTTTTCCTCCAGTTGGTAATCCCATTTTTTCTAATATTTTATCCATATTCTTCATACCTGGCATATTTTTCATTTTTTCCATTAATTCACTTGCTTCTTGCATTAATTCACTTTCCTTTATTTCACCAGATTTGATTTTTGAATCTAATTTAGAACCTACTTTTTTAACCATACTCATTAATTTACCTGGATTTTTGAATAATTTTTGAAAAACATCAGTAACATCAGCAGCATCATCCATATTAACATCTAAATCATTGGCAGTTTCTTCTGCAATTTCATGAGCTAATCTTCCTAACTTTCCACCTAATAATCCGTTGATATGTTCTTGCATTTTTTCAGGATCGGGAACATCATCCATATTTACACCAGACATATCCGCAAATCCTTCAGGCATTTGAAAATCACTTCCACTTATATCATTGAACATTCCATTCATTTGTTCCATTGTTTCTTCTAATTTTTTTTTTAATTCATCCTCGTTTATAGCTTCAAATAACTTAGCGGTATCACCAAATGATTCACTATCATCCATATTACTTGTTACACTGAATAAAACTAATTGTAAATATTTCCAAATAACTTCTTTAGTTTTTTCGCTTATTTCTTCTTTCCATATATCTTTAAATTCAATGTTTGGTAAAAAATTAGTATCAATTTCATTATTATCAAAAATTTCTACATTTTGATATAAAATATCGAAAAATCTTTCAGGATATATATTTTGACAATAAGTAAATAACTTATAAGCGTTATCATTATTTGTTTCTGTAAGAAAGTTAATTTCATTTTCGCCGAGTTTTTCTTTGTACTCAGGAAAACTTGTTAAAATATCTTTGTAGAAGTCTTTCATTACTTTTTTAAATTCATCTGGTACTTTTTCAGCCATTTGTATATTTAATTTAAATTTAATATTTAAATTAAACTTAACTATTATAATATATTTCTGATAACTTGGATAAATTTTGAAAATATTTCATAGCTTTTTTTTTATTTTCATCTTTTGTGGTTCTTAATACATTTCTCCATCTGTCCATAGTAGAATGAATTTTATTTGTTTTCCAATCTTCTGCTAAATCTTCGTTATAGTCTTTATTTATAAAAAAAGTAATATCGCCTTGTTCTATTTCAGTTTTGTATTTTAAAGCAATATTTTCATAGTAATATTTAGAAATCATTTTAGGATTGACTTTTATAATACCTTGTATAAATGTTTTAGATGTCATTATATCTAAATCTTCTGGAAATATAAGTATTAAATCGTCGATAAATTCTAATAAGTGGTTATTAAAAGCTTTCAGTAAAGACATATATAATATAAATTACCTATTTATTTAAATAATATTTTTAAAACTTAAAAATTTTGACCCATACTTGGTTGTTTTATATCAGCATCTCTTTCTGCTTGTAATTTTCCCATATCTACTTCTCCTACTTTATCTGGTACATAATCTTCGGGTGGAGTTTCTATTTTGTCATTTTGATGTAATTTTACAAAACTATGCATTTGTCTTAATCCTCCGTCCCCTTTAGCATTCATTTCATCTGGACTTTGATCTAAATAAGAATATGTATCGCTCATAGATGTTCCCATTTCAAACATTGAAAATGCTAAAGGTTCCATATTATTTTCAGTTGCTTGTACTTTTTGTTGATAAATTTGTGGTTTAAAATAATTCATAACATCGTCGCCTACTATTATTTTATTTCCTTTATTTAATAATAATAAAGACGGTACTTTGGTTATATTTGGAGGCATAAATATTTCATGACCATTATCTAATTGAATATATATTTTATCTCCTCTATTTATTCTTCTATCAATTGATAAAAAATGTACATTTTTTTTAATGTCTGTTTTGCCTAATTCATATAATAATTTTTTACAATTTTCACAGTATTTACTATAATATAATACACTACTCATTTATATATCTAAAGTTTTACAAAGTCAAAATATAACTTATTTCTTGAATTATTAAAATTGAAATTAATTTAAATATAATAATGTTATAATATATCAATATGGCTGAATCTAAAACCAGTTTAATTGTATTACCTAAAGTTAAAGATGGTATTAGTAATAAAGGAGTTTATACATTTACTATTGAAGATGCTAATGTAAGTGTTGTAAATGCTATAAGGAGAACTATATTATCTGATATTAAAACAGTAGTATTTGATACTACAAAAGAAAATGTGGAATTTGAAAAAAATACTTGCAAATTACATAATGAAATTTTAAAACAGCGTTTAGGTTGCATACCTGTTCATATTAAAGATACTGAAGGGATTGAAAATATAGTTGTTGAATGTGAAGTTAATAATGATACAGATTCGTTAGTATATGTTACTACCAAAAATTTTCAAATATTTAATAAGACTACAAATAAATATTTAACTCAAGAACAAGTTAATAAAATTTTCCCTCCGGATGATTTAACAAAAGATTACATTTTATTTACAAGATTACGTCCTAAAATATCAAATGATATTCCTGGAGAAATTATTAAATTTAAAGCAAAACTTAAAGTAGGAGTTGCAAAACAAGATGGTATGTATAATGTAGTAAGTACTTGTGCATATGGTAATACAGAGGATAAAGTAGAACAACATAATCAATGGCAAGCAATAGCTGAACAATTAGAAAGTCAGGGATTAATTGAAAGTCAAATAGAATATGAAAGAAAAAATTGGTACACATTACAAGCTAAAAGATTTTATGTACCAAATTCTTTTGATTTCAAACTTCAAACTGTTGGAGTATTTTCAAATATGGAAATTATTCATAAAGCACTTGATATTTTAATTTCAAAATTAGATAATATTGCCAAAAATTGTGAAGATGAAGTTATTGAATTAAATAGAGAAGCAACAGCTATGAATAATAGTGTTGATATTAAATTGGTTGGTGAAGATTATACAATCGGGAAAGTACTTGAATATGTTTTACACGAGGAAGATTACAAGAAAAATAGAACACTGAGTTATGTAGGTTTTATTAAAAAACATCCTCATGATGATTATTCTATTATTAGAATTGCATTTAATGATAGTGAGGATATTGATGTTGAAAGTGATTCAAATGTGTATAAAATTTTAAAATTTGCTTGTGAAATTTCTAAGAATTTATTTGTTAATATTAAAGAATACTTTTAACTTTAAAAAAAGAACTATTAAATAATATTTTTTTTATAAGATATTATTTAATTGATTTTATGATATTCAAATACTAATCTATAGACATAGCCGAATCATCTGATTCAACCCTAATAGTTGGTCCTCTTTCTTCACCTTGGGTTTGAACTGTTAAATTAGCAGGAGCAGGGGCAGCAACTCCTCTTTCTTCTTTACCAACTAATTGGAAGGATGGCTTTGTTTCAGATACACCACGTTTTTCTTCTCCCGATTCTATAAACTTACCATTACTATTAAATATTGCTTTATTCAATGTAAAAGTAACCATGGCACTTTCTTCATCACATGCCTCTGATTCTTTATTAAACACTGCGTTTTCAGTTTCTATTATATAGTTATTTTGTAAATATTCATATATATTTTTTAAAGCTACTTGCCAGGACGGTCGATAATGTCCACTACAAGCATCTATTGTTATTTTATTTTTATTTTTACTTATTAATCCCGCTGCTTGAACCGGTTTATTATCAATTAAACATGGATGATTTCCACTTTTATTAAAAAGTGATATAATTTCGTCAGGAAATATCCATATATTACCATCCCCTTTTAACCCTCCTTGTGCACATTCCATTACATACATAAAATTCATATCGTCAGGCATTTTATCAACAATATTGATATTTAATATATTACGATTCTGTTTTATAAAATTAAAAATCCGTGCATCTTTTTCTCTGCAAGGTGTCCATTCACTTGCATCCCAGCACTCAATACCATCTAATTTCTTTCCACCTTTTTTTCTTCTTGATTTTCTTTTTCTCCTACGGGTTCCCTTTTTTCTTTTTCTCTTTTTCTTCCTTTTTGTTTTCTTTTTGCGTTTTCTTAATTTTCTACGAGTTTTTCTTTTTTTTCCACCTCTAAAGAAAGGATAAGGTCTGAATCTTACAAATAAATCTTTTATATAATCAGTAATATAATCACATGTACGTCTTGCACAACTTCTATTTTGCTCTTGATAACGTCTATATTGCTCAAAATCTTGCTCAACTATTCGACGTTCTAATGGGGTCAAGGGTTCTCCGTCAAGCATAGCAGAAAAGGCATGATTAAGGATGTCAACTCTTCTCCTTCGTCGCCTTTGTTGAATTACAGGAAGTGGTGCTTGTCTCCAATTTGTCTCTGGAAATTCTTCATCAGTATCCTGATCGGAATGGTAATTATCCATATATACATATATAATATTAAATTTCACTTTTCATCAATACTTTTAAATCACTCGTAACGATTTTTTGGTCTTTATCAAATTGTTTTTTATTATGATTTACAGAATACATCAATCTTGGAGGAGGTAAATTATTAACGTATTCAACAATTACACCTTTATTTACAAATTTATTTTCATGTTTAAGATTATTTAAATAAATTTCATGCACTTTAAACATATGAGTTTTAAAATTATATGGATAACTTTTTAATGGTTTTTCTTTATGGATGAAACAATTAATATAATTTTGATATAATTGATTTGTCCATTTATGTAATTCTCTTCTAAACTCACTAAATTCTTGTTTATTTTCAGGATAGTATTTCAAAAAATCTTTTACCGCTCCTTGTTGTCTTAAATGATAATATTGATATTGTAATTTTGGACTGTTTCCTCTTAGATGTTTGATTTTCTCATAAGTTGCATTTCGAATTTTGGTCCTTTCTCCTTTTTTATTGTATATTACAATACCTTGAAATTGATATGATAAATTATCAGAAAAGAAATGTTTAATTAAATCATTCCAACAATTGCCACTATAATTAAAACAAGAAGTAAAATTAGTATCATTAATATGATGTTGTGATAATCTGGAAAAATGTTGAGGTTTATTATTGGAAGTGATGGAGGATTTTTCAATAAGTTTATCATCAAATAATCCATCAGCGTCTTGATGTAATTTGACAATATTATCAGTGATTTCATATCTGTGAGTTAAAATAATATTAGGTTCCATAATAGGTGAAACAATTCTATTTTTAGGATGTTGTAAAACAAAAGAGTAACAATATTTTTTATCAAAATGTTCAAATTCAATACCTTTGTTATTCATAGCATCTAAAAACATATAACGATATGTAAAACTACTATCCATATTGAAATTACATTTAGCTCCAATAGTACTTCTGGTAGTAATTTGCCAATCATCTAAATGATTGTCGTAAAAAAGATTAATCATAGTTCCTTCAGGAAAATGTTGAACAATACAATCATTATAATTATTGGATTGTGAAAAAATATCAAAATTGATAGATTTTGGAGGTGCAAAAGATAAAATTTTTCCTTTATTATTTACAACCACTGATCTGAATAATCCCAGAGAATTAATATTTTGAGTTGATAATTTACTTTTATCATATTTCAAAATAAATAAATGATCTTGTTTTTTTACTTTAATAAATTTTTCATTAGCATATTGTTTATCAGTGGTTAATCGTAATAAATCGGCATAATTATTTAAAATGTAAGCCATTTGAAATATTATATAATTAATTCTTTATATAATATTTACAATGTATTTCTTCTTAGAGATAATTTCTATCATAAATATAAGTAATGTCTCAAGAATTGGAATCAAAGTTATTTTTAGAGTTAGGTCAAATAATTAAAATATCAGCACCAACAAATCTTGTATTACACGAAAATACTTATTTAATCGATTATTTAGATGATAATTTAATGAAATTATTGAACGATAAAGATTTTTCAGAAGTACAACTAACAATAAAGGGAAAAAAACTAACAGATGAATCAATTGAACAAATATCTATATTAGCAAATCCTGAAGAAAAAGGTTATGCAAGACAAAATGGACTGGTAAAAGATGAATGGATAAGTATAGAATTTGGAGGAGATGTCCCTGTTTTTATAAATGGTCAAATTACGGATTTAGAAGAGGATTCTATAGAAATTACAACATACGAAACAAAAAAGAAAATATATATAGATTTTGGTTACAAAGGAATACCTTTAGATTTACCGATAATGAATATTAAATCTTTTTATCCACCTGAATTACAAGAGGAGGCTCAAGATGCTGAGCAAAAAATATTAGCACCTTTAGAAGATGATGATGATGATTCAGATGAAGATTTAGATTTGATATTAGATAGTGAAACAATAGAAAGAAATACTGAAGAATTATTTGTGGATATAGATGATATTGAATTGGTTGATGAAGAAGTTGATGAAATTACAGAAATGATTCAGGTAGATGAAAAAAATAAACGATTTGGTATAGAAACACAAACCCAAGATATTTTAGACGAATTATTAGCAGAATATCCTTCTAATCAAAGAACAGAAATTGTATTAAATAAAATTCATATTATCATTGAAAGATATAAACAATTAAGAAGGGAATTTTCAACATTTGATGAAATGGGAAATGCAGAAAATATTAAAGTAAAAGGAGCAGATTATAAACCTTTAATAGAGCATTTAAAAGAATTGAATAAAAAATTGCACTGGTTAATACCAGTAGCTCGAAATTCGCATAAATTATTTGATGCTGCAACAAGACCAGATGAATTTTATGATGATGCTCAAATAGGTCAATTTAAATATGATACTCAAGAAGTGATGGAATATTTTAATAACTATAAAACAAATAGTGTTCCAGATAGTCAAAATAAATACATTTATTTATTTCAAGGAATAAATTCATATTTAACACCATTTTTAGATACAAATAATAATGAGAATATTATTATAAAAAAACGAGTAAATGAAAATATGGATATTTTAATCAATAATTCAGATAACTTTATATCGTCAATGATAAAAGCACGACAAAATAAAGATGCAATAATAAATGATGAACAATATGTTATTGATAGATATAATTTGGGATTGAATACATTACATAATCCGGATATAAAAAATAAACATAGTAAAAATGTTATTGTACCATTAACAAATAGTGATACTGTTAATTTATTAGGATTTATAACATTACCATTGCCTTATATTCAATATTCACGTATTAATTTACCTACAACTTCTATTTATAGAAAGGTAAATTTACATAATTTCAATTATTTTTTATTTGAAATTTTAAATATGTCTAAAAAAATGAATGAAATATTAATAAAAGAAGGTGAAGAATTTGATAATACTAAACCAATAGATAAAGATTTATTTAAACATAAAATGTATTATAATTTTGAAGAAAGAAGAAACTACATAGATAGAGATGAAGATGTTTATCATAATTTTTTAGATATTATGGTCCCCAAAACAAAAATATTTTTTGATATATTGAAAAAACATATAAAAAATCCTACTTCATTTATGAAAATAATTGAATATTTGGAACCATTTTTAATTTACGGTAATGATATTTCATTTAAATTATATGAAGATATACGTAATTTTATTTTTGATGAAATTACTGAATATAAAAAAAAAATCTACCAATCTAATCAAGATAGAATAAAATTTATAAGGACGATAAAGGATTATCAAATTCCTACAATAATGAAAAAATTAGTAAAACGTGATTATTCGGATATTTTTGAGAAAAAATATTATAATGTTAATGACGATGATGAAACAGAATCATCTTTAAGAAAAATAATTAACTATGATAACGGAATACTTTATAATACAGCTTTATCTTTGAGTGAATTAACTTTTGGGCAACCTATTGCTATTGAAGAAAAAATTCAAGAAGAATTAAAACAAACAGAAATGAATATTGAAGGAAAAAAAGATTCGGATGATTCATGTAATAATCTTACATTAGTAAAAAGATATCAAGATTTTGATGAATTAACAGAAGATAATAATTCACCAGCATTTGTAGATACAAAATACGATGAAACACCATATGATATAGGTAATGATTGGATATCAAAACATAGTGATGAATATGAAAATACTGAAGATATGAAAGCTGGTTTAAGAGATTTTTTAATTGTAAATAATGGTATCGAAGATAAAAAAGCTGAAAGAGATGCTGATGCAATGATAACAAAAGCTCGTTTAGTATATGAAGGCGAATATGCTATATTAGATAGAGGAGATGATGATATTAAATATTATGTTCGACAAAATAATATTTGGAAATATGATAAAAATCTATCAGGAAAAAGAATTGATGAAATTAATTTTTGTAACATAAAAGCAAATTGTCTTAAAATAAAAGAAACTTGTACAAATTTGGATACAAGTAAAGAAATGTTGAAAAAAAATATTCTTGAAGATATAGTTAATCGTTTTGATGAAGAAATGAAATTAGGCTTAGAAGAATTAAAAACTAAATTAATGATAGAATTAAATTACAGAAAACAAAATATCACTTCTTTAAAAAAATTAAAAGTAAATAAATTAATTAAAAAGGATTTATTACAATTAAAAATTGGTGAATCATTAGAAGAACAAGAAATTATTATATCACCATATGAATCATTAAGAGATGCTATATTATCACAAACTGATATAATTAAAAAATATTCTAACATTTTGATATTTATCAATCAATATTGTAGAATTTCCGACTCTAATGAAGATATTAATTGGTTTTATTGTATAGATACAAATATTAAATTATTACCTACATTCTTTTATGAATTAGCAGAAGGATTTCAAAAAAAGCAATATGTTGAAGTATTACAAAAGATATATAAAGATAGGGGAACCTTAAGTGATGATGGTGATAAATGGGTAGATAAATATAGTGGTTATTACATTTCTAATATAATGTTAGATACTACAGAAGGATATGACAAATCAGGTTATAAAATTAAATCAAGAGAAATTATGCAAGAAACTATTGGCGATAAGATAAAATCTAATATTAAAGATGTAAAATTAGAATATTCCACAAAATTGGCAAAAGAATTAGAAAAAATGATTAAAACTTTTGATGATAAATTGTACATATCTACTGAATCTCAACATAGTTTTATCATTAAAATTACCATTGAATGTATTAATCAATATGTTCCAGATGAAAATTCATATAAATCCTTATATGCTAAAAAAACAAAAGAAGGTAAAAAATTAAAAACATATGAAAAAAAGTATGATGAAATATTATTGTATTCATTAATTTCTGCATATATGGTTGCAGTTCAGTCTATTATTCCTGGAGTTATATCTACAAAAGCTTTTGGAAATTGTAAAAAATCATTTGTAGGATTTCCTATAGATGGAAATAGTGATTTTGGTTTTATTGAATATTTTTCTTGTATGTTATTTCATTTGAGAAGAGAAGATAGACCCTGGAATATTATTCCAAAAGCATTATCTGGAAAGAAAAATAGGAAAAAAAATTATTCTGAATATATGGAAAAATTTGTAACAAAAATAAAAAATTATATGGATGAAAAAATATTAACAATAGATGAAGTTAATGTATTATTAAATCTAAAAAGAGAATGGAATAAAAGAAATATTGATTACAAAATTGTATCTGATGAATTTGATGTACAAAAATGGACTGAATTTTTACCACCATTAGTTCCTGTTAATGTTAAAAGTATTAATAATATTGCATCCACATTTGAAAATACATTAAGGTCTCGTATCAAAGAAGGAAGTTATGAGCAATTTAAACATACATTTTCTTTATATGGAAAAATTAAAAGTTATTCTTTTTCTATTATACAATCTATTCAAAGAGTAATAGATAAAGAACCTTTATTGTTAGAAACTAAAAATGGCATACCTTTTGTAGAAAATGCTTGTTGTAATAATGGTGAGCCTAAAACTAATTTATACTTTTCAGAAAAAGATAGTAGCATACAAAAACACAACAATATTATTAAAAATTTAGTTCAAATATATTATAAATATAAAAATAGTCATAAAGCTCCATTTTTCAACATTGTTAAAAATACAAAGATATTATATAGTCCTATTTCCAGTGATTTCTCTAAAACTACTATTTATTTAGCTTTTATTAAATTTTGCAAGTTTAATAGTGGTATAGAATTAGATGAAAATTTAAAAAGATTATGCATTAATAATTCTTGTAATTTTAATAAATTTGACCCTATTGAAGAAAAAATAGTAGCTATGGAAAATGATGATTTAATTTACAATAAAGAATCATTGAATATATTATTGAATATTGTTAATAGAAAAAATATATTGAAATATGATTTAGATCCTCCAATTACTACTGAAAAAAATAAATTGGAAGCAACATTAAATTATTTATTATCCAAAGATAAACTTACTATATGTGATAGACCTTTATTAGAAAAAATGAATGAATTGGTAGATAGATTTGATATATCCGTTACTGAAAAAAGTGATGTTGTTATTAATGAATTTAATTTATATCTTAATCAAACCACAAATTCTATGGTTCAAAATATATTAGAAAAATTAAATATTACAAGAAAAAATATAGACCTATTACAATTATATCAAGCTGGTGCTGATATTAGTTATAAAGTTAAAAATCAAAAAAGAGGTAGATTTATATTAAATTGGAAGAGATATGATTATTGGATGATTACTGATTCATTAAAAGATGAAAATAATGATAATTATATTTCAAATAAAGATGAAATGGGATTAACTGTTTTTAATATGATTAAAGAGTTGGTTATTTTGATATGTAAAACTTATCCTACTATCATATTGAACAAAATAGATTATAATGATAGATATATTCCCAAACATTGGTTAAAAGGTTCTAAAAAATTTAGTGAAATGCATGCAAAAGATATTAAAAGTTTTATGTTGAAAGATGGTGTTGAGTTTTCAAAATTTTATGGAGATGACAGAATTGCTGTTGTCTTAGAATATGTTTTGAAAAATAATGAAGATATACTTATGTTATTAAATAGTATTCCATTTTATGCTGATATTGATGATAATAGTACTAATTCTCAGAGTGAAGAATCTAAGACAATAAATAAAACAAAAAAATGTAGTTCTATTTTTGATGGAGAAATAGTTAAAAAGTTAGCTTATTATTTCTTATTATGTTCATTCAATATTTATATATCTGCATTTGATGATATAGATTTAAATATACCTGAAGCAGAAGATGATGAAATTTATATGAGTGCAAAATTTAAAATGAAACAATCTGTTAATGATTTATTAAATGTATACATTGAAAAAATCAAAAAATATAAAAATTTATTAGATGTTACACCAGAAGAAATAAACAAAAATGTATTGAAAAGTAAAACTAAAGAAAAAGAAAAAATGGTAAAAAGATTAGGAGATTTAACTGTTGAAGAACGTGAAATAGAAGATTTAATGAAATCTTATTCATTGGGTGATTGGGCATTAGGAAGAACAAAAGCCGTTTATGAATATGATGAAAATCAATATGATAAAGAAAGAAAGAAAATGGAAGAAGATGCTTTATTAGAAATGCAAGCAGGAGGTTTAGATGATGTTAGTGAATTTAATAGAGAACTTTATAATATTAGTGATATTGTTGACATCAGAGAAAATGATGATGTAGCAAATAGAATTAACGCTGAAATAAATGATTTAAGTTTCCTACCTGAGGATGACGATTTTGGAGATATGGATGGTCATGATGGAAGTTATTAATATATTTAGTAATTAATTTTAAAAACTAATCTATATATAAGTTATTAATGAATAGAACATATATTCGTAAAAATATTACTTCTGTATCTATAGTATTATTTGTGGTTATATTTTCTTTAATTCAATTAGCAGAACCTGCATTTTTATATGAAAAAGATGGTTCTTTAAGAAGATTTGGATTAGGAACTCAAAAAAAAACTATCATACCTATTTGGTTTTTGACATTTATTATTGCTATATTTTCATATTTATTTGTATTATACTACATATCTATACCTAAATTTCGTTTTTAATTAATTATTTAAAAAAATTAATTAAAAATTATTTCTTTTTAGTTTGTTTTTTTCTTTTTCTTTTTCTTTTTTTCCTTGATTTGCGTCTTCTCTTTTTTCCTCCTTTTTTATCATCTGTTAGAGCTTTGTCTGCAGCTTTTTCTAATTCTTCTTGTTCTAATACTGGTGCTGTTTCTTCTTCTTTTGGTTGGGCATCTGCTTTTGGTTCTGATGCTGCTTCATCATCTGCTTTTGGTT
>CEPW01077196.1_pt1 | contig 15380 bp, 11 predicted proteins | sample 356211 | NCBI WGS metagenome assembly CEPW01 (sample SAMEA2620021, study PRJEB7988) | marine metagenome | biome: marine biome (ENVO:00000447); feature: deep chlorophyll maximum layer (ENVO:xxxxxxxx); material: "saline water (ENVO:00002010), including plankton (ENVO:xxxxxxxx)" | depth 25 m
GTCCCCTTTAGATCCTGCGTCTTTGACCTCAACAGGGGAATGTTGGAAGCAGTACGGACCAAATTTACACGTCGGCCGCCGGCACTGTGTTCCTGCCTTTGTCTGCCCGACGCACTGGTTGCACTTCGCTTCGCGCTTGCAGCTCATTTTTGTTTTTAGAGTTTATAATTTTTCACACACTTTTCCAACACAACACACACACACACACATGTCGCTGTACCCATGGACCGCCACCAGCGAGCTGCAGCACGACCTCGTCTATGGTGACGTGAAAGTCAGCAAGTCCGGCCTCAAGACCGTTGACCTCAAAATCCAGAAGGAGATCACCGTGAAGTTTGTGCTGCAGACGCCGCGCATGCGCATGCCCTTCGGCATCTCGGCCTACGGTGGCGACCTCAAGAGCTCCAAGCTGCAGCTCGAGTTTGTGGAAGGGTCGCCGTTTCACACCTTCTGCATGGGCATCGACGAGGCGAACCTGAAGCACGCCGTAAAGATCCAGTCGGCCCTCTTAGAGACGCGCAACAAGAAGGCTGAGCTCATTGCCGAGAAACAGTTCAAGCTCGTGAGCGAGTCCAAGGGCGCCTACCCGCCCTCGCTCAAAGTGAAGGTGCCCTACACCAACGAGCTGGTGTGCAGCACCATCATCGTGGACGAGGATCACAAGCGGGCCACGGTCGACGACGTGCCGCGGCGTGGCGAGGCCATCGCCATCATCGAGATCACGGGTCTCTGGGCCACCGCCTCCGGGTGGGGTGCGACCACGCGCCTCGCGCAGCTCAAGTTCTTCCCCGAGTCGGATGAAGAAGAAGAACCTGCCCTCATGTTCACCGAATAAGTCCGGTGGCGCGGTCGTACTCGGGCGATTGGAAGCCGTAGGTGTCGATGTAGAAGGGCTTTGGCGCGCAGAAGTTGCCCCTGTCCTCCCGCGGCTTTGCCTCGTAGGCCATGACTGACAGCGGGTGAATGGGGTAAGCGGGCTGAAGCTGGTGGTCAAGCACGTACATTGTGCCACGGTCTGGTCGTGCTGCATAGACCGGGTCAGCGGACATGTTCCTAATAGGTAGAAGATCAATGTTGCTGTGCACCCCGCGCTGCCCAACTTCGCGCATGATGGAAGAGTTTAGCGCGTAGGACCGCTCTTGCGTCTCGGGCATAAAATTGCCATAGCCGTGGTCGCAATCACCGAAACTCGGTGGGCACTTGATTTTTACAGCTTGTGCGTTCTTACTAAGTGATCGCGTCCTAAAATGTGCCGCGTCATCGTACGCGGAGTTCCTGTACGCATGTTTTGGTGCTGTACTTGGCATTTTTTTTTTAATTACTAATAAAATTTTTTACCGGCTAACGGCCAGCGACAGACCTTGACCCACACGAAGCTCAGACGAGGTTTCAAGGACTGACGTCGTGGTAAGGTTTGTAATGGCAGGTTCGGCTTCGTCATAAGCTGTGCCTGCTGCGTTGAGCTTCATTTTATAGTAATTGGTGGGGTGCAGGCCTGAGATGTTAAACTCAATAAACGACGAATGGCCGCGTGAGTCGTAACCGCTCATGAGCTGCAGCGGACCATCGGTGAGGTTTTGACAGGACGGGAAGATGGCTGCGGAGTCGGCCCAGACTTGACGGGACGTAATTTGCGTGCCCGCGTGGTGGCCGTCAACAAAGTCGTGGCTGTACGCCATATCCCAGATTGCGTCGCGAGCCGTTGCCTGATATTGCGGATGCATGACGGAGTTGATTTTGTAGTTGTACTGCATGCTCCAGTCGTTGTCAAAGTGCCACCCTGGACGCGGGACACTCACACCCATAGGGCCGTAGTTCCACTTGGCACCAATATAGGGCGCAATAAACCGCAGCCACGGCGTCCAAGTGATCATGCTGTTCACGTGGGCGTCGCCGCCTGGCACACTGCTGAAAATAGGCCGTGGCATGCCAGTAAGGCTAAGATCTGTGCGCATGACCGTGTACAGCTTGTCGAGCGAGCCAGTGGACAGGGAGAAGCGGTGATTGTCGGTGGAGTTTGCGTCCCAACCCGACTTCTGGAAGGTGTAATACTCCTTGAAGATAAGGGAGATGAAGCCAAACTGCGCCATCTTGCCGCGCAGCATGTCGCCATAAGTCTGGTCCACGGAAATGGTGTCAATGGTCCAGTAGATATGCTCAAAAGAATAGTTGGGCCTTTGGTCCCACTTATCCTGCTCATATGCCTTCATCTCATCTTCCCACATGGAGCCGTTTTTGTCGGAACCAACAGTTACAAGACGCGATAGGGGCGCAAGCGTGAGCTGAATTTGCACCGCTCCGACGAGGTCGGTGGGTAGGTAGCGCACGCTGCTCTCCTTCAGAAAGCCGCGCCAATCGTAAAGGATTACATCGGCGCACGTGTTTGTGTTTGCTGCTACAGCATCAGCCGCTGGTGACGTTCTGTCTATGAGCGTATTCAGGGGGTTCTGCTGTGAGCCCCCTGCCTTTACAATGCTATACTTGCCCTCGACCGTCTCACTTGCAACAGTAGTATCAGCTTGGAGGAGGTCGCCCAAATCTGCCGTTTCTACCTTCACATTGTCGGCGTCCAAGGGGCGGACAAATTCGTCCTCTTCCGACTTTGATTTTTCTGGAGGCCCTGCTCCTGCAAGACCAATGCTGTTATCAACGGTATTTCGCTTCATGAGGGGTTTGTCCAACAACGACTTCACCTTGTGCACCGTTGCATAATCAAGGCATCCTTGCTGCACGGCAGTGCCGTTCATGGAAATGGTCATGCGATCAATAAGCTGATGTGGATCCTCCGGTGCAACCACACGGTACGAGATTGGGGGTTGTGTTTTGTCATGTTTACCTACAAGGGAATTATCACCTTGAGAGCCTGTTGTGGTGAACACTGGGGCGGCAAAGTACGTGCCTGCGGTTTGCAGTCTTGCATGCATCTTAAAGGAGTGCAAATCTACAAGCGTATTAGAGGGCAACGTCACGGTAATGGTCTGCCCTGGCTGAGCCGAGTTTGCTCCCGCATTTTCGATGCGAAAGCGGTTCCGGTGGAATGCCGCTAGGCGCTCGGCCATGACGCGAAGGCCCTGTGGCACAAACTGCGAACGTTCTGATCCCATATTTTTAATCACACGAACATAATTTTTTTTTAGTTGTTGTGCGTAATGGTGTTCCGGTAATAACCCATAAAGCCTGCTTGCGGGTGTTTGGGCTCGTTATGCTCCACAATGTACGGTTCGTACGTGTACTCCATGTCTAGCTCAAACGTTTTCCCAAAGAGCTGGTTTTTGTAGTCCGGCGTCGTCTGCGGACCATTGCGCGAGTCGCCACCCATAGGGTTCTGATAAGAGGCATCAGGTTTGTAGGTCTTAAATCCATTTTCAATGCGCTTATGGTACGCCTGCAGAATGTCCTTGAGGGCTCTTCCCTTCGCGTCCACGAGACGGAAGTGCACTTGGCCAACATCGTCCAATTCAAGCTTGAGCGGCAGGTCTTGTGGGAATTGCGTTTCCCAACACAAGATGTTCCTATTTTCTTGGTAGGGGCTGAAAGCGGTCCCAATGACATCGCCATCTGAGCGCACCTCGTTTGACGGCAGTTTAGTGCTTCCCGGATGACCAAGTAGTACATCTTGTGGACTGTTGATTTCGTCCCCGCTCTGAGAAACTGTCGATTTTCCATCACCTGCAAAGAACCTCGTTCGGTAGAGAGCGGCCACGGTGTGTCCTGTGCCCGCGCGCGTTGCATTGTCCCAATTGGCTTGTTTGAGCTTGGGGTCCCATGAGGTTTCTTGCGAAAAGCTTTGGGTGTTGCGCACCTGCAAGTACCACAAACGTTCGTATAATTTCAGATAATGCAGGACCTCTATGACCTCGTGCCAATCGTGTTGCATAATGTCAAGTGAAAGCCGGACGGTGCGGAGAACCAGGCGATGCTTGGTTGGCGGCTGCACCGACCACGCGCCGCTTGGTAGCGTCACAGTCATCCAATCGTTGATGTGCGGCACTGCGTGGTGATACACCCAATCCTCAATTTCCTGCCCATTTGGATCCATAGCAGTGATTCTTGCCGGGGTGTTTGGGTTTCTCACGGTGTTTCCGCCACCGGGAATTGTCAACACATCACCATCGGGAAAAGGGGCAAAGGGGACGGGCTGATATTGTGCATTATACCGAAGCAATTGATTACCTTCCTCAACAAAGTTATCATCAAATTTAATTGGTAAGTGATCGTCGGTTTTGGCCCGGTACCACTTCTCTGCATTTACCGCAAACTGATCAGAAAATAGGTGGTTTCCATCGTCATCATCTCCTAAATAAACCATGGTTTGCAAAGGGTCTGCCGGATTCTTTGGTGCGCACAGAATTGGGTTCGAACCATCGTCATCAATATAATGACCATTGGGGTAGCGAGGGTCCCCATCTACAGGATCGCACACCGTAGGATCTTTTTTGTTCTGGTCCCATACAACACCGTGCACAGTGGTCTTATCACCCTGTTTTAACAAAAAGGTCCCATCTGCCTTACCATATGGCGACACGGGCTTGTTGTATCGTGGATTGTGCAAGATCGGTGCAACACGACCACCCAACTGCGCAATTTTCTTGAGCGTTTTCTCATCACTATCTACAAACAAATTTGCCCATGTGCCCAAGAAATCCCCGTTTGCATCTTCGTACTGCATATGATCGTTGACATTGAATGACTTAAACGGGTTCGGTTGGTAATACCAGTCTACTGCAGGGGGAACCGTGTCATCCCCTGTTGACCAATACGGTTTGTAGTCTATAAACCTCTTCGTGCCTGTATTATCGACCGTTTCGAATCGCAGCGGTTTATGGCTGTACAAGGTGCCATCATTAAAAATGACAGCCACCGCATCATCTGGCCGGTCATCTGTTGAATAAACGTGGTAGGGAAAGTTCGGTTCACTGAAGGTGATTCCGTAATAATTTCCAAACCTACCCAGAAACTCGTTCCAGTTCATACTATGTGGCCTTCCATCATCGAATTTCACTGTTTTATAAGGGGTTGAATTGAAGCTGGGGTCGGGGTTGTCATGATCATGCAATTTTAGCCAGGTGGCGTTCATATATTCAATGTTGAAAGCGTCAGATTGCTTATTATTCTCAGAAACATCCTTTTGAAATCCATTGGGATAAACAACCTTGTTGTGCCATGTCTTATACTTCACAGGATCAAAGTGCCTCTCGTACGGTGCCGTCTCTCCTTCAAAGTTCGTAAGGCGCACATCTCCGTTTGTGTCTGTGTACCACGGATAAGATACTAGTCGCTTTCGTGTCAGCGTCCAGTCAGTTGTCATGAGATTCACGTCATCCTCTTCAGCCGGGAGTCCAAGATTTTGTAAATATCTGAATTCTCCTACTTTTGCTATGTGCGAGTAAAATGCTGAGACAGTTTCCCAAGGTCTGCTAAAATCGGGTATTTCGACAATATTCTCGATTTCGACTTCAACATCGTAGTACGTACCTGATTCATATAGCACATTCTTAATCAGAAGCGTCTCGCCAATATCATCTCTCGAAAAAGTGAATTTAGGAGCATCAGTAACAACAGGAATTTGACTTGTGCCAAAAACAAGAGCTATCCTTTGTTCCACACCTTCTGGTCCCATATATACTCTATAATTCATAGGTAGGTCGTCAGGGTCGTCGGGTTTATTGTGATAGTACCCGTGCATGCTCACAGGAGGGCTAAGCGTCTCCCCTGTAATATTGCCAACACATTCGTCGCAAATAAATGTGTCGTTCATTTGATTTACGAGCAGTGACGGGCCGCTCAGCTCTCTATATGAGTAGAACTCCTTTGGGTTATACGATGGGTTGTATTGCGTATTCCTCAAATCTTGAGGAACCGAAGCGCTAAAAGAAAATCGCCTCAAATTACTTGGTCCTGTTTCGTTGTTCTTAACAACCTCGCGCCACACCAACAGTTTGGCATCGCATATAATTTGCTGATAGGGGAGATTTGGTTTTCCTTGCTCTTCTAATTCCAAGCTCACAACTTGCACCGCGCTGGTAACCTTGTAGATAAGCTCCTCCCATATGTTCCCAACACCAAGACGATCAAAGCGGGAAAAAGCGCTGTATTTAATGTACGTTTGTGGGATCGGAACACTCGACAAGTCGGTGTTATTCACCGTAGGATTCACGTTCAATGTGAGGGAATACGACTTACCAAGGTACCACTTCTGATAAGTTGGATGCGCTCTGCCCCCATCTTCCGCACCGTTGGAAAAGAGGTTCAAATCGACCCTTGTTCGATCAAGCTCTTCACCACGAACCGTCCAATTTCCTATAGCGTACTCCGTCTCTGTAAAGGGAACCTTGTTGATACCTTGCACGCGGTTGCCAATATACAGCCCAGCCGGGTCGTCATTCTGGTCTGCTGATTCCGGGCCAAAGTCTTTGACCTTAACATTAATCTTGAAAGGCGGGTCATCCGTGGGTAATCCGTAAGTTGTGCGGTCCACGTAATGCGTATCAAAGTGAAAGGCCGGGTTCTGCCCTTGAATTAAACTCATACTTGGCACATTTTGTGCCACATTAGCAGGAAATGTTATTCCAGTTTGCTGATTTGCAAATCTCTGGTACCTGAATTCGTATTTATAATCGTTGGGATTGCGCAGAAACTTGAATGGCTGAAAGAAGGGGTTATTTGATTGGCGCATGTTCTCAATCATATAGTTTTTGCCCGTGTCGTCATCAAACTCCCACCATGGGTTTAGAATGCAACCGAAAGGGTTCCAATCAATTTTACCACTTTCGGGATTTGACGGCGCCTCAGTATTTATGAGTGATTCGTTTGTTGCCGCCCACCTGTCGTCGAGTTCTATGACCCTGTTCATGCGCACAAACTGCACGGGTTGATAGTCTGGGTTGACGTCCCAACCACCAGCCAAGCCCGCTGTGAATATGGGGTCAAAGTATGTTGGAAAATAATCCAGCCTATTCACGCTCGAGTAGCTGCTCCATGTATTATTGGTGAGCGGATTGGACAATTTAGAATTTGTCTCCTTGTCCGCGCGTGCCTTTTCCGGATATTTTGACAAATCCGTGCCAGCTGCAGGAATATTCAACCTTGGAATGCCATGGTAAAACGGGTTGAGAAGGTACGTTCTACGCGCGACCCTACTTTGGGACCCAACGGTTGGCGGATGCGTTTCACCGTTTGTTTCAACAAAATCTAGGTATGTTGCATTCACTTCTTTATCAATGACTTCCTTTTGTAAAAACGTAGGATCATACAACGGCACATATTCGATGTCTGGTGAGCCAAACTCGGTTGGCACTGCTCTATATGGACGCGCGCCTTCGTCAAACGTTTCTCCAACCATACGCTCCAAAGCGGTTTTGACGGACGCACCTGGATTATCTGTGAGAGGACCCCACTCCAAATATCGGCCGCGGCCCCATCGACTGTCTTCAATAAAGAATTCGTCTAAAGGTTCAACAGTCGCAAAGTCTAGCGTCGCATTTTGGCTCGAATTTGGGTCATTGGACATGCTCAAAGTTGGAGTTACTGGTATCCATGAGTCCCACCTTGGTTTTGGATCATCCTTGTTCACAATCATCTTTCCAAAATTGGGGTTACGCCGAAATTGCCTGTACTTCAAGTTGATAACGCCGCCAGAACCAGCCGGGTAGTGTTCATAGTTGGGTAGATAGATGACTTTGTATCCCTGTGGTGTAACATTAATGTCAGGATCATCCAATGTATTATCATCATAAGGATTAGGAATGTGTGACAAAACGAGTTTATCTACTTGCTCGTCCAGCAACGTATCGTGAGGCTCAAAGGTGTTCCTCACGTAATTTGCTTCTACATCAGCATCATCACGTTGTTGCAACGCATAAACCTGAGGATCTGGTGGCAGCTGCGACTCTTCCCAGGGATTATAGTTTGGACTCACAATACTCAATTGTATCGGTGTATCTTTTGGTGTGATCTGACCGTCAGTCCATCCTTGCAATTTGAACAGGTATTTGTTGGGGTCTAAGACATCCTCGGCTCGTACGCGCTTTTTACGTTCAAAGTCGGCCGCCGGCCACCGAAAATGGCTCAGGAACGGCGTGTGTGACGTAATGCGCTCCATTTTTTCCTTACTGAGAGCAAAATAATTTTTCCTTTTGCATGAGCTTGAGCGTAATGTCACCCTCCATGCACAAACTCATCTGCCCCTTCCAAAAAGCAATTGTCACCTCCGGCGACACGTGCTGCGACTTTAAAAAGTGCTGGATGTGGTTGAGCGCGTACACGCCCGATCCGGTCCCGCGCGCTTGAATCTCGGTCGTGACAATCTCGCCGGACGTGTGATCGGACTCGCCGCTCATTAGCAACGCGTCGCCTTTGAGCTCAATGAGCACGCGTTCGACGTGACGCAGGTTGCGCACCAGCGTTCGCAGGTGGTCCGTCCTCAGGGTGGCCCTTCCACAGGGGATGAGCTCTTCCACCTTCGGGAGCTTAGGCGTGCTCATGTTGAGCGTGGCCAGGCGAAAACGCGTGGCGTAGGTGTCCGTGTAGATCTCGCCGCACAAATCATAATCTTGCAACGTGAGGCAGACTTTTTGCTGCGCGGTCGCCGACCTTATCAACCGCGACAGCGCATCGGCGGAGATGCCAAAAGACTCGCCCGAGTCTTCGTAGTCGCCCTTAAAGGTTGCTGTAATGCTGACCCCGTCGGTTTCGGCGTGGGCCACCAGGGCCTCGGGCGTTGCGTGGAAGTACAGTTCGTGCACAAGATCACGAAGGCTGTCCACCGCCCGCTTAAAATCACGCGCATTACTTAATAGCAACTTCATTTTTCAACATTTTTTTATAACGCTAGCTTTTTAAGTACCGCATCCCAAATGAGGCATTGTTGCCGCCGTTTCTCGGGTGTTTTAAGGTGCGGGAGGTGCTGCGCAAGATCGGCGCGCCCAATCATTTGCAAGCATTGCCGCAGAAGGAATGGGTAAGACACAAAGTTATGCCGGTTTACGTCTACAGAGGCGATGACCTCATCAAACGCGCGCTGCACCCGCTCAAACAATCGGTACAGCCGATCAATGTCGTTGATTGACAGGTGAGGCAGGGCTTCGCCTTTTAGAGTGCTCAAAATGGACGGGCTGAGGGCGTAGTGATTCTTCAGACCGACGGTGCGCATAATTTGGCAAAGCCGATTGAGCGTGAGGTACGCAACCTTACAACGCTGTCGCACGAGTTCCGCCTCAATCAGGGCGAGCATTTCGGGCGGCGGTCGGTGCGTCACAAGGCTGTTCAGCATGAACGCGAAATGCGTCGAACGGCGGTACATGTTGCTCACGCGCGGCGGTGGCCGGTCGAAGGGCAAGAACTTCTTATGCACTTGGCTGCTCGCCTCGGAAAGGCCGCACCGCTCGCAGACGCGATCGCCTCGCGCCTCGTCTAAGACCCAGTCGCGCGCGCCACAGTGCGGGCACGACAGCGTGATGTACTCCACAGGCACAGGCGTCAGGCTCATTCGCTCGTCGTCGGTGAGCCACTCCGACGCCGCGCGCAGGTACTCAATGGCCGCCTCGCGCGCGTCCTCCGGTGGGTGCGCGAAGAAGTCAAAGAGCGCCGAGCAGTACATCGTCTCCTCCGATGGGCTCAGGCGCGCGCTCACGTTCTCATGCACCTTTTCATAGCAAGTGCGCATTTATCCCATTCAAAATTTTTATTTTTTTAACTCGAGTCTGAGCTGGGTGAATACACAAAATATCGGGTCAGCAAGTCCTTCATGGCGTGGCAGGTGCCAAGGAGCGCGTGGCTCCCGGGCATGGTCCGCTCGCCAACGCGCATCTCGTACAGGCGGACCGTTGGGTTGCCGCGCTTGAACTGCGTGGGCGCCACAAGCGTTAGGTGTTTTCCGCCGAACGCAAGTCCCGTTCGGGCGTCGTGCAGCTCGTCGACGATGACCAACTGCCCGCTTTCGATGACGGAGTAGAGAAAGCGGTTCGACCCTTTGAAGAGAGCATTGTAGGTGGCGTACCCGACGCAGAGCAACTGAAAGGTGTAGGTGCCGCTGTTCTCGCGGCGCGCGTACACGGAGATGCCAGGTACCTTGCGAAACGCGGCGTAGGCGTTGAGGAACTCCATCCTGGAGAGGGTCATATTCGAGATGATGGCCTGCACCACTACCCGCTGGTGCTTGATGCGGTGCTCATAGATTGTGAGCTGCGCCCAAACCTCTGACACGGCACCGCCATCCTCACGTGCGAAGCTGTCAATCTTCAGAAGGATATCGCTTGGCAAATCAAGGAGTTGTGTCATTTGTTGTTTTGCTTTGAAAAGAATGCAACCACCGCTGCTCGTCGCTTCCCTGAAAGCGGACAAAATGGAGGGTCACCTCATCTCCTCGGACCCACACAATGCCCTCGTCACGACGATGACGTCGACAGCCAGGCTGATCTCGCGCGCCATCGGCCGCCTGGACCAGGACATCCTCCTGCTGGACGCGACGAGCGCGCACTGGCGCACGGGCAACACTGCCTTCCGCAACTCGCGCATCTTGCGCATGCGCCTCAAGTGCACCCGCGGCCTGCGGTGGGTCACACTCAAGGTGTTCCGGAACGGCACGCTGCACATTACCGGCCACTACGGCGTGGACATCTGCTGCTTCGTCTTGGAGAAGCTGTGCGAAGCGCTCAACGCGCTCTACGATGACAAGACGGTGCACACCTACTGCTGGCTCATGGGCGACACCCTCCTCACCAACTACCGCATGACGCTCGGCCGCCGCATCAGCCTGACCAGCCTTGCCAGCCTCGCCGTCACGAACGACTTCCGCGTCCACCTTGACCCGCGAGACACCTCCGTCAACATCAAGTGGGAGGTCGACAACGGCGCTTGGGGTTCGATCCGCGTCTTCGCTACCGGTAACGTGATCGTATCGTTGCCTCGTGTAAGTCTACGTGCTCGGACGGCGGCCTTTGTAACCTTACTGAACTTTTTGCAGTCCGTTTAACTTTTTCAATGGCGCACTGACAGTTGTGCACGCCGTGCTCTGCGGACGTCTTCGCCTTTCGCTTAAAACTTTGGAGCGCCATGCCGATCTCAATGACCGCAAACACAATGAGTTGCACTACTTGCCTGGCAATACCGATTGCCTCCATTTTTTTTTATATCCATTTGTAGTCATACACAAATTTTTTGCAATGAACGCCCTCGGCTTCAACGACCTCTTCATCGGCGAAGTGGAACGCGTTTTGAGTCCCTTTGCGCGCGTGTCGACGTCCCTCCGCAACGCCGCGATCTTGGCCGTGGCGCACCGGCACTCGGTCTACGCCGGAGCCGACGAATTCCCTACCTCACGCGCCGACCGTGGTAAGATCGCCAAATCTCCGTACTTAGAAGCGCCGGATCCGCCAAACCCGTACAACTACGTCCGGCGCCTGGCCGCGCGCTTGGGCATGGCCGACGAGCTGCCCGACGTGTACGACGCGCTCGACCGCATCAACAAGCGCTTTCCGCTGCTAGAGCGCGCCATTACTGCCATCGTCGTCACAAACGAGAACCTCCCCGTCTCCTTCCTCTCCATCTGTGTCGGCCTCTCGCAGATGAGCATCACGCGCATCGTGTCTACGTGCCTCATCATGCCCTTTTCAGAGGTGAGCGACGTGCTGCGGCCACAACACATTGCGCCCGCACCACGCCGACCCACACGCCCACATGTCGAGCCTACCGTCCTCCCTCAAAGCGAGGCTGCAGACCTTCCCCACGCAGACAACGAGCAAAGCGCGATGCCGTCTGCCGCGTCGTGTAAGAGTGCATAGCGAGAGCCGCCTCTGTTGGAACTGCGCCTACCCGCACGTCGCGTGGAGCCTTCCGATCAGACGGATTGGTAGCACGTACCGAAGCATTGGCGCCTTTTGCAGCCCAGAGTGTGCAAAGCGGTACGCTTTAGACCGGATGGGGGCTCGCGGTTTGGAGTGCTGCGCCATGGTGAGCGAGATGGTGCGACAAACCGCTGGACCAAAAGCGCGATGCAAACCCGCGCCACCCTTCATGAGCCTTCGCGCCTTTGGCGGACCTTTGTCCCGCGAAGAGTACGTCCAAAACCGGTGTGAAGTTGTGCAAGGAAACGTAGCCGTAGAGTACCTTGTCACTGTAGACGGTTAAATTTTAAACAATGGTGCTAGTACAACTCTCTACAAGGTGGCACCGTACGGACATGGATTTTTCAATGCGTTCGCGGATGGCTTTTTTTCGGCCCCGCTTCTGTCTTGGGGCGCCCTTGCGGGCCTGCACGGAACGCGCAAAGGTTTCTAGGTCTTCGTACAAGTCTATGAAGAGCACGTCGTCGCGCTCAATGTGAAAGATGGACATGCCGCGTGTACCGCAGTAACACACGTAGTCGCACCACTTCCGGTTTGTGCATTGTAGTTGTTGCTGCATCTGCAGGTAGTAGCCGTACGGCACCGTCTGGTGCGGACCCCGATATAACTGGTGGTAGGGGCATTTCACTTCTAAAAGGCCGTCATCACCAATCAGACCGTCGGGCGAGCCGGCAAGCCACTCGATGGTCGGATGTTGATGAAGCCCGGTTGGTTGCACTGTGCATCGCTTGTAGGCGGCGTAGGCGGCAATCGCCTCTTCTTCATGAGCAATGCCCCACTCGGTAGCAATGTTGCCTTCAAAAGAGTCCGTGCCGATTGCGCGCTCATATGCCGCCTTACGAGACACATATGCAACCTGTCCTAGTGCCGCGCCCACATTGGAGGCGGTTAGCTTGTTTCGTCGTTTTTGGAACCACTCGGCGGTTCGCTGCATTCGTCTTCCTCATCCTTCTTCTCGTCTCTTTTCTTTAAGTAGTCCCAGGTGATTGTTTCGGCCATGAGTTGGTCCATTTCGGGGTAGTCGCGCAGCAGGCATGCAACCAAGGCCTGTCGCTCCTTGTCTATGTGCGGCTCGTGCCGCGGCATCTCCTCCGGCTCCTTCTCTTCCTCCTTCTCTTCTTCCATTCTTTTGATTAAACTTTACGGCGCTTGTTCTTTAAGTCCTTCCTCATCCCAATTTTTCTTACCATCTTTAATCTGCCCCATTATCCAATTTGCGTTCCGATCGCCGTGCTCAGCAACTGCCAGTTCCGTTCGATACTTGGGGAGCATCAAACCAAGGTTTTGCTGGTGTTCGCGTTGAAGCCGCTTGTTCTGCATCTCTGCCCGTTCCCAATACGTGTCCACGTTGTCGTCGGTCTGGAGCTTCTCTTGTATTGTGTGAAATCTAAAGAGCATGCCTTCCAACGCTTGACGGAAAGTGTGCTCCGGATTTGTGGTGCCCACACCGTAGTGACCTCCGGCCTGCGATTCAATTTTATCCCGTCGTGCCGCGTTTGCAGCCGCATAGTACTCCGCTTGCAGCTCTGGGTCGTTAAAACGAGTTCGTTCTTGGTTTTTGATGGGTCGACCGTCCGAACCCGATTTTGCGGCCAACTCCTCTGCCTTTCTTCGCTCGTTTATAAATTTGAGAACACTTTCAGTGGCCGCCTCCAACACGAAAAAGGTCGCAACAACCTCTGGAGCGATGAGTCCGGCACCCGCAGCCATTAAAAGGCCAACATTGGTAACAGCAGCCCCCACTTCGACCCCCATTTTCTTTGATACATGAAGCGGTGCCCAATCAGGCCCATAAGTAGGACCTTCATCGCTTATGTCCGCGACGTCTGCAAGTGATTCACCAAAAACAATGCCCAACCCTGCCACTGACGACGCGGCAATGGTTTCAAAAGCCAAACCTGTCTTAAAAAGTTTGTCCACAAGCATTGCTTCCACCACGCCACCGCTAGTGGAGGCTGTTACAATTTTTTCGTGCTCATCCATAATGTTGTCTTCGGGATCAATTGCCACCAACGCGTCCATGGTCAGCATGTACGCAGACTGATTTATACCTAGACGACTAGCGCCTCGAAGCGCTCCTTTTAGAATGCTTGTCGCCGCTCCCCCTACAGTAAAGGGCTTTTTTGCAGCTATAGGCTCTCGCAAATCAGTTGAAGAAGGATGAGGACTTGCTGCTGTCCGCGCAATCAGTTCTTCATTACCTACAATCTCGATGTTAGGTGATCGCGAAAAGTGATTCCAGTGATGCGCTTCAATACCAGCTCGCGCATCTTCGCTTGGGACCTGAAAATGCCGGGCCAGTGGATTATTGTGCATGCCCAAATGTCGCATATTCACGTTAAAATAGTCATTTGGATGCGAGTAGGTGGTGTGCACTCCCCTACCAAAATTGACGTCGTCAGCGCGGACCATCGGATTAATGGATATCATGTGCGATATGTACCCTTCGCTTGCAAGCCGATGCCCGATCCCGCCCTGAGAATACCCGAGTCCAATCGGTGGCTTTCCACCGTTTAAATTATCTCGAATATTTACCAATCGATGGCTCAGAGTTTCGCGCTGAAAATCGCGGTAGGCAGACCCAATTCCAAAAACATCCCTCATGACTTCCGCGTTTGTTTGCACAGGGTTTCCATGCAAGTCCAGCTCAACCCCTTCAGGTGCAGCAAACAAACTGCCCGGCCTTAAATGCATCGTACCCCCTGGTCCATAGTGATTTGCATTATGTTCCAAATTGCCCCGGATGTTGACGTACACTTCTCCCTTTTTATTTTTAAACACCAACATCTCCTGGTCCGAATGAGTTGGGTCAAGATCACCAAAATGCTCAAACATTCCCGGCGGTATGGGGCTCTTACCTTGCTGCGATAGTGCAGCCTCAGCCTGCCATCGTTCTTTTAGGTACGAACCATGCTCAGTGTCTCCAATAGGTACTAGGTTTTTAAGATTTCTTGATGAGCCTTGGTGATGATCTATGATTTCAAAGGTCGATGGATCGTATATGGGGGTCCTGTATGCTTCTGGATTAAGGGACGGAACTTGCATGCCGTTTCGCTCCATCATCTTCATCATATGTGCATAAATGACCCGTCCGGCGATAATGTTGTGGAAATCTTGCAACCAAGACATAAAGTAGATCATTTCAGGCACTTCATTGGTGACGGTGGAAGCACGCGACGCTTTATTTACTTTTGGCATCCCGTACAGCATGTTATGAATCCACACGGCCTTTCTTGCTTGCATGATGAAAGGTTCAGCATTCTGCACGGCTTCGCGTACATTCACACTCACCTGTGGAGCGGTTTTTCCGAATGCTTTTGTTGTCATCGTTGCAAGCGATTGCGAAGAAAAGTTGGACAAATTAAGATTGGCCAAATAGGTGGGCAAATTCAAAATCTGATTCCATAGCCCTGTATCATCAAATTGATCCAGCAGGTCCATGTATGTCTCCATTGACCACAATCCCGGATCGCCGCGCGGACGTATCGTCAAACTAGGAACCCCGTTGTGCTCGGCACCCAAAAAGTTCAGAACTTT
>CEPW01076160.1_pt1 | contig 15365 bp, 9 predicted proteins | sample 356211 | NCBI WGS metagenome assembly CEPW01 (sample SAMEA2620021, study PRJEB7988) | marine metagenome | biome: marine biome (ENVO:00000447); feature: deep chlorophyll maximum layer (ENVO:xxxxxxxx); material: "saline water (ENVO:00002010), including plankton (ENVO:xxxxxxxx)" | depth 25 m
CCGCGCGCGCGTCCCTCCCTCGCGCGCCTCCGCGCCTCCGCGCCCGAGCGCCCGAGCGCGCGAACACCGCGACGCGTTCCCAAACGTCGCGCGCGACGCGACGGTCGATGTCGTCGTCACACCGCGCGACGCGACGACGGATCGTCATCGCGATCGAGAATTCAATCAACGAACGAACGAAAGAACGCGATTCGCGTCGTCGCGTCACCGCATCGCGCGCGCGCGACGCGAAAGAGGCGCGAGGGGGAACGAAGGCGCTTTCGTCGCATCTCGAGCGCACCTCATGATGAACGAACGAGCGGTCGCGCGGTGGAGGCGACGACGAGTGACGCGGCCCGCGGGGGTGGGGAATCGGGACCGCAAGGGGAGTGGGTGGCTTGGTGAGTCGTGATTGGTCAAAATGGGATGTGGGGATGACAAGGGACGCGAACGGCGCGCGAGGACGCGCGAGGACGCGGGATTCGGTCGCGGTGTGGGTATTCGTTCGTCTCTTCGATGGAGGCGACGATGCGCGCTCACTGGCGCGAGTGATACATCTCGAGCGCCAAGCCGACGAGAGATATGCTGACGACGAGACGCAACGGTAAGGTTTCGTGCTCGATGGAGACGTGGATGAGCGCGACGCCGAGCATGGCGCCGGCGGCGCAGAAACATTTGGCGATGTTGTCGATGTATTTGAGGATGAAGGAGATGGTCAAGCCGGCGAAGGAGAGCGAAAATACAGTGGCCCAGGCGAAAAAGTTGAAGCCGTGGTAAATGCCGCCGGCGGCGTTGAGCGGATTGGTCAACACGGGAATCATGCCGTAGATGACGCCGTAAAAGTACAACTGAATGTTTTGCCAGTGAATGCTGTCGCTCTGCGCCAAGCTGTCGCCCTTTAATAATTTCTCCGAAAACACGCTCGCCGTCGCCGCGACGAAGGTGTTGACGAGTACCAACAGATACCCGTAGAGTGTTCCACGCAATTGATGTCCAGGTTTATCAGAAATCTCCGAGATGACCGAACCGAAGAATAACAACGCCAACGCGCGCCACTGCATCCAAGACAGCGGCCGGTTCAAAAACACGCGCATGAGTACTCCGGTGCTCAAAATCTTCAAGTTGTTCGTAATCTGAAACGTCGTCGGCCCGAGCTCGCGAATGATCAAGAACATGCAATTATTGCTCACAAAGTAACAAAATCCCGGAATCGCAAAGCTCAGAAACCGCTGCAGCGACCACGTCACGCGCACCTCTCGCCCCGAGAGTTTGAGTCCGACCAACAACGCGCTCGACGCCGCCAACTTCGTCATCTCCACCGTCGCCGCGAGCAACACGCTGTTGTACGGATACGTCCCGTCCGAAGACTTACTCAACTGCGTGAATATCGTCGACGAGATCTGAAAGCCGAGCAAGACGACGCAGGACGCGATCTTGAGCCACGCGGACACGGGCTGCGAATCATTCGTCATCGTCATCGTCATCGTCTTCGTCCCCTCCGCGTCCGCACCGTCGCCCGTCGTCGCGCCGAGCAACGACTCGCGTTCGCTTCCCTTCCCCTTCGTCGACGTCGCCATGTCGAGACGGCTCGGCGGACGTCGTCTGACGTCCCGCGTCCATGGTGTTACGACCGCGTCTCGACCGACCGATCGACGACGAAATTGCTACCATATGGGGAACAAACCGGGATAACTATAGGATACTACTATTTACCCATACTACTCGAGCGCACTCCGACACGCACGCGCGACCGACGTCACACGGCGACGCGTCGACGGCGAGATGTCGACCGCGGTCGACGCGCGCGCGAGCGGTGAAAGCGTCGGGAGGGCGACGCGCGGGAGACGCGTGAGGTGCGAGACGCGCGGGGACGCGGGGACGCGGGGACGCGGAGACGTCGTTCGAATCGCGAATCTCCGGGACGGGACGACATCTGTCGAATGGTTTCGAGACGCATCGGTCGCGGGTCGATGACGCGACGCGAACGGAGGGACGCGCGCGCGCGAGAGGGAGGGGAGGGAGGGTGAGGAGACGTCGTCTCGATGTCGTGGATGGGTTCGGCGCGCGCGCGGTGTCGATGCGGTGAGAGAGAGAGAGAGACGAGATTGACGACGGATGAATACGCGCTTTTTCGAGGCGCGCGCAGGCGCGCGGATCAGTTTCGAGCGCTCGTTCGAAAGAATTATCTTCTCAAGACGAAAGGGATCCTGCGATGTTGTACGCTGTGTGAGATCATGGTGCCGGTGTTGTTCGTGGCGTTGATGTGCATACCGAAGGCGTTGGTGCCGGACGAACGGACGAACGACGAGTTCGCGAGGCCGTATTCGTTGGCGGGCGGAATGGAGGCGGCCAACGTTCGTGATTTGCGCGGATTTCGGTTCTTGGTGAGTCCTGAGAGCGCGGAGACGATGGATTTGGGGAGACGGGCGTACGTGAACATGGTGTGCTTGAGCGAAAAGTCGGAACACATCGATAGAAGTTTCGCCTCGGATACGGACCCGCAGAGGGTGAGCGTGTACAATAGGATGCACGAACAGGCGCAAAGGTCGACAAACGTGGCGACCGGGGTCAAGGCGGCGTTCGAGTCCAAGGCATTTAACAATACGGCGATGGCGAACGCGTGTTCGGACGCGTGTTTGCGCAGTTCGACGTGTTTTAACGACGAGTGGGACGTGATATTAGACGAAGTCGTCGCCACCGAGGCGAACGAGACGGCGGCGATGACGTACATAAACGCGCGCCCGGGAGAAGTTTTCGCGTACGCAAAATTCGACTCCGGAGGTGACATCTCGGCGACGAGCGCGTTTGATTATACGCTTCGATTGAACTCGACGAATGTCAAGAACAAGGATGAGAAGGTGGCGGAATTCATGGACGAGGACTTTACATCAAGGTGGGATAGCACGTACAACTCGTACGATTGGACCGGATACAAGGCGTTCTTGTATGCACAAAACGCGTTCGATGGGGCAATCATAGACATGAAGGATGGGAACGGCGACTTTTCCGTTCTCTTGGACACATCGGTGAAGGCGTTCCCGTGGCTCGGGTTTGACTACAACATCGGCGGCGTCATCGCGGCGGCGTTTTACGGCTTCGTGGGCGCGCTCGCGTTTCAGACGAACGTCGTCCTCGTGATGAAATCGATCGTGGTCGAGAAAGAGTTGAGGCTGAGAGAAGGCATGAAAATTATGGGCTTGACGAACTCCATGTTTTGGAGTTCGTGGTTCGTGACGCACTGGTTGTCCGCGATGATATCCGTGATTTTGGTCACGTTGGTGGGCATTTACCCGTTCGCGTACACCGATCAATTCATTCAGTTTCTTTTCTATTCGTTATGGGTCGCATCTCTGACGTTATGGAACTTTTTCATCTCGACCTTTTTCTCTCGTTCCATCACCGCCACCATCGTCGGTTGCTTTGCCTACGTGCTCACGATGGTCCCCGCCATCGCGATTCGCATCACCGCTCCGGAGGGTTCGCGCGGTTGGATCTCGAGTTGCATCTTTCCATCGGGCGCGATGAACACGTGGGGCGCGGTGTTGGCCATTTTAGAGGTGAACAGGGAAGGAATCACGTGGAAAACGTTCAACTCGAACGTCACGCTCAAAGGAAACGTCTCCCCCGCCGGTGTTTTCGGCATGGTCATTTTCGATTGCTTCCTGTACGCCTTCTTGACGTTTTATTTCGACGCCGTCTGGAGGACCGAGTACGGAGTGCGTCAACCGCCATGGTTCTTGTTCACGCGTAGATACTGGTTTGGTGATTCTTCTCGAGCTCAAGCCGACGAAGAGACGCTCGCGATGGATCAACAAGAATCCGGTGAAAGTGTAGAGCCTCTCACGCGACAGCAGATGAACAACGCGAGTATCATCATTCGAGGTATGACGAAGAGATTCGGTGAAGAGGTCACCGCTGTGAACGACTTGAGCATGACATTCGTTCCCGGACAAGTCAGCGGATTACTCGGTCACAACGGTGCCGGAAAGACGACAGCGATTAATATTCTGACTGGTTTAATCGAGAGAACCTCCGGTAAAGCCGTCATCAACGGGTACGATACCGAGACGCAGATGCAAGAAGTTCGCGCGAGTCTGGGCATCTGCCCGCAATTCGACGTTCTTTGGCCCACGCTCACGGTTCGCGAGCATTTGGAATTATACGCCGCCTTCGCGGGCATGCGTAAAGATGAAGTGAATCGAGAGCTCACGACTGCCATCGAAGAGGTTGCGTTAACGGAAAAGATCGATGCCAACTCGTCGGATCTTTCAGGAGGTATGAAGAGAAAACTTTCGCTCGCCATAGCGTTCATCGGGAATCCCGCCGTCGTGTTCCTCGACGAACCCACCTCTGGTATGGACCCGTATTCGAGGCGTTTCACCTGGGACGTCATTCGACGCCGGGCGGCGAACTGCACCGTCTTGCTGACGACGCACTTTTTGGATGAAGCCGACTTGTTGTGCGATCGAGTCGCCATCATGAGCGCTGGAAGCTTGGCGTGCATCGGTTCTCCGTTATTCTTGAAGTCGAAATTCGGCACGGGCTACTTGCTCACGTTTGCGAGAAGCCGCGCGTCGTCTGCTCAGCTCGAAGCGATGACGCAACATAACACAAACAACGTCCTGAGAATCGTCAAAGAGTTCGTGCCTCGCGTGCAAATTCACAGCGACGTCGGAGCGGAGCTATCGTTTTCTCTTCCATTCGAGTCGACGAGTCAATTTTCCGCCTTGTTCAAAGCGTTGGACGACCGCATCGAGTCGCTGGGTTACTCGAGCTACGGCATCAGTTGCACCACTCTCGAGGAGGTTTTCCTTTCGCTCGCGCACGGGGTCGGCAAGAAGATACACAACCTTCGCGCGAATGACGCGGAGAACGCCGACGATGAACGCGAAGAGGACGAAGCCCCCGACGCACACATGCTCTCCATGAAACGAAAAGCGGCGCGCGACGCCTACACCACCGGTGGGGCTCTTCTCCGCATTCAACTCCGACGTTTACTCTGGAAACGTATGCTCAACTGGAAACGCACGGCACGATCAGCCATGCTTCAACTCATCGTTCCGTGTATGATGGTCGTCCTCGCTCTCTACATGACGACGCTGAGATTCACACCTGGCAGCGTCATCCCGGAGAAGACAATCGGCAGAAACTTGCTCGGAAACAAAAAGACCATCGTCTCGTATCCGGCGTCCGACGCCGAAGCGGCGAGCGTGACGGCGGCGTTGGGTATCGATTCGTACTCGCTGTTATCGCAGTATCTTCCTGAGGTGTCGTGCATGTGCGGGTGCTTGGCGAGCAGCGACGACATCAACTTTGCGGGATTGTCGTGCTGTTCGTACAACCGAACGACCGAATCCGCCTGTAATCTGGCCATCGCGGCTCGCGCGAGCGGAAACTGCGTGAAATCGACGAAAGGATGGGACGTGCAGGGCGACGTTTTGGGCATCTCTTGTTCGAGCAGGGTGGACGCGAGCATTGACGCGCATCTGCTCGAGGTCCAAGAACCCTCCATGCCGTGTCAGCTTGGTAACGCGCCGTGCGACGCGATGTACGTCAATGACTACACAAACTCGCGTTATACGCACACGCTAAGCGCACATCAGACGGCTATTCACGGCATGCCGGCTGCGGTGAACACGGCGAATCAAGCGATTTTACGTCGACGCGCGGGTAACGTGGCGCTCAAGACGAGGATACATTTTTACCCGAGCAACGTGCTCAAATTGAAGGAGGGCGACGTCACGGAGGCTGAAAACGCGGACACGGCGTTCATCGTCTCCATGTTTACAGTCATGGGTCTCGCCGTGCTGAGCGCTAGCGTTTCCATTTTCCCGGTGTACGAGCGATGCAACAATTCCAAGCATCTTCAACTCGTGAGCGGCATCGACAAGCGCATGTACTGGTTGGCGCACTTCCTCGCCGACATGACGCAGCTCGTGCCGGCGTTCGTCATCATCGTCATCATTTTCGCCGGTTTCAACGCCTCGTACTTCCAGGATCAGCTCGGAGCCATCGCCGTGCTTTTGCTCATGTTTATGATCACGTCCATTCCGCACGCGCACTTCCAAGGATTTTGGTACTCGAGCGAATACTACACCTTTGTCGGACAGATCGGCATGAACTCGGTCATCGGCGTCATCACGACGATCGCCGGCATCGTCACCGATGCGTTGAAGGATTTGAACAAGGATACGAAGTTGGTGGCGAAAATCTTCAACAACGTTTTCCCCTTTTTCATTCCGCATTTCAGCTTCGGTAAAGGTCTGTACGACATCGCTCAAAACGGCTTAGACAAGACGAGACAGGTGTTCCGCGAAGACTGTTTATGTCTCAAACCCGTCGTGGCGAAGGGTTCCTTCAACGTCATCGCCGACGACATCGGCTACTTGATCGGAACATTCTTCATGTGGTCCGCGCTGTTGTTTTACCGAGAGTACAAGGAAAACATCTCGAACTGGAGAATGATACGACACGGAGAACGAATCGTCGAACCGAGAGAAGACGAGGACGAAGACGTGCGCGCGGAGCGAGAACGAGTTCGGACAGGAAACGTGGAGGACGACGGGGTCATCATCGATAATCTGTCCAAGACGTACGAAGCGTCCTTGGGAACGCTCGGGTCGAAGAAACTCGCCGTGCGCAATCTCAGCGTAGGTTTGCATCGAGATCAGTGCTTCGGTTTGCTCGGAATCAACGGCGCCGGTAAGACGACGACGTTTAAGATGCTCACCGGAGAGTTCCCTCCGTCCGCCGGTGACGCCGTGATTCACGCGCGCGACGGCGTCATGCACAGCGTTCGACGCAATCTGAACGCGGCGCGACGATTGATGGGATATTGTCCGCAGTTTAACGGATTACAACCGAATTTCACGGCTCGGGAACACATTGAATTCTACGCCGCCATTCGCGGAATGCCCCCAGAGGAAATTCCAAAGGTGACGACGCAGCTTCTCGAACGCATGGATTTGACCAGGTACGCTGATCGACAGGCTGGTACGTACAGCGGCGGTAACAAGCGTAAACTGTCCGTCGCGCTCTCTCTCGTGGGTGAACCAGAGATCGTTTTCCTGGACGAACCGTCCACGGGCATGGATCCTGAGGCGAGACGTTTCATGTGGGACGTCATCTCGTCCATGACCGCCGGACGCACCATCGTGCTCACGTCTCACTCCATGGAGGAGTGCGAGGCGCTGTGCAATCGCATCGGTATCATGGTGAGCGGTGAATTCAAGTGTCTCGGCTCTCTTCAACATCTCAAATCGCGATTCAGCGAGGGATACTCGATCGATTTGCGATTCGCGGAGGGCAAGAGGGACTACGTGTTGCGAGCGCTCAAGACGACGCACGGTGATCTGGACGCCGAAGTGGTCGAAACGCACGATACGGAGATTAAACTTCGAGTGATGAATCCTCAGATGAAATTGTGGAAAATCTTTGACGCCGTCGAGGCGATGAAAACGTCCGAGGACGAGGCGACGAAAATCGATGACTACTCGGTGTCGCAGACGACGCTCGAGCAAGTCTTCATTCGATTCGCAAAGGAACAGAACGAGGAGACGCACAGTGCTCCGGGTTTACAACAATGAAGCAGTTAGGCTGTTAGACTGAATACAACTAGTAGCTGGACGAGTAGCAGTGATTTCTACATGCATTTATTCAACAAGTTGACGCACTACATGTCTGATTAATTAGCGTTAGCGTTTAGCATCCCACCTCCGCCTCTTGTTGTTCCGGCTGCGCCGGCGGGCTGTCGAGGCACACGCCTCTTGGCTCGAGATTCACGTTCATCTTCCTCGCCTGCGTCATGGACGCCGGGTGCAATAACTCTCTGATCTTCTCGATGTCGGCATATCTCGCCGCGATCTCAGCGACAGGGCGACCGGTCTCCAGAGCCTCTTTTGCCACCGCCGACGAACGCTTGTAGCCGATGAGAGGTAACAACGCCGTCACGATGCCGATGGAGTTTTCCACGGAAGTTTTACATACCTTTGGATTAGCGGTGATGCCGTCGATGCACTTTTCGCGCAACGTTCGCAAACCGCGCTCCATCATCTCCATGTTGTTCAATAAGTTGTAGATGATGACGGGTTCGAAGACGTTGAGTTGCAACTGCGCGGCTTCCGAGGCGTGCGCGATGGAGGCGTCGGTGCCCATTATTTGGAAGCACACCTGATTCATCACCTCGGGGATGACGGGATTGATTTTTCCGGGCATGATGGACGATCCCGGCGCGACGGCGGGAAGGTTGATCTCGTTAAACCCGCACCTCGGTCCACTGCTAAGGAGACGCAAATCGTTGCAAATTTTGGAAATTTTCACGGCAACGCGCCTCAATATGTTAGAAAAGAGCAAAAAGCTCGACGTCGAGCTCGACGCTTCGATGAAATCGTGCGGTGAGCGCATGGGAAGATTAGTAAGCGATGACAGCGCCGACACTGCGCGCTCGGCGAACGACACGTCGGCGCAGATGGACGTCCCGATTGCCGTGCCTCCGAGATTCACCTCGTACATTTGATCGACGTTTCGCTCCAAAAACGTCAAATCTGCCTCAAGCGTCGCCGCGAACGAGTGAAACTCTTGACCAAGCGTCATCGGCACCGCGTCTTGCAACTGCGTTCGCCCCATTTTGATGATGTCCTTGAACTCATCGCCCTTTTTACGCAAACTGTCGATGGTCAATCGCAGCTCCTCCACCACGCCGCCGTGTTTCAACACCACGGCTAATTTCGCCGCACTCGGATACGCGTCGTTCGTGCTCTGACACAGATTCACGTGATCGTTCGGATTCACCACGTCGTACACTCCGACGGGTAATCCCAACTCCAACGCCGCCAGATTCGCGATCACTTCGTTCGCGTTCATGTTTGTCGACGTCCCGGCGCCGCCTTGCACGACTTCCACCGCGAAGTGCCTGTGATGTTCATCCGAATCGATCAATCGATCGCACGCCGTCTCGATCGCTCGAAAAACGTCTTCGCTCAGTAATCCAATCTCCGCGTTCGCGATCGCGCACGCCTTCTTCGTCAGCGCCAACGCGCGAATAAACTCTGGAAACTCGCGCAGACGCACACCCGTCGTCGAGTAATTCTCCAACGCTCTCGCCGTCGCGATGCCGTAGAGCGCACCCGCGGGTATGTGCATCGCTCCGAGAAGATCGTATTCGACGCGGTGCTCCTCGTCGAGGTCCGCCATGGCGCGCGCCATCGTGGCCGCCGCACCGCTCGCACGATGTCGGGCACCCCACGCGGGAGCCCCGCGCCCATCGGAACGGTGCGCGAGAGAGCGCGCGGACGTCCACCGCGCGAGTTCACACGCGCGGGACATCGCGCGTTTCATCTTTACCGCGCGTTCTATCGCGCGCATCGTCGTCGATCGCGCGCGCGCGTCGTCGTATCCGGCGCGCGCGCGTTTTTCGGGACATCCACGTCATCACATGCGCTCGACGACATCGCGCGCCGCGTCGCGCCATCGACCGACGCGCGCGCGACGAGAGGGATGCGAGCGATGGACGCGCGCGTGTCTCGCGTCGTGGTTCCGCGAACGAGGCGCGAGGCGCGACCGATGCGCGCGAGACGCGCGACGAAGGCGTGGGCGCGCCGAGAGGCGAACGGGGAAAGACGCGCGTCGGAGGATGTGGGCGCGCGAGCGCGCGCGCGAGCGGTGGCGCTCGCGCTCGCGGCGGTCACGGCGGTCGGTGCGCCCGCGCACGAGGCCGTGGCGCGGTTAGAGGGGGTGAATAACCCGTCGTTGTTGCCCCCGGGCGAACCCGTGCCCGTGCTCGACGTCGCAGGGTATTTGGGCAAGTCGGACATCGCGCGTCTCACGCGCGAGGTAGAGGCGCTCGAGCGCGACACCGGGATGAAACTTCGCGTCCTCGCGCAGGCGTACCCGCAGACGCCGGGATTGGCGGTGAAGGAGTACTGGAACGTCGACGACGACACGGTGGTGTTCGTCGCCGACCCGGGCCTGGGCAACATTTTAAATTTTAGCGTCGGAAGCAACGTAGACCTCGAGATCCCGCCCTCGTTCTGGACCAGATTGGCCAACAAATACGGCACCAAATTTTACTGGAGCGACAAGGGCGAGGAGGCGAGCATCTCCGCCGCGGTGAACGCCGTCGACGCGTGCGCGCGCGAGCCGCCCGGTCGCGCCAAGTGTTCCAAAATCACCGACTACGACGACGGCGTCCCCGCGGCGTCCTCGGGCGGGTTCTTGGGCGGTCTCTTCAAATAGAACACTCGTCACCAGTCATCGAACACCGATCAATCGCGCCTCTCCTTCCGTTCCGTTCCGTTCCGTCCCGCGGCGCGCCCGTCCTCCTTCCCTTTTCTGACACACATCCACGAATCACGACTCACCAATACCCCCCCTCCCCAATCCTCTCGAGGGTTTACATCCACCCCGCGCCCTCGACGTCCTCCTCCTCCTCGCGCGCGCCCCCCCTCCCCGCTCCCGAGCGTCACACCCCCGCGCGCGCGCGATTCGCGAGACGTAAATTCTCGCCACCGAATCCCTCGTCTCTCGAGCGATCTCCACCCTCGCCCGCGCGCGCACGCCTCGATCCATTCGAATGGGCATCGTCACCGCCCCGCGCGCCTTTCGCGCGCCCGCGCGCGCGCGAATCTCTCTCTCGCGCGCGCGACGCGCGGCCACCCTCACCGTTCGCGCGGGCATGCGCGTGGACCAAGTCCAAGCCATGGGCGATCGCGTCCTCGTCGTCGCGGACGAAGCGGAGAGTCAAACCAAGGGTGGATTGTTCATCGCCGGCGGTGGCGGCGCCGGTGGGCCGGGGAGCAATCTCACGGGGACGGTGAAGAGCGTCGGCGCGGAGGCCAAGGGGGTCAAAGCGGGCGATAAGGTGTTGATCAATGGATTCTCGGGCACGGAGGTGGAATTCGACGACGGGGCCAAGGGGAAGTTTGTGAATTCGAGCGATGTCTTGGCGGTGTTGAGTTGAGTCGAGTCGGAGTCGAGTCGAGGGACGGGACCGCCGCCGCGAGGCGGCGCGAGGGACGAGACGCGAGACGCGCGAAGGTCGACGATGTCGATCGAGTATTATTTGTTTTAATGAGTACCACACGATGTGTTCGTTCGTTCGTTCGTTCGTTCGTTCGATGATCGAAAATTAAAAGTTACACGATTGATTGATTCGACTTTGACTTTGACTTCCGTCTTCGTCTCGTACTGTCCTCCGTCTTCCGCGCGAAGGCTTAGTGGCCGGCGGCCGGGTTGTGGAAGTGGAACTTGCTCGCGCCGAGGGCTTCCATGACGGAATCGAAGATACCGAATTGACCGGCGGTCAAGGTACCGATCATGACGCAACGCGCGGCTAAACCTTGCGTGCAGAGCTTGACGACACCCGTCTCGGCGGCGATGCGACCGAGACGCGTCATGATGGAACCCTCGCCTCCGGCGCCAGCCTTGTTCACCTTGGACAAGAGCGTGTCGGCGGGGTGAGAGATGATGGCGGCGACGACACCGGCGATGACACCGGAGGAGAGCGAGACGGAGACGTTTTCAGAGCTCGTGCACTCCTTGGGCGTCTTGCCCATGGAGTCGTAAATGGCTTCGGCGGCGCGCCCTTGGACGGCGAATTTGGCCATGGTGTACGGCACTTGCTTCGCCAAGATTGGACCGAAACCGGAGTAGAAACCCTTGATAATGCCCTCTTCGGACGCCATCTTACCCATGGCGGAGATCGTCGACGGGGCGTAGGTCGGGTTGGACACCAAACGAATGCGCGTCGCCTCGAGCGGGCAGAGAAAGACGTCGGCGATGAATTCGGCGACGGCGGCGGATCCGAGATAAATCGTGTTACGGTTATCCCACGCCTCTTGTTCCGTCATGCTTTGCGCGGCGTTGATCTTAAAGTATTCGACGCCGCCAAACTTGAACCAACCCTGAATGAAGTATCCCACCGCGGTGGGGCCGAGACCGGTGAGGAGCGCGCCCGCGCCCTCCTCGGCGATAACCTTGGAAAAGCCGGACACCATGCCGCCGTACTTGGACGGATCCAACTGAATTCTCGTCTGCGTCGAGAGTGCAAAAGATCGCGCGCGATACACACTCATCGTCAGTCACTCGTTCACCGCATCCCTCGTTCACCGCGTCGCGTCGACGCGTAAAGATTCGCGGATACGGAGGCGCGTGCGCGCGTTCCCTCCGCCGCGCACCTTGACGACATCCACCGGCGTCACCGCGCCGTGCGTGGCACCGCAACAGATCCCACCCGCGAGCGCGCCGCGGAGGTAATAATCCAACCCGTACTCCTTCGTGGACGCGGCCGCGAACATCGGGTTCGCGTTGCGTTCCTTGAGCGCGCCGAGCGTCGCCGTCGGCGCGTACAGGCTCGCGGGCGTCGCCCTCTTGATGAAATCCGTCAGCGTCATCCTGTGCGCGCGAACGCGAGACCGTCGTCGTCAGTCGATGCGCGAAGAGAGAGGATGGTTCTTTCACTTTCCGTCGCGCGAGGACGTCTCGACCGTCTTCTCGCGACTTTCGAGCGATGGGCGCGGTGCGGTGGACCGATCGCTATCCCGAGCGCCGATCGACGCGCCCATCGCGCGGGCGTCGCGACAAGGCGGTCGAGCGGTGACGCGAACGCGGGATGCGGTCGAACGCGATCGAACGCGGTGGGAACGCGCCTGAACGGTGAGTGGTGATGCGTGTGCGTGCGGTGTAAAGTGTGGGAAGTCGACGAGCGCCGGGGCTATTTTTTCGTCAAAGCATCATCGTTTTTTCGCGGTGGTGGGCGACGCGTCACTCGGCGTCGCGCGACGGCGCGGCGAGCGAGGGAGGAGGACGGTGGTGATGAAGGAGGAGGAGAACGCGTGGACGTACGTGTTCGATCTCGATGGGACGCTGTATCCGATCGCGAATGGGTACGAAAGGGCGTGTCGGACGAGAGTGTTCGAATTCATGGTGAAACACTGTCCGGGCGTGGAGACGGTCGAGGAGGCGCGGTCGGTGTGGAGCGGGGCGTTTCGGAGGTATAATCAAACCCTTCGAGCGTTACGGTCGCTCGGGTTCGATGGATTCGACGAGGAAGAGTATTGGGCGTACACTCGAAGCGACGCGAAGGAGGCCTTGGCCCCGGTCGAGTCGACGCGCGCGTTCGTCGAGAGTCTTCGCGGGAAAAAGTACGTGTTCACGAATTGTCACGAGAAACAGGCGAAAGAGGCGCTCGTCGCGCTCGGTCTGTCCGATTGTTTCGACGGCGTCTTCGGTGCCGGGGACATGGGCGCGGTGTGTAAACCCGAACCGGCCGCCTTTGACGCCTTGTTCTCTCGATTCGACGTGCGAGACCCGTCTCGATGCGTCTTCTTCGAGGACTCGCTCAAAAACTTACGCACGGCGAATCGTTCGTTCGACATGGTCACCGTGCTCATCGCCAGCGACACGCTCACCGAGGAGATCGACGCGCGCGCCGCGAGTCGGCGGCCGAACGCCGCCGACGACGACGACGACGACAACGACGACGACGACGACGATCCCACAGCCTTCGTCGACGCCATCGTCCGCGGGGGTGAACTCACGATAGAATCCTTCTCGCGAGCATCCTTCAAACCCACCGAACGCGCCGTCGAGGCGTGCGCCGACGCCCTCCGCGGCGCGCGCGCCCCTCTCTCTTGTACATAAAACCACCATCTCGCATAGTGTATCACACCAGAACCCCATCAATGTGAGTCTCGCACGGCACGGCTCGTCATGACCGCGCAAAACCTCGTGCTGGTTTGGTATGACGAGTCCTGACTCACGCCGACCCCTCTACACCCCCACGTATACACACTCGGACCAACGATACGTACACACACACCGTGTATTCCTAACACACACGACCCATAAACGGATAAGAACACACCGCCGGCGTCGCCCCCTCGGCGTCCCGTCGCGTCGACCTCACACGCCGAACGCGCGCGATCGTTCTCGCGAGAAACGAGCGCGCGAGAACATCGCGCGTCCGTCGAGCATGCGCGCGCACGCCGCTCCCGTCGCGTTCGCGCCGACCGCGCGACCGCATCGTCGTCATCGTGTCGGCGCGCCCGGGCACCGCGCGAGGAATCCCCCGCGCGCGGTGAATCGCGATCGAAACGGCGCCGATCGCGGCCGCGAGCGCGCGGATCGCGAGAAGAAAATTCTCCCCGTCGATCTGCGCGTCGACGGCGCGAGCGCGCGCTCGACGAGCGCGCGGGATGAGGTGGAGATCGCGACGAACGGTGCCGCGAACGGGGTCGACGGCGCGCACGCGTCGGGGGCGTCGACCGAGCGCGAGAGCGAGACGCGATCGACGAGCGGTGACGTCGGTGGACGACAAATTTCTTCGGACGTCGTCGATCCCATCACGGCGGCGTCGGACGCAGCGACGACGAGATTGAGGGAACGTCTGCTCGCGGCGAGCGCGGCGTCGAGCGCGGACGCGACGCAGACGCAGACGCGAAGACCGTCCGTCTTGGTTCGGAAATTTGAGGAGTTGGAGATCGAAGCGTCGGCGTTGGAGGCGCTGGAGGCACAGATGCGCGACGCGGTGGAGATTGAAGATTACAACAACGCGGCGGCGTTGAAGCGCGCCGTCGAGGCGTTGCGCGCGACGGACGCCACGGGTCGCGCGTGCGACGCGTACGCGACGGCGATCGAGGAGAATCGATTCGAAGACGCGAGTCGTTTGCGTGACGCGGGTGTGGGGTTGTGCGGATGGTGGGCGGGCGTGGAGGAGCGAGATGGGGACGACGCGGGAGAGGACGAAGACGTTGCGGCGCCGAAGGGTGTCATCATGAAAATCAGTCGCCAACACGGACGATTGGTCGGGTCGACGTTTTCTCCGAGAGATTTGGCGGATGTCATCGAGTTGAACAAGGCGTACCCGAAAGGGTACGCGTACGACGCGGGACAACCGGTGTTGGAGATTTTGTTACAAGAGGATGAAGACGCCGCGGGCGGGTTTCGACGAGACGTCGCGCGACTCAACTACGTGCCGCAATCCGTCGCGTTAGCGTCCGACGAGGACGAGAACGAGAACGAGAACGAGGAGGAGGAGGAGGAGGAGGAGAAAAAGGACGCGCGTCGTCGGCGCGCCGCGTCGAGAGAGGATATCGACGCCGTGAAAGATGAAATCAAATCGAAACTCCTCGGACTCGATCCGTCGACGGGGAAAACGCGCGCCGACGCGTTGGATGAAATCAGCGCCATGTTGGATAAATTATCCACGGACGACGAGGAGGAGGAAGCCGACGGCGAAGACGCGTTCGAGACGGTCGACGATGAAACCTTGTACGACGTCAAGCGCACCGTTGCGTGTCTCCAACAAGAGGGCGTCCACGCGTTCGTTCTCACGAGCGACGACGAGATCATTCCGTACGACGACGACGACGACGAAAACGACGACGACG
>CEPW01062220.1_pt1 | contig 15307 bp, 2 predicted proteins | sample 356211 | NCBI WGS metagenome assembly CEPW01 (sample SAMEA2620021, study PRJEB7988) | marine metagenome | biome: marine biome (ENVO:00000447); feature: deep chlorophyll maximum layer (ENVO:xxxxxxxx); material: "saline water (ENVO:00002010), including plankton (ENVO:xxxxxxxx)" | depth 25 m
GAGAAGTAGTACTCCTACTCTTTTTACCTCTATTTATCGGCGTCTTGATCTTATTCGCGCTCACGTGCACGAATTTGAGCGCAAAACTCGACGCCGGTTGGTGTCGCAAACACCAACTCGGGCTGAAATCGAGCATGGCGCCGCTCGTGGGTTTTATAAACGGGTCGTCTCGGATCGGGTTCTTCGACACCGACGAGGCGTGCGCTCTGTTCGCGGCCGCGATGAGGTTGTTGGCCGTGTAATCGATGGTCCGGCGCTGCACCGCTTTGCGCACGAAAACGCGCTCCGTGCCGTTCGGGTTGGTCACGACCGGTGGTTGGGGATGGCGAGCGTCGTTCGAGCGAGGGTTGAAAGGGTTGGGGGGAGGACGCTGCGGAGGGACGCCGACGCCATCGGGAGGCGTCGACATTTTATACAGAGAATTTTATAAAGAGAGATGTTTTTGTGAGGACATTGAGTGGGGAAAACTCCAATACTAATAATTCGATGCCAAAAATGTCGTCGTGCGTTTTCGTACACAAAGAAGAAATATGAAAATAAAGGAACCCAAACGCAGTTAGAAGACGTAGAGTAGTACCACCAAAGAATTAAAAGACCACCACCAACAACGTATAGTAGTATGTATTTAAGAAGGAGTTATAATAATATAAACGTGTCATCGCGTACTGTGTTCCTCTTTTCTTACCTCGAAGCGACCGCCGATTCCGAGGACGACGAGGCTGCGCTACTCTTCGCGCTCGAATGCAGCATTCTATTCAAAGCGGACAAGTACGCCCGAGCTGAAGAGACGACGATATCGGTGTCCGCTCCAGTCGCCGTGAACGTTCTCGTGCCTTTGGTTTCGGTTTGGTTGTTTGTTATGGTTTCTGCGGTAGATTCATCGGTAGGTTTGATCGTCACTCGAGTGGTAGCTAACGATTCGATGCCTTGAGTGACAGCTTTGACGTTGTATTCGGTGAGCTCGACCGATTTGCCGACGACGGCGTCGATGGCTTTGTACGCCGCGTCCACTGGGCCGGTGCCGACACACGCGGAAACTCTCTCCGTGCCTTGATCGATAATTTTTACCGTGGCGGTAGGTAAACCCATCGTACCACAGACGACTTGGACGTCCACTAAGGTGTAAAACTCTTTTCCTTCCTCCACTTCCATTTCATCTCTTAACAAAGCCATCAACTCGACGTCGGAAACGCCTCCAGTTTTCGTCTCGGCAACCAACTTGAATCGATCAAAAAATGCATTCAACTGATCGTCTGCAAGCGTGACGCCCAATTGTCCGAGCTTCGATTTCAATGCGTGTCTCCCGGAGTGCTTACCCATAACCACGCCGCAATCGTCTTCGTCTCTGAACACGCCAATCGTTTCCGGCGCGATGATTTCGTACGTCAATTTGTTCTTCAACATCCCGTCTTGGTGAATTCCGGATTCGTGCGCAAACGCGTTCGCGCCGACGATGGCTTTGTGCGGTTGGACGAGCATACCGGAGTATTCTGAAACCATTCTCGAAGTTTGGTAAATGTACACCGGGTTAATACCCATGAATGCTCCATTCAATTGGTTTTGACCTCGCATGATGACCGACATGGCGATTTCCTCCAAACTCGCATTCCCGGCTCTCTCCCCGATGCCGTTGATGGTGCACTCGACTTGTCTCGCCCCATTGGCAATCCCAGCCAACGAGTTTGCCGTGGATAAACCCAAATCGTTTTGGCAGTGCGTACTAATGACCGCGTCGTTCGCGCTGACATCGATGACGTTTTCTTTGATGCCTTTGATCAAAGCCCCAAACTCGTCCGGCAAACAAAAACCAACCGTATCGGGAATGTTAATCGTCGTCGCCCCAGCGTCCACGACCGCTTTCAATATGCGATACAAAAACTCCGGCTCTGATCTCCCCGCATCTTCCGGACTGAACTCGATATCTTCGCATCCTAAAGATTTCGCAAATTGCACCGCTTTCACCGCGATGGCGACCACCTCATCCGGCGTCTTCTTCAACTTGTACTCCATGTGAATCGGCGACGTCGCGATAAACGTGTGAATTCTCGGCCTCACCGCGTGTCTCACCCCTTCCCATGCGCATGCGATATCCTTCTCGTTCGCTCTCGATAAACCACAAATCACCGGCACGTACCCGTCGTCGTACACTTTATTCCCGACGACGCGCGCGATGTTCCTCACCGCTTCTAAATCGTCCGGAGAGGCGATCGGGAACCCAGCTTCGATTATATCCACTCCCAACTTCGCCAGGTTCGTCGCAATTTGTACTTTTTCCGTCGACGTTAACGTCGCCCCTGGTGATTGTTCGCCGTCGCGCAGCGTGGTATCAAACACTCGAACGTACGATTGGTCCTCGATTTTTCCTGGAATGTATTCAGGTCTTGGTGCTCTTTTGACGCTCGAATCGTCCGGGCCTGGGACTAAAGCCTGCGTCACCACGGTGGTGCTCTTCTCTTCTTTCCAACGACGACGACCTACTCGATGATGATGATGTCGTCGTCGTCGTCTTTCCTCCGTCTGCGATGATGATGATACTGCTCTCTCTTTGAGCGGTGTGTTCGTCCGCCTCGAGCACGACGTCCTGACGCTCGACTGGCGTCGCATCGCGAATCTTGCGGCTTGATTGGAGGCGCAATGGGACGACGATGATGACATCTTTTTCTCTCCTTTAAACAACTAGAGCGTTTGCTTGTTTATATATATATATATATATGCGACGTAATACGATGTGCACAAAACGCGCGTCTCTTTCTCGTCTCTTTTTCTCCAAAGTTTTGTCTGCGGTCGTCGCGCGATAATAAACCTCTCTCTCTCTTTGTGATGAAATTGTCTGAGGCATTTTTACCCACATTTTATCCCCAGGAAGAACGCACAAAAAAAGGAGGGTCGCCGCCTTTAAAACCCTAAATATTGTCTAAACCCTAAACACAACTCGGGGCGTGGCATTGGAATTGGGAATTCCAGACTCCAAAAGAGAATGCCATCATCGCACATTATTGCGCTCGCACAGCGATGAATCCCGCTGCTCCTGCGACCACCAAAGCCGAGACGACGACGACGACGACGTCGTCGTCCAGCAGTAGGAGTAGTAGCATTAGCGAAAAAAACATCGACAACGCGATCGCGTTCCTCGTCCATCCGTCGGTGAAAAATGCGACGTCGAAAGACAAGCGAGCTTTTTTGCGGGGAAAAGGCGTCACCGACGAGGAGATCTCGACGGCGTTTGCACGCGCCGGAGTGCGAGAAGACGACGACGACGACAAAGAAGAAGAAGACAAAGACGTCGGAAAATATAACAACGAAAGAAGCGTCGTGCCGCGATATCATCCAACAACACTCGCGAACAACAACAACAACAACAACAGACCACCGGCGGTCCCGTACGGCGTGATCCATAGAGAGGGAATGCGATGGACGCAAATGGTCGCGTATGCGGCAGCCTTGTGCGCGTTCGGGTCGTACGCGTACCCGCGCGTGAAGCGATATTGGGTGACGAGCAAAAGCGACGACCAAATGAAAGAAGAAGAAGAAGAAAAAGACCAACGACGAGAGGAGAAGAAACACGCGCAGATGATGCACGCGATATCGAAATCAATCACGGAGAATCTGGCACAATTTGAGAAGAAATTGCAATCGCGCCAAGAGACGACGGAAAGCGCCGTGTTGGCATCCGTCGCCAACGTGGAGGAAAAATTGAGAGAGGAGTTGAAGAAAGTGAAGATGACGCACGCGGAAGGCGTGGTGGAGGAGAGAGAGAGAGCGAGAGAGGAGTTGATGGACGTGAAGAAGAGTTTAATGGATTCGGTGGAAGAGGAGAGGAGAGAGGCGAAGAAGGAGATGGAGACGTTGAGGAAAAGCGTTTTGAAGGAGATGGAGTTGTCGCGAGAGGAAAAACGAGGGGAAGAGGACGAGTCGCCGAGCCGAAGGTTAGGAGAGAAAGGGTACGTCGCCGAAAGAATAGAGGCGGTAGAGAATAATAGCAGCAACGCGAATACCAATAACGAAGATTTGGATTTAGACGATTACTTTCAGGCGAAGAAGCGACATCAAATGGAGTTACTCGGCGGAGACGGCGACGACGACTACAATAATAACAACAAGACGACGTATAGATCACCGCGTTCGACAAATTCGCAACAACAACGCGCGGCACACGTTCGTAAAAATATGGGGACCAATCATAATCAGCGGGAACAACGGGTTTTAGAAGAACCACCGAGACCGAAAAACTTTTTAGAGGTCGTCGAACTTGTGGAGAAAGGCGAACCGGTCCCGGGGATTAAAGACATCGATGATCGACCCCCGAATCCGGACGTCGCTTTGCCGCCAGTGAGCGAAGATTTTGAGGAGAGAACAAGAAAACCGTGGTCGATGAAACCTTCGGATGATGAGAGCTTTGAAGGGCATAGACCATGGGATAAATACGGCAATGGCGCCGCGGCGAGCGGGGAGTATTCGTTCGACGGAGGAGGAGAAGAAGGACAAGGAGAAGGAGGAGGAGGATGGACGCCGCCTTCCGTGCCACAGATGTCCGATTCAGCCAGGCAAGCGTTCGGGCTTTAGCGTGATAGTATAGATCTATAATACTAAAATCTATTAATGCGAGCACACACTTTGCATACAAAACTAAAAACTATGTTACCAGAAAGAACACCATCCAATGTAAGATGTGCACAAGTTCTCGTGATTCATTGCTTTTTCAATCAACCGTCGCACTTGATGTTCAACCGAATCTCCAGTGTCCACCGCTGACCCGCTTTCAATTAAACCGTCTTTACCGTTCAACTTATCGTTCATTCTTTGCATGACGCTCACCGCTCGATCATTCAAAACTATGTTGTCCTCGTTGTCGTTCATACCATCCAACGCGTCGATGAGTTCGTCGCGCTTCAAAATTTCCGGTTCGAACGAGGAAATGCTGCTATCGTAATTAGCGCCAGAGATGGTAGCTGAAACGATCTTTTTATGATGTTGTTCCGTTTCGCCACCGCCGAGTTGTTGATGCATGACGCGCCGCGCGTAGGAAGATGAGTGCTGATGGAGTTGTTGTTGGTTACCAACGCCCGATCTGTCTTGATCACCCACATCACCTCCTCCGTGTTCGGATTCATCGATCGAAACGTTCGTCGGATCATCAACACCGCCGAGGACGTTTATATCCGCCTCGATCACAGCGGTCGTTCCACCGCCTCCGCCAAACTCGCGCATGTTTTCGTATTGAGCGTGTAGCGCGGTCGCGCCCATCACGGAGGAGGAAACTGGGACTTGGCCACTTGGCGTGTCCATAAACATTGGTGCGGCGCCTGGCTTTTGACCCGTTCTCGGCAAATCGTCGGAACCAGAGTCTAATCGAGAGGAAGAGTTGTGTGCGATATCGGCAGTGTTTCCTCGACTGTTGATACCGATTTTTTTACTCTTCTGGTCCAAATCGTCGTGGAAGGATTCGTTTTCAGGGATGGTTGGTGTTTTCGGTGGTGGCGTTCGCGAAGTCCCTCGAGAGGATTGACCGGAAGGCATATCAGAACCCGCTGGTGTTGTTGAACCAGAACCGCTAGAACCATCTCCCGTGGTGAGATCATCATTCTTGTTACTATTCGTTCGTTCTCCGTCATCGTGAGAAATGGTACGTCTCGACAACGGACTTGATTTTGCGCTATTCGTTTCAGCCGCCGGCGTGACGCTTCCGCTGTTGTTCGCCGCAGAATTCGCGTTGGAAGGTTCCGCGGATGATTCGTTTTGACCGGTCGTTTGGTTCGCCAAAAGTCTCCAGTTAATCAATGGATCGTGTACGAACGCTTCTAACATAGCCAGCACGGAATCCTTATTGCTTCTCAACACCGTAACTACCCTTTGACAAGTACCGATAAAGTTCCCTTCAATCCCAGCTACTTCCATCGCTTTCACTAACATTCGAGTTAAACGAAATGGCACGCGTTCTGGGAACTTCTCTCGGTGCATGGATGCTTCAAAACAATCGCCAAAATCGATGTGCAAAACTTTTCCGGAGTACCTATCAATCATAAGATTACTCGGATGTCGATCGCCGAGACCGAGTAAGTAGCCAACCATGGACATGACCGCCAATGATCGGGTGTATGTCGTTCGACGATCGAGCCATTGCTCTGAGCTGTGCGATTTCAGCCACAAAACCTGGGCTAAATCGTTCCCGGGCGTGTTATCCAACGCGTGTCGGAAGACTTCAACTTTATTAACCAACGGTAAATTGTCGTAATCCGGGGCCATGGCGAGCATTAAGCGATGTTCCAAGTTCAAAGGAATTTTGCGCGCCTCGCGGTGTTCTCGGATGAGAACGTGCATTGTGTCGCAATTCGGAACCCAACCAATGAGTCCAGAGTTTGGCGATAACGGAACGACAGCGTATCGAGCAATTGCTAAATCTTTCCTCGAGGTTGAGGGCGTGCTGTTCAACAGTTGATTGACTAAACCAAACAATTGCATTACGCGTTCATCTTGGCGTAAATCTTCGTGGCCTTTTAACAAGTAGCCGTAATCTTTCCCATCGGATCCGTGGATTTGTAAACGACGCGGGCGTTGCTTGGAGGTAATGACGTGCATGGTGGGTGCAAACCAAGCGATTGTTACCACTTCGCCACCGGCAATGTAATTCCCAGGTAAGGACAACTCCAAATCTCTCGCCGATAACAAACGGTGCGAAACGTATCTCAACTCTAAATTCGTCAACGTCGGCAGTTGCTTGTTGATTCGTTTGAAGACGTGATAATATAAATCCCAGGCTTGATTTAAATCCTCTTCACGGCCAGATTCTTTGAATTTTTCACAATATTCGCGAGCCTCTCGCAATTCTCTTCCGTATGCTTGCGCGAACGACATCTCTTGCAACGTCTCTGCGCCGGTGCGTTCCAAAATGTGATGCAGAGGCGCTAAAACCGCAAGCATACCATCCACGTTTTGCTCGCCAAAGTATAAACGAGACGCTTCTTCTAACGCTTCGTGCCACGCTTCGTGCCAAACAATCGCAACGCGAATGAGCTCTAAACTTACCACTTCCGCTTGCTCAACTAAAAGCGCAGAATGATTTCGTAAGTTGTCTAAAACCGCCGTCGCAGAGACGCGTCGAGTGGTCGATTGCGACTTACAAGCAACAAGCAACGGGTACAACAACGCCTGAGGGTGCTGACGGCCAACGCGAACTAATAAGCGATGGATTAGTCGTCGAACAGGTGATGAATTCGTATGAATTCGTGCGACAATTTGGGGAATCACTGAAAGCCACGTGTTAATGGAGACGTGACCGAAACCTTCAACTAACGCAGCTTCGACTTCGGGCAAATGGCCGTAGTTGAACCATAAGGTTAACAAGCGTAAAATATCTTGCAACGCGCCGCCCATATCACGGGGCGTGGAGCCACCCAACGCGATCGAACGAAAGAAACCAGATACAGCCGGCGCGACGTGTCTCGTCGCGGCAGCTTTCAGAGCATCTCGTTCTTCATTGACATTTAATTGCTGCGTGGCTAAACGCTGGTAGTGTTCCATCGCAGTGGCGTTGAACAAAGCCCAGTTGTGCCAGGCTTTTGCCCAGTGTCTGGAGTGTTTTGTAGCCGTACCGAAAGAAGTTAAGACGTCCGAAATGGTATCATCGTCTAACGTTTCCTCCGCGAGTTGCCATCGCCACTGCCCGAGTTTCAAAAACGTCTTCGAAACTAACTTTGCATCGTCTTTAGCTAATCGACGACCTTCCATCTCACGTTGATACGAAGCCGCGAATAACTCGCTCGCAAGCGATTGTAAACGCTGAAATGCTTCTTCTCTCGAGTTCACACCCCATAAGTGCTTGCAATACGCAAACATCACCAAAGGTCGACCGGACCCGGCGCCGAAGCCTTCTTGTCCTGCAGAAACCTCGCTCGGGTCGTATTCTAAAAGTCTCACCAACGTTCTCTTCGCTTGCGATTGGCGACCGGCTTTACGATTCATGGATGCAAATTTCAACCACGTGTTCATTTCTTCGCTCATCGGAAGCACCAAAGATCGAACGGCTAAGAGCGATTGCCAAACTTCCACGTCTCTCGAGACGCCATAGATGCGATCGCGCCACATTTGACGAACAACGTCTTGTCTGTGTTTCGCGCGTGGATCGTGTTGCGCAATCGCTTGTAACTGAGCGTATTCGACAACTTCTTCGAGTTCGGCAAGCTGCTGCGCACGGACAACACCACCGTATGAGCGATCGTACGATTCAGATACTAAAGACACGAGCTCTTGACCAAGCGCCTCGCGAGACGCGTCTACGTGCCTTAAAGCCGCCATCGGGTCTCCGCGACGTACAGCGAGAACAGCGCGGTAGAAATCACCATCCCCGGGCGTAATTAACGCGTTGGTTTCGAAGTACGGCGTCCCACTATCCGATTTGCTCTTCTTACCACTCTGATCGACTAAGTTATTCCCCGACCCTTTCTTATCACCGCCGAAACCGTTTGAGTTAGATCCGTTCTTCCCAGTCGTAGTATCTCGTTTCGAGCTCGAATAATGCACGGTATATTTTTCCATCGATTTCCAATCGCCTAAATGCCACGCTGCTCGAGCCGCTAGAGGTGCAACTTTATCCCTCAAAACCGAATGTTTCGCCAATGCGAGCTTTTTCATCTTTCTCTCGGAGATGGCATCCCCCCCGTTTGCCCCTACCTGGATACTCGTCAAACCAATCTTACTGCCATTGTATTGCGGTGCACCACCTTCATTTGTCGGCCACTCTCTCTTAGCTAACGCAATGAGTCGTTCCCATTCACCCAGAGCTGCTAAACATCTCATTTGTCCTAAACTCGCCTCTTCTCGCGCGATGCGATCGGCTTTGGACATGATTTGTCGGTTGTAATGATATGAAAACGACGGTGATGGTGGTCTTTGCGCCGCCGTCGCCGCGTATGGTTGATGATTGTTTGTCGAGAAGAGCTCTCTTTGATACAAAAGTTCAGCCTCTCCCGCCGCTCGCGCGTCCAACTCGTCCGCTCTCTTCTTATGAGCCTCCAATGCAAATTCCCATTGCCCTAATTTTTCGTACCACGACTCTTTCACGTTAACTTCCAATTTATTATTCCTCAAGTGTGTCAATACTCCAAGAGCGGCTTCTGGAAGATGCAATTGATTGTTTATTGCAATAATTGCCTCGACACTTTCGTTTGGCATGGATGTGAATTCCAACTCTTTGTAATGCAATGCTTTGGCGTACGCGCGGCACCGTTCGGCAATGGCGCCTAACGTTCGCACATCCACCGGAATCGGTTTCTCGTCACGTTCCATGAACTCAGACAAATTGAGCAAAGTCGCTACAATTTCTGGAGGTATCGTCGGTGACGTGAATGCAGATTCCATCGAACGCACGAGTTGCTCTCGGTGCACCACAGACAACTTGGCCCAACAACTCACAAAGGATTCGCAAAACAAATCCCTAGCGACGTTGGGTTGGACGTTGGCCAAGTCCGCACAAGCTCTCAGTGATGGTGAAGGGGAAGATTTTAATAATTCAACTGACAATTGACGCATCCACTCGAGCCAATCTTCTTTAGTGGACCTTTGCGACGATTCCCACGCTTTGCGCAGCGCGGATTCGTTGACGACAAGCTTTTGCGGTTGCACTGGAGGCGGAGGCCTATTCGATCGAGGATCAAACACGTTCGCCTCTTCGTATTCTTCTTGACCGAGCATACCATCACTTCCAAATAAGCTCCCATTCGACGATATTGAAAGTGCCCCAAATGCGGTGTGGAACTTCCCACCCGACTCTATGCGTTCCAGCATGGCCTCAAAGCGTTTATCTTTTAAACCGACTCTTCGAGCGACGCGAGTAATCGAGGGAAGGAACAACTTGTATTCACTTTGTAACGGTTTTTCCATAGCTATTAACGCATCGACGGCATATTTTCGAAGAATAGCGTCGTCACTTCCCAAAATACGTGCTAACGGTGCAATAATCGCACTCGCATGTTGTGACGACGCGCATTGCATGCGAGGTAATTGCCTGGAAAACGATGCCAACACCGCCCTACGCACTTGGAACGGCACCGGAGCTACGCCAGGTTTGAACAACCTCACAATAGACGGCAATATTAAGTGTAAGTGTTCGTCCACACCATTTCCGAACGTTTCCAACGCCCTCAAGACGTACGGTACCGCTGCGTATCTCCCCGATCGCTCCGCATCCGTCAACACCGCGACAATCCTTGGCAACAACTCCGGCAAATACGCCCGAAACTCATCTCTCAACGCTCTCGACAGCTCTTCACACAACGATAAAGTTGATTTCAAAAGTGCATTGTTTCCCCAGAACGCGTGAATGATTTCCAAAATTTCCGGTAAAAATCTTCTCACGTGCGCTTTAATCACGCTCACTAAAATCGCCAACTCTGCAAGCATAAACTCTCGCAAAGCGTCGTCGCATGTGCGCATAACGTCGAATAAAACTGGGAACACGGTTGGTAAATATGAAACGCAGTTCAGGCCCAAAGAGTTATGGAAGATGAACATGATGGATCGAACGACCATGTGTCGATGACTGGACATGGACTTGTCTCGCAATACTCGCAACAGCGCGTTCAAGGCAACCGTCGGGTAGAAATCGTCACTTGCGGTGGTTAAGTTCATGAGCGGTAAGAGGTCGTGCGAGTTTTCGTCGTTATCGTCGTCGTCGTCGTCGTAGTTGTCGTCGCCGGCTGTTTTCAAGTTGATCTTATTTACATTCTTACCAAACCCACCCATGATGTATGCATTCGCTTCAACCGCAACTGCTCTAGGGTTGTTTGTCACAGCTTTGGCCACCGCGGATTGTTTAACCCCTCGCACGCCACCCAAGGAGAGTAAACCTTGCCCGTACATTTTGATTTCATTTTCTTTGTGCGCGTGTGGGTCTAAAGCACCGAGAATACCTAAGGTTCGCAACACGTTTTCACGTTTTGTACCTTTCTCGGTCGCAACCATGCGTAATAATAAAGGAAGCAACTGCGGGTGATCGGCGTACGGTGCGACGACGTAACCGGAGTGTTTTACCAGTTTACCTAAAGTGATCACGGCAATATCTCGCGTGGCGTTGGATTTCAGCGCTTGCATGAGCAAAACGAGAAGTTCGGGCACGTGCATTTTTGTTGTCGGTCCGCCAACTTCCATGAGTTCGCCGATAGTGGCAATCGCGGCAGCTTTCTCTCGACCACTCACCGCCGTGCGCACAAAGACCGATGCAAACGATTTTGTCATTGGATCCGCACTAGAAATCGTGCCATTTTTCGTGTGATCGTGCGCACTCAACGGATCTTCGTTTAGATGTTTCATGGACGTGTCGTCGTCTTCTAAATTTGGTCTTTCATTTGTAATGTTGCCGACGTCTCTCTGCTTCTTTTCCTTCTTGTTCTTGCGATTGGAAGCGTTATCGTCATTAAAATCGTAATAATTATCGCTCGAATTGTCATTTTCGCTTCTGCCGTTTTCTCTCGAGTCGTTGCCATTTGTAGCTGTGTTGTCTTTCTTATTCTTCCCGTTTTGGGCATCTTTGCCGACCTTTTTATCGTCAACAACCCCAGGGATGCTACTTTTTGATTCTTCCGCTTTCGCTCTCAACATCCTCGTCAATGTTTTCAAAATCACGGGACAAATGTGTGGCGTGAACAATCGAGGACAGGCACGAATAAGCGTCGCTATTAACTTTGCCGATTCTTCTCTGATTGAAGATTCAGTCGAACTTTCGAGTTCCGCCAAGAGCTGCAACAAGTACCCTCTCAACGCTGGCAAACAATACCCGGGGTTTCTCGGTGAAAGCCGCGCACCAATCAATTCAATTGCCAGCGCTCTTACGACTACACTTCCGTCGTTCAACGCAACAAATAACGCTCTCAGCGATCGAGCTTGAGATAAATATGAATCAATCGCGCGACATCCAATCACAAATGCTCTCAAGACTGATGCGCGGAAGTTGGCATCTAAATCCGCCACCGCCAGTTGCAATAACCTTTCCATGATGACATCCCTCGTCGCTTGAGGTTTAGCGTAGGACTGGCAATTAAGGAGGATCAAAGCGTTTCGGTTAGGAGCGTTGTATTGACTCTGCCGGTGGTACAATGCGGAAGAAGGTTTTTGCGAAATTTGTTTCAGCTCCAGCAAGTGACAGCACGTCAACGCGGCTTCTAATCGCACATCCACCGAAGGATTATCTAAGTGTTGGACGACGTTACGTCGAGCAAATTTCAGTAACAAACGAGAGTCAAACGGGAAGGAACGCATGGTACGTAAGGCAAGTTCGAGCGTTCGTCGCGAGACTCTTCGTTCGTCGTTGGTTGTGTCTGAATATAGACGTTCAAACGACATACCTTCAAAGCCGGGGTGGGATTGATAACCAAATTCGCCGCTACAGTTGTCCACATTCGTCGTCCTCGTTGCCATCGAGACGGCATCGAATAAGCGGCTTTGGATTTGTGACGTTAAATCCGGCAGCGCGTCGGTGATTGTTTCTAGCGAAGAGACTAGCGATTTGGACAAACCAACTGCAAACATTGCCGGCAAGACATTCAACACGTGCGGTTTCCATGATTCTTGAAGCGCGGCGGCCATTTCACCGCAACATCTCAGCGCCTCGCGAACGCCCGAACGCAGGACTTTTTCGTTCGCCAACTTCAGCTCTTGTTTTCTGTGAATTTTTTCCTCGTCGTTTTCATCTTTTCTATCCCAATTTTTAAACGACCCCGCGCTCTTTTTCGCCCCCTTTGCGATTTTATAGCGACCATTTCCTGCGTTTTCGTCGTCGAAATCGCCGTCCAACTCCTCGCTGTCATTATTATTACTTCTATTTTTCCTCTTTTCGCGGTTTTCCCTCTTAATACTGTTTCGTCGTTTTCTAGACGCCAGCCGCTCTTCGTTATACAAAGAGCCTTCACCAAATACATCGTACATGACGGCAGAGATTTCTGGAAGGTACCGCAATAAGGCGCTTCCGAGAGGTTTTTCAAACATACGATTTTCTTGTATAGAATAGTCATTCACGCGAACACTACTTCCATCAATCGAGGTGATTTGCGAAACCGTTGGCAATCGCGATCGATAATTTCCGAATCCTCCTGGCGTTTGAACCCCGTTGCTATTGTTCATAAACGCATTGGCAGATTGCGTGCTCATGTCAGAACCAGGCGTAATGCATCCCGGACTATTACTGCTGACTCCTCCCGATCCAATTGAATTGTTGGCGCCGGTGTCGTCGATTGGAGTCCCCAGACCGGGTGATCGCATGAGCTGTCCGAGCAAGTTTTGATTGCTCGTTTGTTGATTGCTGTAATTCGAGTTTGCGGGTGTCTCAGATCGAGATCGAGGCGACGCTCCTTCGCTGCTCCCGTACCCTCTGTTGTTATTATTTGAATTTGGTGTCAACTGTGGCGTGACTCGATGACTGAAACTACCACCACTGACCATTTGTTGGTGCTGTTGATTATGCGCGGCGTGATGGTTTGTGCTCACCAAGTTATCTTCTCTCGCCCTTTGTATACGCATGAGTTCGTCCGCGCGCATCGCAGGTTCTAACGCTTTGGCTAAATCTCCGAGCGCTAAGAAACCCGCATCTCTTTCGCCCTGCGCTCGAATAGAGGTTAGCAAAACCCCGCACGCTAATGGCAAGTACGAATCTGCAAACCTTCTCGGTGAAAACGCGGCTAACCTTGGAATCAAGTCAATCACTGACCTTCTAACGATGAGACGTCTCGAGCGATAAAACTTCAAGACTGTTTCCGCAACCTCTTTATATCTAGAAAGCATAAACTCACCGGTGTGCCTCAACAGTTCACCAAGCGCGAGTAAGGACCCGTGGATTTTTTCCGGACGATCGTTATACTGCGCGTTCGCGTGCACTTTCTTCGCCGACGAATATTTGTCTGCGGCCATCTTTTTGCTACTGCTATTCGGTGTCTTAGCAACGGCTCCGCCACCACCAGATTTCGACGGCGTATTCGTCGAAGTCGGAGTCATCGGAGCTTCTAAACCTTTCCTCACTTCTTCGTACAGTTTATAATACCATTGCACGCGATATCTCGTCTCTCTTTGCTCGATGACCATCAAACACGCTCGTAAAGCCAACACGCCGGCCAATCGAACGTCCAAACTCGGATCGTGCAACGCCGGCCACACGGCTTTGATGAAATGTGGCACGTGCACGTTAAACACAGTTGGCGCGTTTGCGGCTAATTCTCTTAAAGTTAATGCGGCTGCAAACCGTTTTCGCTCTTCTCGCACTGGATTCTTTAACCATTTAAACGCTCTATTTACCTCTTCCTCGACGATATCTGCTGTGAACGCGCTGCCGGACGCCACCAACCTCCCCAAAGCCTGACTCGCCGCGCTCGCTAACACCGGTTCCGGCCCTGCTCTCATAGTCATCACCGCCGTCCTCAAATACCGAGCAAACCTGGTCACTTTCTCCACCTCCTCGCCAAAATCCACCGAACACAACTGGTCGACGCACGCCACCGCGGCTAATCGTTCTCTCAGAATAACACTCCCTGCTAACTTTTCAATCTTCTCGTGCGCGTTGTTTGTAAACTGCGCGAACGCTCGCGGCGAGGCTTCTCTGGCTTGACCTTCGACGTATTCCCTCAGAGCGTTTCCTCTCCTCTCGCGAAACAAGAGCACATTTTTCTTCTTCTTGCTCTTCGCGCCGTAGAGGAAGAAATCGTCGTCCTCGTCGTCCTCGTCGTCCTCGTCGTCCTCGTCGTCCTCGCTCTCGTCCTCGTCGCTCTCGTCCTCGTCCTCGTCTGAAGACGCATCTTCCGAGCTGCTCTCTTCGCTGCTCGAGGACGAATCGTTCTCCGAGAAATTGTTTTCATCCGGAAGCGCGTGCGCTACCCCGACGGCCCGCACGTAAAACGCACCAGAGTGGTTGTTGGTGACGGTTGTCGTCGTCGTCGTCGTCGTCGTCTCGTTCGACCGGCTCGTCCTCGTCGTCTTCCTTCCTCCTCTTCCTCCGCCTTTCCACGCGCCGAATGTTCCGCCGCTTCTCGCGTGGTAGTGCGCGCGCTCATCAAACTCGTCGTTGGTGTTGGTGTTCTTGTTGTTGTTGTTCAAAGCGCTTCGTTTGGTCGACATCACGTCGTCGTACAGGTGTTGTTTCCCCGCGCCGCGGCGGTGTTTGCTCGACACAAAGCGTCGTCTCGCGAAGTCATCGTCGTCGTTCTCGTCGAACGCGCTGCTGTTGGATTCTTTCGTCTTCGACCCTCTTCCTTTCGTTTTGCGCTTCCCTCCGCTTACTTTCTTCGCCGGGGGTCGCGCGCACAACTCTCGCAGAAGCGTCCCGAACGCGTTG
>CEPW01095105.1_pt1 | contig 15246 bp, 4 predicted proteins | sample 356211 | NCBI WGS metagenome assembly CEPW01 (sample SAMEA2620021, study PRJEB7988) | marine metagenome | biome: marine biome (ENVO:00000447); feature: deep chlorophyll maximum layer (ENVO:xxxxxxxx); material: "saline water (ENVO:00002010), including plankton (ENVO:xxxxxxxx)" | depth 25 m
CCTACACCATCACCAATAAATCTAATTCCTGGTGGTTGGGTATATCCGCAACCAGGATTGATAATATCAACTCTCTGAACTGATTGTGATCCTGGGTTGACATTCAGTTCACATGCAACAATATTCGCAATTCTTGTAGCGGTAGCAATACCACTCTTACCTGCAGTTGGAGAAGAAGAAATACCAACTCTTGGGTTGTAAGTATATCCGCCACCTCTGTTGGTTACGTTGATAAATCTAATACCACCGTCACAGATTTCGGAAACAGTAGCAGTTGCTGTGGTTCCTGCTCCAAGGAGATTAAGGACTCTTGTAAACGCACTTCCTTCTACAATTCCATCGCCATCTTCATCGACAAGACTGCTTGTGATAGTATCGTCAATTTCATCAACATCAGTATCGATAACTTCATTACCGTATCTGAACATTTCACATTTCAGAGTGTAGACATATCCCTTCTGTAGTTGGTAGAAGGGTTTCTCATGTTCTACAAACTTAATTTCAAAGAGTCTGTCCCCAAGAGGGAAGTAAATCAGATCACCTTCTTTGGGTCTTGTACTGAGTTTGATATCTTCCTGCCCTCTCATCAGAGGAGAAATATATGCCTCATATCTCTCTTTGGAGATTGTAAGAGTTATTTCTTGCGTTGATTGAATACCAAACTTTGAGAGAATGGTTGTCTGGTCCCCATATCCCTCAAAGTTTTCTACATATGCCTCAATAGGATATGCGTCTTTGAATTCGGACTCAATAACCTCTCTAATCACAGTCTTTTCTGTGACATATCTCCTAGGCATATAATGAACTTCAACCCCATACATGCGGAGTTGTTCGTTGATTAAGTCCTGAATCAGATTCTGTTCTGACGGAGCACCTTGTAGAAAGAAGGGATTAAGTGCCATAGTATTAACCGATCATGTCGAATGGAGGAAGTTCATAAGTATTTGACATTTTCTCCATTATCTTTTCTATGTCTTTTTCAGCATCGTCATACATCTGTCTACCGTTCAACTCAACTCCACCTGGGAGTTTGACTCCAGTAAACTTCATCATATTCATTCCCCACTGCCTCTTGATCAATGCGGTAAGGTATGGTTTGAGGAATGAGTCATTGTAGACTCTTGCATAATCATTTGGATCTAATGTCGAGTGACACTGAATAATCAGATAGTCGTCAACGCTGACTGCAGACCAGTCAAGGTCCAGATACAATCTATCTTGACGTTTATTAAATCTTATCTGTTTGTCCGTGGTCAATAAGAAATTAATATCTTCCAGATATGTCTTCGTCATTGCATAGGTCAACATCTCTGTTGCACCCCAGTAATAGATATCATTCAAAAACATCTGATATCTAACACTAAACATGTTGTTAGTGACTGTGTTTGTTCCGTCAAAGTGGAACAACTTAGTAACTCCAATTACGTTTGGAGGAACTTGTAAGTAGTTGCTATTTTCTTCGTAGGTAAAGGTAGTGGCAGTTCCAACAATACTTGTCGTTGCTGTAGTCGTAGCGATACCTACAGGATTATTTCCGCCTCTAGTTCTACCTCTATCAATATCTGCTTGAGTTATTTTATACTTATAATATGCTTCGTATACGCCGTCAAAGTGTCTTTCTTGAAAATACTGAATAGCGTCATCTACCAAGTCGTCAATTTGCTCATCAGCAACGTTGATCTCAAGAACAGGATATCCAAGTTGTCTTTTGCAGTAGTCAATTAACTCCTGCCTGGTAGATGGTTGTGCCATTTACTCATTGCTCCTTATAATGCTATTTAGTCTTGTTTCCTTGCCAAGTCTAGGAGAAGAGACTTAATTTCATTCAGATCATTCTTAATATCCTTTACCTCAGATTCAAGAGTTCCGACCCTTTCGGTTTCGGAACGTCTTTTGTTTCTTCTCTCAATGTACTCTTCATATTCATTTTTGTTTGTATTCAAAATCGCATTGGTCCTAGGATCCCTCTCTAAATTGAGGTGATCCTTTACTTTTACATATTCATTCATAATTACGCAAGGGCGATAACTCTAAGATCTTTGATTGCTCCAGGATATGCCTGGTTGGTTGAGGTCATAACCAACTTCACTCTGAAATGCTTAAATGTTGGTAAGTTGTCTCTGGTGAAGGTAATATCTTGGAATGTTCTTGGTGCTCCAGGTGATCTAGGAGTTTGAATTACCTGAACAAACTTATCAGATCTTCCATCACTATCCTGAGGGTTGATAATTTGACCCCGACCATTGAGATTCTTGTATCCTGGGAATGGGACGAAGATTGGATTAAATCCACGATCATTACCGATAGCATAGAACGCTCTGACATCCATGTAAGGGTTGAAGTGCGCTGCGGTCAGAATCTTCAAGGAAGTTGCTCCATTTTCCAAAGTCATTTCTTGCGAAACATATTTGAAAGCAGTTGGATCACCAGCAATTGAACCAGTTCTAGAATCAAGTGCGAAGTCTTGAATTACGCTGTTGACTCTATGTGAAGTATAGATTGCACTAACTCTTTGAGCATCAATTACAGGAGACAATCTTGAATCCGTGCTAGCCATTTGAACGCTAAGGTTCAGTGACTTATTGCCAGGGAGATTGGTCAGATTATTTGAAGCGTTGAGGTCAGAAGCGACCATTCTGGCAGAGGTAAAGTAGTTAGGAGTGTTGAGACTGACATTCTCAAATCCAAGATCAATGAATGGAACTTCAACACCACTCAAACTTTGAGCACTAACCGTTCTAGCAGTCGCAGAAACGCTAGTTCCTTTAGGAGTTACGTTACTTACGTTTGGAGTAAGGATCTCATAAGGAATGTTCTGTGTTGCTCTTACCTGATTACCACCAGTTGACTTAGTAGCGGTAGTAAACAACTTAGGCCATCCAGAAGCAGCAGTTCTATCAATACCATCAGCAGACATGTCTACTTTGATGTTGTAGGAGTCAAAAGTGATTGGATCTGCTACTGTGACATCAGCAAAATCGTGTGTCTTATTCAGTCTTCTGAGAGATACGCCACTGGTTTCATACTTGTAAACTGGGGTTCCAACTGGATATTCTGCAGGATTAGATCCTCTAGTGATACCGTCGATAGATCCGCCAGTTGCAGTTGTATAACCAACGATTTCATCTCCAATCAGAAGATAACCAGGGTTAGTTACCGCAACACCAATGTTCTCAAAACTCTGGAAGTTGGTAACACTCTCAACAGAAATTGTTCCAGTATCAGATGCAGAATATGCAGCAGTCAATCTGGTTGGTTTAAGATCAGGTCTGATTCCAGAAAGTGCGACTTGGTTGTCGCTAGAATACATTCCATGGTTCTTATGATTTACAACAATATGAGTTCCGTCAGTGATTGTTGTAATCTCTGTTGGAGAAGGCCAAGGACCAAGAGCAGATCCGCCAGCATAGTTCAGAGTTGTCGTAACTCCAGCACTATTAGTGAACTGAATGGTTTTAGCAACGCCAACTTCAAAGTCGCCTTGTACGTTATTCAGAAGAAGTTCAGAACTACGACCAATTCCCGTTACGGACAGGCGCATACCAGAACCGATATTGTTCTGACCAATGACTGTTACGCCCAAGACATCACCGACTTGATAACCAGCTCCACCAGGATTTGCTCCAGAAGTATTGACGGTGGCGAAACCAACAGTTCCATCCTGCTTGATTTGAATATCGGCAGTCAGGTTTCTTCCGTTACCTGTAACTGTTGTCAGAGCGACTCCAGTGTGGGTAAATGGTCCAGTGTATCCAATACCTGCATTGATGACCTGAAGGGTTCCGTTTGCCGTTCCAGCAGTTCCTACAAAGTCTGCAGATGCATTTGTGCCAACCTGAATGATAGTATTACCAAACGCCAGATCGGGATCATTGAAGTCTGTTGACAGAGCAACTCTGACTTCTTTGGAACTCATCTTGATAGGATTCTCTGTGAGGAGAGGAATCTGGTTGTTTCCTTTCTTCAGTGAAGGGTTGTAGAATTCAACCGAACCAGTTTCAACAAAGTCTGCTCTATAGAGAACGAACTTAAGATCTTCCCACTGACTTGGTTCCCAAGTAGATGCGTTTTGTGACTTAAACAGAGATCCAAGATATGGTTGGTTAGAAATGAAGGTGTCCGAAAGGAGATCATTCTCACCAATTCTGGAGATGTATACGCTATACTTAGTTGACTGTGATGCGATACAAATTGCGTATTCAGTGCTTCCTTCTAAGAATACTGGAGCATCAAATTCAAATGAGGTTGCAACACTTCCATCAGCAGAGAGATTAATCTGATCTGGATCAAGAACAATTTCAGAGAATGGAAGAATTCTCTGGGTAGGAAGACCACCCTTCATTGTTCTGATTTGGAGAGTTACTGGAACATCAGTGTCGTCCTTAGTTCTGAAGTAAACATCACACTTAGTGAGATAGATTCCAGTAGGATCATCGACAAGGAATGATTGTGCCAGAGGGTCATACCAAAGTGTAACTCTTTGAGTTCTTGTCTCTTGACTGAGAATTTGACTATCAACAACTTGGAGTCCAGTTGTTCTCGCAACTGCCTGCTCTTCAAAGTCTCTCTTGTTTTCAATTCTTGCATTTCTTACAGAGATAATGTTCTCTTGGACAGTCTCAAGAGTACCAGAAGCGGTATATCCCTCTTCACAAATTGTTGTTGCAACATCCTGATTATTATTCTCATCGTTGACTAAAGTCAGAACCTTAGTTCCTGCCTCAAATCTTGGATTAGATTCGATATTAGGATCTGGAACGAAGAAACTTCCTTGGAGATATGCTCCAATATCACTAACAAGTCTTACATTAGTGATCGTTGCTTGTGCTCCACTAGTTTGACCTACCAGAGTCATGTCCGTTGCAACATATCCAAAGAAATCACCCTGTGGTTGATTAGAAAGGGAGAATGTATCTACGTTGAGGAGGGTAGATGTTGAAGAATAAGTTTCGGAGAGTGGTTGAGCATTATATGGGTTCTCTCTGTAAACTACATCGGGAGAATCATAAACACCTTCTCTATGGTTTGCCTGTGCTACTCTGAAAGTAATTCCAGGTGCTCCAGGAGCAAGTCTTTGAATACCAATTTCTTTTGGTCTACCAACTACGGTCTCTCCAACTTGGAAAGTGCCCGATGTCATGGCAATCTCAAGGAGTTTTGGTATGCAATACTTACTTACGTCTTGACCATCAAAGAATGGATACAATCTTGTCAATGGTTTTACTTTCTTAGCAAAGAATGAGATGTTTCTAGATCTCATGAATGGAATCACATCACGACTTACAGTTCTGTCACCAATTGATTCTTGATCAAACTGCTCAGTGATCTGAGTTCTAACTCCTGTTCTGGACATCACTCCAGTCTCACTTACCTCACGGAGTGTTTCTTCAACGGTAGTTCTCTGGAATGTATTGGTCCAACTTCTTTGTCTAGAACGTCCACCAGCACCTTGGAGATTAACCTGTGCCTGGAAATTGTCAGGGATACTACCTTCAGTTCTTACTCTTGTAAATTCGGTAATTTCTTGACCAGTCCAGTTGGTCTCCCAAGCATTCCAAATCGTAGGACCAAAACCAGTCTGTGGATCAATTCCTTGCTCATCAACCATTCTATTGAAGGTTTCTGCATAGTTACCTTCAGTTTGAATAATCTTGGGTTCAAGTCTTACAGTATCAATCCAAGTATCTGTTGCTGGAATCAGTTCAAGACTTCCTTGCCAGAAACTGATAAGGAAAGGAGTTACACTTTCAGTTCTGGTAGCAAAGTTTTGTGCCAACCACTCAACTTCTGCATAGTCAAGAGTGATAATATCATTTGGTGCTTTTCTAATGTTGACACCTTCGGGTTGAGCGAATCTAAGATCTTCTGAAGCATCGACGCCTTCGACAGGGCCCTGGATAAGGTCCGTAGAAGTTGTGTAGTGAGCAGGTCTCAATACCTTATTAGGCATATCAATACTGTTCCTAAATCCGTCAGAACCTTCTTGTGCCCGAACAGAAGTGAAGTTATCGACAAAGAATCCAGACTTAAATCTGTTCAGACCCTCTTCATCTGGAATGAAGAAGTTGGATGTATTAGTCTCAAGAAGAGACAGAGATGTATAATATTCAAGATTCTTGATTCTTTGCTCAAGTTTTCCAATATCGTCCATTCTAAATCTCTTGTATTTCAAGAAATCTAGTTGTATTTGACTTACGTCATACACATATGGTGGAATGAATGCCGTTGCAATTTCAAGAGCATCTGCAACACTACCTGGTTTTTCTGGAAGTTCTGCAGGTTCTCCATACTTGACTATGAATTTGCCATCTCTACTGACATACAGTCTGTCAATCCTTGGCAGATAGAATGAATATGAAATATCAAATGCATCGTCAGAAACAAGAACGTTTGAGGAATTTCCAAGTCTATTGAATGATCTTCCATAGAACTCAAATGGTGATCTAGAACCCTCTGATACAGAATAGGTAGTCGCTGATGGTCTTACGTCAAGAATATCAGTATTTCTGATTCCATCAATTTCTCTAATTTCCTTGATATAATCAAAATCTCCATAAGAATTTGCAGTTACAAAATCTCCACTATCACTCTCTTCAAAATATGCATTTACAAAGTAGATTTTTAATTGCTTGGATGCTGGTTCAATACCATCTCTTCTAGTGATAGAACCGTGCCCAAAGAAAGTGCTTCTTTGTCCTGTATTAAATTTGTAATTCTTGGATACGTCAATACTTGGTTCATCCAATGCACCAATAATTCCATTTATACCAGACTCATCAAATACCAGAGTCTCTCCCTCATCAAAATTGAAATCGTTAAGTCTAATAAATGAAATTTGAGTATCAGAAAGTATCTCAGCAACTACACCCTTTGCTTTGCTTGTAGATCCAGTAAACTTCTCTCCAACCAAAAGATCTGCAGTGCTTGCACTTGGTCCAGTCAGAGTATTAAGAGTAGTTGTTGGAGCAGACGCTGCATCAGTGTCTCTTGATTCATAAATTGCATGAATTCCAATGATATCGGGTTCGTTCAGTGAAATTCTATCATCTTCAACTCTGGTTCCGAATGGATAGTTGCCATAAACAAGACCATTATTGAGAGTAGTCAGACCAATGCCAGAACCTACAAGTTTGGACTTATTGATGATTACACTGTTTACTCTATTCTTTCTCTTGGTCTTTGAAGTTGGTTTGATCTTCTTAATAGAGTAGATCAATTGAGCACCAGTATCAGCACCGCTCAGATTGCGGATTTGCATTTTGGTGTTAGAGAGAGTGAAATCAAACTTATCAGCAGTGAGGACTTCTGCAGTTCCATCGTCGCTTCTAATCAGAGAATATCTTTCCTCATCGAATGGAAGGAAGGTTTCATTCTCATCCAACTCAATAGCAGCAGATAGTTCTCCATCAGCAGTGATGTTGACCTTTGCATACTTTCTAATATTGATGTGGGAATCGTTGATATTGACTGTCGCGATATGATCTTTTGGTAGAGGAGTATAAAGACTCTCATCAAATGCTCCAGACAGTTGTGTCTCGATACGCTTCAGATCAGATACACTAATTCCACCAGCAGTTTCTGGAAGTCTTCCTTGACAGATTCCAGATACGGTTGTAACACCAGTAACTACAACATTAGATGCATTAACAGTCTTGACTCTAGCAAAGACTGGATCTGTAAATGTTTGTGCAGTATCTGTGCTTGTATATGAAACAAGATCACCAACCTCAAGCAGTCCTGGGAATTTTGCTGCAGTAGAAGTTATGGTGCTTTCACCTGAGGAGTTTACCGTGGTGATATCTGCAACTCCAATAGGTGCAGTTGCTGTTTGGATAACGTCACCAGCAAAAGTTGTTCCTACACCAACTTTACCATAGACTGACTGAACGTCAGACATACCAAATTCGGTGATAGCAACAGCAACTCTACCATTTGATACACCATTAAACTTAAATCCTTCAAACTTATTGAAAGTTCCAGAAGTATCATACAATGTAATTTGAGCGGAGTCAGTGATAGAATCCTTCAGGAATCCAGTTGCTCCACTTGCAGTTCCTTCAACAAACACTGGAGTTGTTAAAGTTGTATTCTCATTCAGTTGAATCTTAGTAATTGTCTGAACATCAAACAGAGAAACATTCCACTGATTGAGATCGCTATTTGATGTATTGTATGAACCAGACTCCAGTCTGAAGTCATAGACTCTAGCAACACCAATTTCTTCTCCAGCAGGTTCTGTTTGTGCAACTCCAACTGCACCACCAACGGAACCAACTCTCTCACTTCTTAAACTTACAGTATATGTGCTTCCAGCAGCTACAAGAGGGGAACCATAAACTCTATTCAGTTCAAGAGTTGCTCCAGTGTTGTAAAAAATAGACTCATTGTCTACAGTTTTTGTAGTTCTAGTTTTAGGAGCATCTAAAGCAGTCGTACTAATAGTCTCAACTTCATATCCTTGGATGTATGCTTTGCCAGGAGAGACTGTATATAGTGCAAGACTTTCTCTAGGAACACTACCACCAGCGGTAAGTTGTCCTTCTTCAAGAACACCTCTATTTCCTTCCCCATTGTTGAGGGATTCTTTGACTCTTACGTCAAAGGGGTTTACATAGTAGTTTCCAGACTCGTCATAGGTTCTTCTTGCTAACTCGTCTCCAATTAAACTATATTGTGTTGTTTTTTTCTTAGATCTTAAGATTCCGTTTTCAATAACGGCAAGTTCTACGAAGTTCTCATCGTTGAAGTCGGTAAGAGGTTTCTTGAAGAGACTTGTAGTTACTCTAAGTCTATCAGCACCAGGTGCTGCATAGTTATTATATCCTTGTGAATTATCCGTTAATTCTTCATCTTGATCTGGAGTGATAATCTCCTCCAGAACATACAGACCAATTCTATATGAAGGGGTGTTTGAATACTGGTCAAGAATCAGAGTCTCGTCAGCAACATTGACGAATTGTCCTCTGATGAAGTAAACTCCATTAACAATAGAGAATGAAGAACCTGTTGAGGTTGCATCTTCTGCCAAAGTAGAGCAAAATGGTTCTCCAGAAGCAATAATTTCATTGCCAAGAAGACCACTTACAATATCACCCTCTGCAGCAATGGTTTCTCCATTGAAAAATACTTGGGTGGTATTGTCCTGAGTACTAGAACCAAGGTAACTTACATAAAGGGTTGGATTCCCTCTTTCAGAATCTGCAGAAGACAAAACACTGGAGACTGTCGCAGTGACTCCAGATCTTTGTCCTGTGATCTTCAATCCAATCAACTGATCCAGGTATGCATCAACAGGCACACCTTGGAACGTAACGTTTAACTCAACTGCAAAGTAATTCTGACTATATGCAGTATTACCTGGAATTACCTTAGCACCTTCTTTAAAGAAATGCTGCCCAAATCTTTCAATCTGATTCTGGAGAATCGATTGAAGTGAAGTTAGTTCTCTCGCCTGAACTGGATATCCAGGTTTGAACAGTACTCTATGATAGTTGTCCGTAGGGTCAAAGTCATCATAATATGGGGCAACATTGAGATTTGTAATTTGCGACATAATTCCTTATTAGAATTGTAATATAACCTTGATGTCTTCTTTTTGATTGGTTGATCTTGTCACGTTAGGTCTATTGTCAACATAAATGATATTGCCAGAGAATTTTGCAACCTCAGGGTTTGCAATTCCATTAGTAAATGATTGACCAAGGTAGAATGTTCTATTATTTATTACGGTTGATACACCCGTAAATGTGCTGTCAATTGACAATCCACCAGATACAGATCCACCAATAATTGTCAAAGAACCATCTGTTCCTGGAGATGAAGTAAAGTCAACTTGATCAAAACCATATTGTGGACTTGTGCTTGCTACGCCAACAGTTGTAAATCCAGACTGGGTTCTATCTTGCCAGATCTTCAATACGCCAGTTGATGGGTCGTAGTTAACGACTCTTCCAATTGCAGTAGTTCCCGTGGAAACGGTCTGTGATACAAAAGAGTCTGCGGTATAAGTTGCAGAACTGTATCCAGTACCAGTCAATCTCAAAGCAGTAACTGCGCTAGCTTTGTCTCCTTGGAAAGGTGAACTGGTTCCGTAGGTATTTGGTGCTTCTACGATACCAACTCTTGCTACCTGGTTTCCTGTAATAAAGTCAGGATTCTGAATATCATTTTCAAATCTAGAGTAGAGAAGAACATTCTTTGTTCCAAGTTCTCTAAAGATATCTGCGCCATGTCCACCTTTTGGACCAATAATTACGTCAAGCACAGGAAGAGTAGTTCCTGTTGGAACTCCACCTGCAGCAAGATCAACATTTCCCCAGGTATAACCAGAACCTTGATTAGAAATAACAACGCTATTGATTTGTGAATCAGCGTTCATTGTAATGGTACATTCTGCACCAGTTCCATTACCCTTGATAGGTACATTATAATATGCTGTACTTGCCGCACCAGCACCTGATCCTCTATTGTTGATGATTACAGTCTTAATCGAACCATTTACAGCATTGTCTCTAACTGCAGCATTCTCCGTAGAGGTAAACCAATCACTTGGGACGGGAATGTAATTTGTAGAATCAAATTTTACAATATCAGAAGGGCTGATAGTAAACAGATACTTCCAAATATAACCGTCTCCACTTGCGCCTGCTGCTCTTGGTTCGAGGTCAACGAATGTTGGTTCGTCAAGAGATGGAGCACCATTTGGATTTTCTGGTGATGTTCCGTTCTGAAGACAGATATAAACTCTATAATCACTGTTCATTACATAGAAGAATGAACCATAAAGATTGGTTGCACCCGAAACCTTGGCACTATTTGATGTCGTGTAATCGTGACGATACAGATCATATGTATTACCAGATCTCCAAGTGATCTTGGGTACAACCAACCTGGCATCACTAGCAGTGATCTTCTTAAGACCAATTACTGTTTCCCAAACCTCATTCTGATAATCAAAGTTATCAATGGGTGCTGGAGGAGCATTATCCCAATCAGATTGAATATCAGTTGCGTTTGGCAATCCAATAAAAGAATAATAAGAACTACCAGCAGTAGTCACGCCAGACAGAAAGTTCCTGGCATTCAATATTCTAATTTGATCAGTTATAATTGCAGCCATTTTAGTGGAGTTTTTACTTATTTATTAGTGTAGTTTGAACCAAATTATATTTAGTTGAGATTACCCGTAATTGGAAATCTTCAGTGGCAGAGTTCTTCTAAGTTGTGCAGAAGTTGACAGTCCAGTCAGACCATTATCCAAGTATGAATTGAATGGTAATGTGGATGTTCTTCCTGCAGTTTCAATCTTACCGAAACTATAATTACCGAAGTGTGTATTGACTCCAAGTGAAGAGAAGTCATAACCATTGTAACTTAAGACGCTGACCGTAACGTTGACTACAGTTGTCTGACCATATCCAGGCAGAGTCTTTTGTGCCTGTGCTACTGATACCGCTTCATATACGTTGTCGATACAAGTGGTTCCGACACCGACTGCAACTACTCCACCTGGTTTGAGTGAAGTTACGCCAAGACCAATGTTGGACTCACTGACAACGAAGAAGTCACCTGCGGCAATTGTAGATACAGTGTCAGCAGTTCCTACAAGCGTAGCATCCTTGAATGGGGAATCATTTGGAATGAAGAACTGGAAGACGAGTCCAGTTGCAACACCGACGTTTGTTGTTGTAACGCCAACGATAGTTCCAAAGTCGCCCGCAAAGGTGATTCCTGCGTTAATTCTTTCGATCAGAGGTGTAGGAGGTTCAATAAGAACTACGGGAGGAGTTGTCGATGCATATCCAGTCTTAGCAGTTCCAAGATTGACTGCAGTAACAACGCCATTAGTGATTGTTGCAGTTGCAGTCTGTCTTTGATCAGAACCAAGACCGACTGGGTTGCCAATAGTAACCGTTGGGGCAGTTGTATAACCAACACCACCATCACTGATAGCGATTGATGTGATTGATCCAGCAGTTCCGACAATTGCGGTAGCAGAAGCACCAACTCTTGCGTCTTGTGAAATCAGCAGGAGATCTTTTTGGAATACGACAGAGGTATCATTTTCATTTGCCTGCGTGAACAGAGGACGTACATTTTCGACATATATTGTAGTAGAACCAACTCCAACAGTTTGAATAATATTTGTGGTTGGGAAGATATTTGCCTTGTATTGAGGTCTATCTTTTGCAACTCTCTTACCGTTGATTACTACGTCTTCGGTTTGCTTACACCAGATTACTGGTCTTTCCAAATTAATATCTGAAGTATTGCCAGGACCATAATATGCATTAGTTGTAACTCTGTCGGTTGCATCTACGCTATAAACAAGTCTTGGATCTTCTTCCAGATAGATTGTCTGACCACGAGATGTGTCATTTACAATCTGGAGAGTATCGCCTTCTTTGACAGTCTCAAGAATATCAATATCCTGTACGTCAACGTCACCATTTCCTCTGTAGAAGAGAATTTCGCAAGTATCGCCAGGTTTTGGTGGTTCTGGGAAGATGATCGTGCTACCACCTTCAAACTGATAACCTTCTCCAGGAATTTGCAGGATGTTGTTATAAAGAACAATCAGAACATCTTGAACATTAATTGGCGATCCCTGAGCAGCAATAATTGACGTAATATTGCCTGCAATTCTCAACTGGAAGTCCTTAGTGACACCATCAAACTCACTAGCAAAATTATCTAGTGTTTGGAGTTCTCCTACACTCCAAGCAGAGAACTTATCGGTAAACTGCTTCTTAACTTCAAGAGAGAATCTTCTAAAGTCTCCACCAAGAGTTGGATCTGTAGGAATTCCAGTTGCTCCTCCAGTTGGGATTGTAAGAGTCTGACCTGGAGCATATCCAAATCCAGTATTTGATAATTCAAAGTCAGTAATTTCAGATCCAAATCCAACATTGAAGGTAAGTTTTGCTTGTGTACCAACACCCGTAGATGCTTCTGCAAGACCGTCAGTCTGATAGATCAGAGGAATGTTGTCATAAGCAAGAGGTTCTTCAACATTGACCATTGGTGGGATCGTGCTAGTATAACCACTACCAACGCTTGTAATATGAACTGTTGGGAGCAGGTGACCGCCACTAATAGAAGCAATACCAATATGTGTGGTCGTAACGATACCAACAGAACTGCTTGCAACGCCTACTCTTGCAACACCAACAGTTGGGTTGAAGACTCTGACGAATGCAGTGGTTCCTGCTGGGATTTCAACGGATGCTGTGCTTCCAATTCCAATATTGACAGAAGTTGCTCCGACAGAAATGATTGGAGTGGGTCTGCTGAAGAATGTTCCAACACCGATTGAGGAAGCACTACCGACATTGAATTCAAGAATCTTGAAGACGCTATTCTTATTATCGATAGTCATTACTGTAGCACCAGCGGCAACCGTAGTTGTGATAGTGGTTTCGATGTCATATGACTCAGCAGCTCTGTAACCAGAACCTGTGCTTCCGATTGTAACTGCGGAGATTGTTCCCGCAGCAGAGACGGTTACAGTACCGCCTGCTCCTAGTCTTGGTTGATAACCAAATCCTTCAGAAGAACCGACAGATACAATTACGCCACCAACAGGAAGATTAACTGAGTTAATGTCATAGGTTGGAACTTGATCATCATTAATGAACAATGCTGATGTGATTCCTGCATTCTCTGCGAGAGTGAAGTTATTGTTCAGTCCAGGAACCTGCAGAATGTCATTGATTAAGACTAATGCATTATCGTCTGCGTATCCAGTCGTATTTGAACCCTCAAATTTGAGTGGGAATTTATCATTCGTTCCTGTGAACTGTTCAGATACATCGTCAAAGACATAGTTGTTAGAATATGTGTCAACTGTAGCACCAGGAGTTCCACTCTTGATGAACACTCTTCCTTGGAATGTAGAACTTGTAGTAATACCCGTCCAGTCTCTTTCGTCTGGTGGATTTGTAGTCGTAGAGAGTGGATTGTTACCGTAAGGTGCTTCAACAAAGTTTAGAGTGTTGTTGACAATGTTATAGTTGCCTTGAACCTTAGTCGCAACAGTTCCAGAAGAGTGAGTTACGCGAAGAGTTCCCAACCATGCTCTATCTACCGAAACAACATTAGTGCTACCAACACCAACTGATCTTACCTTCATAATCTCATCTTCAACCTGAAGAAGATCTCCTCCAGTGATTGAAGTAATGCCTGCAAGGTAAAGATCGTCAGAACTAGACAGAAGTTGATCAACAACAGCGAATGTAACTGCTGTTCCAACAACAGGTGATTGGATGTAGTTATCAACGGCAATCAGACACTTAGCGTTCTGATTGGTTGCTGTAAATCTGTGAGAATTACCAATACCAACTGAAGTAATGTCAAAGTATTCTGGGATAGTCTGAAGTGCTTTTGTTGGAGTGTCGGTAAGTCTGATGTTGTTAGAATCGACTTTAATGACATATGCCGTAGAAGGCATTTTATCAGTAACTCCAAAACCACTTACATTCTGAGAAGCGATGTTAATATTCTCTGTTGTACCAGCACCCAAAGTTGAATAAGAAATCTTCTCACCAGTTACAAAGAAGTGGTTTGGAAGATTAATTGCGTCCTCTACATCAGAACTAGAAGAGGCACCGATAGCAACTGCATCTTCTGCGTCAACATATCTTTCAAATACATTGTAACCTTGATAGGTCAATCCAAATGCTCTCTTAACGTCAGCGGTAGCAGCGGTGTATGGACCAAACTGCGACTTAATGTATGATGCAGGTAAAAGAAGTGTGTTGTCTGCAGCATCTGGATCAATATTTCTAATGTGATTATAGAAACCTCTAACCTCAACATTTCTATTTGCAGCAGGAGTGAATGTCAGAGTTGCAAAGTCTCCTGAAATGCCAGTTCCAAAGGTTCCAAGTCCACTATTTGGAGTCAAATCACTAGCAGCATATCCAAATTCATTATGATAGGTTACGCCTGGGAAGTCAGGTCCTTGATCAAGAACAAGAAGTTCTGAGATCTGGTGTTGGTTGGCGTCTGGATCAGATACTTCGACAATGTAATAACAACCGTTGAATGCGTCATTATTATGGAACGCAATGTTGGTAGCAGTTGGAGAACCACTTGCGGAGATTGATACGGGATCAAATGCACCGATTACAGCGTGCTTCAGACCGAATGAACCAATACCTGCTCCTTCTGAAGAAATTGCAACAATGTTAGTTGCAACAGTACATGCAACCGAGACAGTTGCATCTGGAGTAAAGTCAATCTTAA
>CEPW01023321.1_pt1 | contig 15207 bp, 10 predicted proteins | sample 356211 | NCBI WGS metagenome assembly CEPW01 (sample SAMEA2620021, study PRJEB7988) | marine metagenome | biome: marine biome (ENVO:00000447); feature: deep chlorophyll maximum layer (ENVO:xxxxxxxx); material: "saline water (ENVO:00002010), including plankton (ENVO:xxxxxxxx)" | depth 25 m
TTCAACTCAACCAAGATTTCAGCAGCTTGATCGTTACTCATTGTACATTCATTCGAGTGTTGTTGCGTTAGCGATAGGAGCGTGCGTGGGACGTATAGAGATGGTTTGTGTTATTCTGTCGTTACAATGGCGATTTTGTACCCAATCGCGGTTGATTTTCGCTTTTTTGTACCCAATGGCGGTTTTTCACGCCATACATGAAACCCTAACCTCTAAAACACCCAAAATAAATTAGGGTATGGTGCATATTTTTTGGTAAGAAAAAAGCAAAGAAATTGGTATTTTTAGGCCATTTCTTCGTAATTCTTCAACCCACCTTTTTGGCTTACTAGTACGTTCGTAGTTTCCTTTTTAAAGTCCCTTATCGACAAACTGAACTGTAAATTGGCCGACTTAGCTATCCAATTCAAAACATTAACCTTGCACTACATATATACATGGTGGCATAAGCATATCTACACAATTCTGAGATATGAGAACTACCCACCTTGAAGAGGACTTTTTTTACAAAGAGTTCTCTGCTAAGAACTCTCGACAATTTCCAATTTCTAACACAAACGTGGTACGAAATAAAGCGAGTGCCATGTTTTTGAGATTGACAAAACACGCTTCAGAAAAATACAAGGCAACACTCCCGCTCCTAGAACTAACAACGGAAAATACACACACAGAGCAAATATGGCAACAAATAGAGCTACAAATTTTAAGTATACTAAATCTTATTAAACCTATTAAACCTTGCTTAAAATTGAGTAGTTCAACTACACAAAATTGTGGAAGAACCGAAAGTATAAATTGGAAACAAAGAATGAGTAACGATAGTATAATCACACCAATCTTACATGATCCGAATGTTTTGAGTGCAGAAGTCCTACCATTGAACCAAAATGAGCAAGTTGTTCCATTGAATAGAAATACCTTGGCTGCAGAGAAAGAGCTGGTTGAAAAGAAGCTTCGTAGTAAGATTACATCAACAAAAGATGAAAGTACGGATCACAAATCGGTGAAAACTCCGCTACTATTGTCGTCTCCCTTTCAGTTCATGCAGGAAAAACTTTCGGAAGAAATTGATAAGCTTGAAACTAGTGCGATTACAAAAGAATCATGGTCTTTTGTCGGGGAAGTCTCGGGAAGGCAGCGCCCTTTGAATAGTGCATTGGAAAGCAATCTCGAGTTTAATCAAGTTTCACAACCACGTCCTAATACCAGTATTGAAGCAACGCACACAATAGAAAATTTAATTCAGCAACGAATATTATTGAACAAGTGGGATGATGTAAAATCTACTGATGGTATTAAGATAGGCACGATGAATATGTGCACTCAATTGAGCGATGCTAAAGCAAAGGTAGGACTAGGAGAAATGTATGCAAAATCATACATGAGTCAAAAGTCGAACGAAATAGAAAAAATGTTGAATAAAGTTGACTCGAAGAATTTCGAACTACATTGTTCTACTCGTAATTTATTTGATCAAGTTATTTATAAGTTGACTTCTCTGACAGATTCGTCTATGACTACTGAAAAGAGATTTGAAGAAATACTTTCTGAGAAAAGAACTTTAACTAGTCATACAAGCAAGAAGACACCGGAAGAGATATTTAAGGCGTTGGGTATTCGGAAGCATAAAAAAGATGCATCTTATTTGGATATGCCAACGAAGAAAAAGTCCAAATCAGAGTTGAAAAGAATGGATAAGAAAATTCCTTTGCCAAAGTTGGCCCAAATTGAAGGTTTTCATCCAGAAAGAGCTCAGACAATGAAAATTCCTGCAGAACGTGCAAATGAAAAGCAAGTTTATAATTGTACCACTAAGAAAAGCAATAATTCTGTTTTTGTCAAGTCCAGTAAGGTGTTTAACTCACTGGAAATGTTGAAAACGAATGAGTCACAAAAGCAGAAGGCTCTCGATTCAAACACAAACGTGAATAGAAATAAATTATAGAGCTAGGTAATGAAATTTTCACGTTCACTGGTACTCAAAATTACGTATAAATGCACATCAAATATAGTACCATGGTAAGTACCAAGTTGGTACCATACCTATTGTACCGAGTAGACAAGTCATGAGAATATACATGCTCGTAATTTTATAATTGTAAGGCTTCCACTGATTCTAACCTAAAATCTACTCGTAGGGAGAGAATCCTTTTGACCTCAGACCTATTGATACGCCATGTCAACAATCCTGAACGATCGCCCCAGTAATCCATTATTTCATCAAATGTCTCAAAGCTTAACACCATTCCAATTTGATTGAGACGTGAAAAAATATCCCGCATTTGGCATTGCATTAAACTTGTTAAGTTTGCAACTAGTTTCCGAATTTCTCGTTCAAAATGAAGTCCTCCGAGATGGTTGAACCGCAATCGAGTCATGACAATCATCTCAATGCGTCTTGCAAGATCTTGGAGTATTTGATGTACAAGTGTGCTAGAATTTGATGTTGACATTATGGGAACTAAATTCTGAGTTATTTTTTGAAAAACTACAATGATTTGTCCAGTCCAATTCTCGTGACAATCTTCATACCTATCACGAGTAAGCTCATATGAGGTTGTACCTAATATCTGAAGACAATTTCCAAATATATCAACAAAAACATTTGAAACGACGTCAATCATTTTGGTACAAAGATGCTTAAACTGTAAAGATGACTCCCTAAGGTTTCTAGTACAATTTAATATGTATTCTTTATCCGCCAATGTACCATACACTTCTGCTGAAGTAAGCAATTCATCTAACTTCATAATTATTTCACTCATAGCATCTATATCATTCAAAGATCGCATGAAAGCATGAACTTCTAATTTAGTCGGCGTTTCTCCATCAGATGCATGATGAAATTCGATTGCATCAACGAGTTTACCTGGTCTTATGTAACTTGCCTGTCTTGTTATTCTATCTGAGAGCTCAGGGAACACCTGGCAAATAAAAGCAGACTTTACTGAGTCTAGAACAGAGCTAACACATTCGCATGAACCTGTTTGTAACGCTCTTTTAACGCTACGTTCCGAAATGTATAGAATATCGTCAACGATTGAGCTTGTAAGACAGTTCCCGTGCTCCTCAATATTGAATGCGATGGAAATACTTTTTTTTATATAAAGAAATTCGAGTGAGGAATAAATTTCATAGATCTTCTCGAAGTCTTTCAATTTATTCTCAAATAACTTGTCTAGACTAAGCTGAATCTGCGTATTGTTGCATATTTCGGAGATTTTAGAACAATATATTCTCCGGTACTGCTCATACTGAGCACATAATCCAGACAACTCTTCCAGAAAAATATCAATGTCCTGAGCAGATAAAGCACTACATCTCTCTTCAATCTCTGCTTCAATTACACTACGATCAAATTTTCTTCGTTTCAAATACATCATCAAAATCTTCTGAAGAACTTTACTGCACTCCTCATGACATAAAAGAACATATTCAGAGACCATATTCTCATCCAAAATTGGAGTCAAGCTTTTGCATTTCTTATCTAGTATTTCAAGAGTGTTATCAAATAGGCACGTGATCAAATTTAGGAAATATTTACGAAAAATATCTTCAGGCCCTTCAAACACAGCAACAATATTCTCATAATTCTTCCAGATGTAAATCTGTATATATTTAGACAAGTATTGAACAACTTTTTCAGTGCCACCAATCTTTGAGGCAATTTCAACATAGTTAAAGAAAAAGCTATCTTCGCTGAAAGTTGCATCCTTCAAAATATGCTCTATTTTCTCATTTAATATAGATTCAACATCGTTCTTTATCACCAATAAGTCGTTCTCAAACGAATTTTGGGATGGATTGAAACCTTGAATCGAAATTTCTCGTTGGCCGCTAAACTCCATCGACTGCTGTGTTGCCTCAGTGAAGTCTCCAGCAATAAGGCTAACTTTCAGTCTTCGTAAAATTTTTCGTTGATTCAGTGCTGCCTGAATGCAATGCTTTGTTTTTTTGGCTTTATCTTTCGCTAGATTCAACTTTCGAGCAAAAACTACGGAAGAAAGCGCAACTGCACTTCTTTCAGAAGAGGTATCTTTTAACTGGCTCGTAGATGCTCCGATCGAATCCAAGAGATCTAGGTTGATATTCTGTAGAGTTTCATATGCGTGGAATCTCGATTCTAGCAATCTTGAGAGAGTTTCTGCATTTTGATTCTGTTCTTTCCGATTAATCTGTAATGTCTTCGTAACTTGGGTAGTGAAATCAATTTCTGTCATTCTTAGAAAACCAACTTTAAAACGAAAAAATTAAAGGATGCAATTATTGCAATATGATGAACAGACTACCCGCACGCAGGAGCTTAATATATACGTCCCTACAAGTGGATTTGATTATTTCTACCTCAAATTTATCACGCTTGTTTCACCTTTTAGAGACGATGGATCAGCAAAAGACGTAAAAAGTTTAAACTCATGGTTTGAGTCCTAGTTTTTTTTTTATTTTTTAGTCCGGGTCTTGATGAGCAATCCTCAAAGCCCAGTCGTTAGCAGACGTACAAATAAATTACTTGTGTTTTAATTTCATTTTTATCATTTATCATTTTTGTCAATAATTTACACGCAAGTCACTTTTTCTTCAACAATGTACACAAAAATTCTCTATTCGTGAATTCTTTTTTTATAACATACATTCTTATTCTAGGGAACTTTAGTAGCTTTCACGTGAGTAAGAAAGGCGCTAAAAAGGAAATTAAGGAATATGCCTTCTCCTGCAGTCTGTTCATCCCTTCACATTTTGAACGAGAACTATAAAGTACTTTTGTCCCGAGACTGGCGAGGAGATATATCAGATTTATGTGTTCAGCGTTTCGTTTCTCAAATGAAAGGATCAAATAATGACCAGTCTCATGTTCCTATAGTTCGTGATAGCGAGACTAAAACAACTTATGCTTATGTAAAGACAAATGGTTTATATTTTATGTGTACTTCAAAGTTTGACACGAACATTTTGGCCCTCTTCACGTTTCTCCATGGCTTATTAAACATATTTATAGCTTATTTTGGTGATTTAGAGGAAGAGAGCATCTTAGATAACTTCGTTGTGATTTATGAGCTATTGGATGAGGTTGTAGATAATGGATACCCCCAGTTTACAGAAGCCAGTATCCTACGAGAATATATAAAGACAGATGCTCACAAGCTCGTTAAGGATAAAGCTCCATGCGTAATTACAGATGCTATTTCGTGGAGGAGCGAAGGTATCAAGCACAAAAAAAACGAAATTTTTCTCGATGTTATAGAACAGTGTGATCTTATGATAAGTTCAAAGGGTGCAATTGTAAGTGCTGAGGTACGAGGCTCACTGAAGTTAAGGACTTTGTTATCTGGTATGCCCGAATGCAAACTGGGACTGAATGATCGTCTGAAGCTAGGTAATGAGCACAACTATCCAAACATTGTATTTGAAGATATGAAGTTCCACCAATGCGTTAAGTTATCCCAGTTTCATGAAGATAAAACAATTTCCTTTATTCCTCCAGATGGCATTTTTGAACTTATGTCATATCGTCTGACAAATATCAATGTTGAACCATTAATTTGGTGTGAGATGAAAGTAAAAGAATCAAGTGCTACAAGAATTGAATATACTATCAAAATAACGAGTCAATTCAAGGAGAAACATACCGCAAATAATATTGCTGTTAAAATACCTGTGAGGAGTGATGTTATATCACCGGAAATAAAATGTGAAGCTGGTTCCATAACATACTCTCCAGAGAGTGAGTCGATGAATTGGATCATAAAATCACTTTCTGGAGGAAGATCTGAGTGTGCAAGAATAAAGTTAAGTTTCCCTTCAGTAGTAGAAGAAAGAAAGATGAGAGTCACTCCTCCTATTTTGAGTGTTAATTTTGAGATTCCATACTTTACAATAAGTGGTGTACAGGTGAGATATTTGAAAGTTTCCGAAAAAAGTGGCTACCAAGCGTTGCCCTGGGTGCGATACACCACGAAATCTGGATCATATAATTTTAGGATATAGATTATCGATAATTTATTCTTGGAGAAATAATTTTGAAGTTTCCTTAGGCACTTGTGACTAGGGAAAAAACTTTGGAAAAGTGATACACTGTAGGTAAAAGCTCTGGCTTTTTTAAAACTTGTTAAAAAGAACGGACTCTGAAAAACCAATACAAAAAAGATGAAAACTCTTCGATTGGATATTGTTCTTTCTGTATATTTACGAGTGCCTAGATTTAACTTCTTTTTAATGTTTGATTTTTTTTATTTGCATAAAAAATCACCTTTGAAACTTTGATTCCAAAAATAGTCTCATAAAATAGAAATAAGGATTTAATGCAAAATTACCAGACATTCAAGTCTAATCAGTAACATGCAAAATACAGTGATGCAAGAACAACCCGTTGAGGATATAAAGGAATTAATGCAGTATGAGGTGTGTTTCCATGACACTACTCATCGCCAAAGGAATTCTATTGGTCATGATGGACGAGCAGCAGAAATAAAGAATAATATGATACAGAAGAAGATTGGCCGACCCCGAGCAAAAAGTTTATTTAGTTCTATATTCACTCAATCGTACGACAAGAAAAGCCACATGCACCCAAAGCTATTATCCGTAGATATTGCTGCATACGGGTTAGGATGGAAGGAGAGTGAGAGATGCCTTGCACTATTTTTCCTCCTAATATTCAGTATCTCATGGGGGATTCTTATATCTTTTGACGAAGGGTCAAAGTTATTTGATGTTGACCATTCATACTGGATTAAACTTCTCATGCAAAATTGTTTTTTCATGGTTGTATTTGGTATTTGTGGTTTTTTTGTAGTCACTTGTGATTGGAAGGATAGTTATTCACGCAAGAGCTGTCATGTTGTGATGTACCTTACTCCACTCCTTGTTCACCTTATTTGGCCTTCAGATGAAAGAAAACTGCCGGGTATTTGGGAAATGAGTTGGACAGTCTGGTTTCAGTTTATTCCATTCTTGCTTTTGATGAAACCATTTCGCCGTTGTAGCGCTCTTTTGATGCTTTCATTTCGAGCTGTAGACAGGGCTCAGGATAGACCTCACACGCTTGCATGGATATTATCTCAACTCGTTGCGAGCTACATGGTTTTAATTTGTCTATATTCATATCTTTCTGTAAGAAAGGGATTGCCGAATGAAGCTGGGAAATTAATATTGATTCCAATTATCATAAATGTTTTTGGAGATGGTTTAGCGGAACCCATAGGTGTACGTTTCGGTCGCCACAAATTTAGAGTACCGGCATTGTGGTACGATGGGAAATGCTGTTCTGGAAATTTTCATCGAACATATGAAGGGAGTGCATGTGTGTATTTCGTTACACTTTTCTCAATATTTCCTTTTGAGAAATCTCTTTCCTCGAAACAGTTCATAGCCCTTGTATCCATTTTACCACCTATAATGACTTTATCAGAGGCATGGGCTCCCCATACATGGGATAATCCTTTCATGACATTGATGGGAACTTTAACTATTTTTGTAGTCTATGAACTGATTTAGTAGTCATTCAAGTTCAATATCTTTCGCTCACAAATTATTTGCATTTTCTGCTAGTTTCATGATGCAGAACATGTGATGGGTACCTGGTACAAGTTTTCATTAAGCGATCTACTATAATGGAGCATGAATCTTATGACGTGTCAACCGAATAATATAAATTACTCGCGTCACTCTGGGAATGTATAGGAGTTAGGACAAGACCAAACTTCCACCCCGAATCGTCAATAAGAGCATCTTTGTGCACAGAAGGACTCCAACTATCATCACCACCAACCCCCATATGAGCATGATCGAGGTGAACCTCAACACATTTACTTTCTGTTAATTCATCCTGATGTTTAGCCCTTGTGAGATCTTCTAATGTATAATTTGAGATCGACATTTGAAAGTAGGATGGACTTTTTGCGGATACAAATATCCCATGTGTCTTATCACGAATGGGACGCACAGTAAGCCAACGGACATCTGCTCGCCCGCCATTTTCACTGGGAAATATGTAAGGAACGTGGAGTTCATTAACAGTACTTCTATATCTATCGACAAAGGCAGATGCTTTTCTATCTGAATAGCACTCGTGTTTTCCTCTACCGAACCATTCGACTTCTTGAAGTCTATTTGAACACTCCATAGAAAGACCGACTCTAGCAAGTGGTGGCAGGCTCGCAACTTTTTGTATGTAAACATCTAAAAAAATTGTACCAGAAGGCTTTACATGGTATTCCATCATCATGTTCATTTTAGTATTTGGTTTATCACCCTTACGAACTATCCTACACTGAAAGCTTATATTGAAAACTCCATTTGAATCAAACGAATATTGCATACCCGAGGAGTCTGTATTTCTAACTAAAATAAAACTTTCAATTTCAGCATTTTTCCAACGATTTACATATGAGAATACTTCGCCGCCATAATCATTATCGATAGGAGCACGTTGAAATTTTGGAGAGGGTCCAGAACACACAAGCATCTTACCATCCATATGAATCTGAGAAATGCATCCGAACTTCTCCCCGGATTTTAAAAATCCGACACGCATACCGGAAGAACTTTCTAGAGTAAGGCTATCATAATTTTCTTGTACGATCTGCAACTTATATTTTTCTGCCAATAGCATTACTTCTTTTTTGGCTTCCAGCTTTTTTCTAAATGGCAGTAAAATTTGTTCTTGTGCAACCATGTGGCCCTTTGGAGCCCACGATGATGACTCTTTAAGCACAGCTAAGAATTCGATCCAACATTCCTTAAATTGAAGTTTTTCTACAAAACTTCCAAGATATGGTAGTTTTTGTCTCCATGAAATAACACATTCCGAATTTGCCAACACCGTGGGTAAATTTAACGTGCCTGAGATAATTTCACCTCTGTCAGATTTCACTTTCCACGATATATTCAAATGATCTAGTCCCATGAAAGAGAAATTGTTTCGAATTTTCAGATTTCCACTTGCGAAGTCAAGTGAAAATCCGACTGGTTGCTGCAAGTATTTTGCTTCATGAATAGAAGGGTGAGGTGATCTATCTGGGAATAGCAATCCATTGATGCAGAACTGTGCATCATTCGGGCAATCTCCATAGTCACCACCATAGTTCCATGATCTTCCACTTCGCTGTTCACTATCTAGTCCTTGATCAATGAGATCCCAAATGAATCCACCTTGTACTGAATTGGTTTGTCTGAAACACTTCCAGTATTCGTGAAGACCACCATTGCTATTTCCCATAGCATGTGAATATTCACACAAAATTACTGGTCTAACATTGCATTCTGAAGAGCCCATGTATAGACACGTCTCTAACCGTGCATACATGGGACAAATGATATCAGTACATGAGGTTCGTGCACCGCCGCCCTCATACATCAAAGGACGTGTTGAGTCATTACTACGAACCCAGTGTGACATTTTTTCATGGTTTCTTCCACAACCCGATTCATTTCCTAAAGACCAGATTATTACCGATGGATGATTTTTATCTCGCTGAACCATTCTAGATGTTCTGGAGAGAAAAGCATTATACCAAGACTTGTCATTAGACAAGTATGGCGTCGAATGCATAAGTATTTGAAATCCGTGTGTTTCAATATTTGATTCATCTACTACATAGAGGCCATACTCATCACATAAATCATAGAAATGGGGGTGATTAGGATAATGAGCAGCCCGTACTGCATTGAAATTATATTGCTTCATCAATTTTATATCTTTCAGCATCATCGCTTCACTGACCGCTTTTCCTCTTGCAGGGCAATGTTCATGTCTATTCACACCTTGAAATATAATTGGGACATGATTCAAACGAAATAGTTTATCACCTACTTCAATTGTGCGAATACCCAGTCTACATGCTTCACAATCGATAGTTTCGCCCTCACAACGTAATGATATAACCAGTAAATACAAATATGGGGTCTCTGCAGACCACAAAGAGGGGTTGTCGAGCATCAATTTACAATGAAGCATATGTTTCTTCCTAATCGACATTGAATCATGAAGATTACATCCATAATCAACAGCTTCCTCAAGGTCACATACTTCTAGCCCAGCAGAGAAAACTAGGACATTCTTATCATCATAAATTGTTGCATCACAAACAATTAAACTACTTTGTTCTATGATAGAACCAGGTGTGCGACAATCATTCAATTGTACTAGGATTTCAATTTCAGCTTTATTCTGTGGAATGTTGTGAAGAACAGTCGTTGTATAAGCAAAGTCAGCTATGTGTAAAGGCGGTTTGTTATATAAGAAAACATCACGATATATCCCACTTAACCACCATTGATCTTGATCCTCAAGATAACTACCATCACACCACCTCATGACTTGCAGTGCAAAAACATTTTTGCCTGATTTCAGACTGTCTGTAATATCAAATTCTGCAGGCAAGCGACTATCTTGTGAATATCCTATAAAATTCCCATTCACCCAAATATAAAATGCTGAGTCAACTCCTTCAAAAACAATAAACGTTCTATTACCGTTCATATTCCACTTTTCGGGTACCTCAAATATGCTTTGGAAACAACCTGTTGGGTTTTGTCTTTTACGTTCATCAATTTTAGTTGTATCCCAATTCCACTCTTTTAAAAGACTAGTCGAACTTTTCTCTAATCCAAGCGAACTATTCGGTGTGCTCCACGTTCCTTCACGATGAATAAACGGTGGGTCCAACGGAAAAGGATAGGTGAAATTGGTATAAATTGGAATATCATAACCTTGACATTCCCAATTCGACGGAATATTGATATTATCCCAGACTTTTAGAATATTGTTGTCCCTTTCATAAAACTTAGAGGGTATTTGGAGGGGAGAATTTACTAATCTAAAGCTCCATGAGCCATTCATTGATATTGAGTTTGACAAATTTCTCCTCGCAGAGTAGCACCCTCTCAATTTCCAGAACGTTTGAGCTTCAGACGGACCAGAAAAGGCATACAAAGGTGTATGAGAGTTTCCTCTATTCCTTGCAACAATCGTTTGATTCTCCCAATCATAAGTCTCAGATACCTGTAGAGAAAATTAGGTCGATAGGATAAAACGCTACTAGGACTTACCGAAGCAGACTGTCGCCAGTATACGTTGAAGAATATATCATATATTCTTTCAAAGAAATAAATTATTTTATTGCAACCATGTAGGCGCCAAGCCCAATTTTTGTAGAAACGAACAAAATAAGAAATTCCAAATACGTTGATGGCAGCATAGAATGGCATAATTGACTCAAACAGCAAATTAAAACGTCGGGGCAGTGAACGTTATTCGTTCAAGCACAATAAATTAGATAGATTATGTTAAAAATGATAAAAATGTTGATTTCTCATAAAAATGTGCACCAGCGGCAATTTTTCTTGCTTTGGCTTTCCTTTGTTGGAGTTAGTTGTGATCGTAAGCAGTCGGTAAGTGCTTATGATACTACATCCCCTGGACCGTCTCCCGGCCCAGTTCGAAAACAAATTTATATTACGTATTGATTTTTTTGATGGGATAGGTGTATCTTATATTGCACAGATTCGTAGGTGAAGGACCATGGTAAGGTGGTAGTGAAACCAGGAGAAACTGTCTAAAAATTATTTAAAAAAACAGATCCAAAGCACTTTTTGCATGCAACCTTAAACATGATTTGATTCGGAAAGAGTTCCAAATGCGTTAAAAGTCTTAGGTTTATAATATCATCATGGCTTCAATAAATAAAGAACAAGCTGGAGTTGGTTTAAGCAAATTCATATTTCTAATTCGAAAATATTCAAAGTCTGCAGAGCTATTCTATGTTGTTGCAAGAGTGTACTTCGAGATCAAATCAGAATCAATTTCCGTCTCTGGCGGATTTGCAAAATTGAAAGAGATCCTAATTGAAAATACAATTATATTGGATGGACATTTTCTAGACTTAAAAGCGAACAGTCACAGTAAACTTCATAATGTTAAAGGTAGAAATGGGCATGATGCGGATTTTTTGCAACAGGCTGATGATGTTTTAGCTACAGCAGGTATAAATCCGGATGAAGAGTCTTCATTCTTGGTCCAGTTGCAGCAAAATAGTCAGCATTTTTCAGTTAAAGATACTGAATTCAAACAGCACAAAGATTATTTCAGAGTGAGGCATGTGATAGCTTCTAGAGTCAAAGAAAATATTTGCATACAAAATCCAAAGGCAGAGTGGGTTATTAATGATGCCATGCATAACCACTTGAAAACATTGATTGTGACGCTGGTAACACAGGCTAGAAAGAGGAGAATCGGTTCTCAGCATTTATTGGCTTCGTTTCTTAAGAGCAAAGATTCCCCAAAATCTCTAGTCCGAGTTACCAACAGCCAAAAAGAAGTTAATAAAAAGAAAAGGGAAGAATCAGAAAGAAAGGTACTTCTGAAAGTGGGAGAAGCATTAACAAAACGGAAGAAGGATATGTCGACGGAATTCTCTTCCATGGAGCAGAAAGTTGCAAAAGTTCTTCAACAGGAGGAGGATAGGGTGCAAGCACATGCTGCTAATCAAGCCACAAGGACGGCTTTTGGTGGGGATGCAAAATATATGAAGTGGCAAGACAAGGTGCAAGAACAAAACTTGATATCGATAAAATCCAAGGACAAAGATAATTTTGTACGGGATACAGTCCACCCTCCTAATTTTGGCACTGACACTTCTAACGTCAGTATATGCATGCGAGATTTATTACTTGTTTTCAAGCAGAATAAGAAAAAAATGACAAAAAGTTATCACGGCTTTACTTTGACCGACTAGATTCGAATGTTAATGTACATCTAGTCTTCTAATGAAAGCTAAATATACGAAAGTATACTTCATAGACTCACATAATCTGCCTCTCATAATCTTTCTTGACATGCGCCCATTTCTATTTCAGTGCCAATGGTACCAGGTACAGAAAAATCTTCAGCATTCGTAGTTAATTTGAATCGAAAGTAATAATTGAACCAAATAGAAAGTGTTGCATTACGAGGAAATTCCCAAGACATTCAGCCTAGTAATTTTAGTGAAGACAATCCTGCAATACATTGCTCATATCATGTACCTTAAACATTTTCAATAGACCTGAATTTATCTTTTTCCAGGTTGGGAGAAAACTTATATCATACAATATAGGAGCAGTTTCTGAAAGCGGTCCACTCTTCATCTTGTACAATTTTATTAGAACAACTTTTCAAACACAGACATAGTTCTTATCTTACCTCTTTGATAAAATTTATAGATGAAAAGTATAAAAAATCTTCTGAATTTTCTCTTAAGATTTTTTCATCTCTAACGCTATTAGGCAAGAAATGTCCAACTAGTTGAGCAGATCCCCTTTGAAAATAAAACATTTCATTTGAAGATGAAACAGACGCGCGACTTACCAATAAAAAGAAAGGAAAGTATAATCATCCAATCCCCAAACACCGCGGGAACCAGCTGGTTCAAGTCTAAAAACATGTAGTAATTGTCCAAATATTACTCGAATATCGCACCGGTATACCCTTTGTAGTTTTCGTACGAGTTGGACATATTCCTTAAAAACAAAATTGACAAGAGAACTGAAATCGTCCTTCTCAAAAATCTCAAGCGAATAAAGACAATATATTAGAGCTACAAAGTTCAGTTCATGCCCCGTCCCGTAATCTATCCTTGAAGGGTTCCCAAAACTGATTTACTGCACTTAAAAAGTAGTTTTTAAATAAAAAATAAATAGATACCTTTGAAGAAAATATGGGATAAGTTCAACTTTCGCATCCTGCTTTCTCCATGAGTTTCATTTCATAAAAAATTTCTCTCAATAGTATACCTGTATCGATGGAGGGAGTATTGTACTCAATAATTCTACAAAATTTTAAAATGTTGACCAACTTATGAAATTTTCACTTATGAAACACTTACCGATTGAGCTCTTCTCTAACTGTGCAAACCAGCTTCGAAAAGCAATGTTACCAAATCTTGCCGCATAATTTGATGGTGGTATTTCTCTCACCCATATCCCCAGTTGATTTAGAATATCTAACAGGACTTGGACACTCTTACTCGAACATTCACGAGTATTCTCATTTTGCATTCCGATAACCGAGGTATTCAGCTCTTGTATAAAGTTAACAAACTTTCTCTCTGACTCAGAACCAGAAAAAAAATTCATTTGTTTTTTTGTATTTATACATTTTCCCGGCGCACGGAAGATTGAGATGTTTGTTTCTGGATTCATGAGGATGTGTACTTAGCTGGATTGCATACAAATCGAGTACTTGAGACACGCGATAACTTTCACTCGATGTTTTTTGTTTCGTTCATTTAAAAGGAGCTAGTAAGTGAGTTTACAGCAGAACTCCAGTTTAAATCTGTATTTCGTTCAACTGCAATAATTCGTGTAATTACATTTACGACTGACAACGATTGACGAGGTATTCAGAACAGATATACACTTGTGACATATTTTGCAGGTACTCGTACAACTTTAGGTATACCCGACGCAGGTATCAAGGACTAGGAATTCGAAGCAGGGAACAAAAAAACAATAATTTAGTCAAGCCCAAAATTTTCCTCCATACGACGGCAATCTCGACTTTAAAAAAAAAATTTGAGAGGAAAAATTCCTTAAAAAATAAGATTTAGGGTAGTACCATATGGCGAGTTTCCCACAAGAAGCCGTGTTTAGACAACAGAGATAAAAAACCGCCTCTCGATAAGATCGAGACAAAAAGCCAAAGGGTCTTGAAGAGCAATCCTCAAGGCCCAGCCAGTAGCAGACGTACAACTAAACTAGTACTTGTTTTTTAATACCATTTTTTCCCATTTTTTACCAAAAAAAAAGGAAAAAAGAAAAAGCACGCGCGTTTTGACGTTTGGTCTACGTATTATCCTCTTTTGTCAAACGAGTTTTACACGGCACGCGTACCGAGTTGGAGTCTTCTCGTTTTCGACGACATGCACTCACGGTCGGAGTTTACGGTGATTGTTTTTTTTAGTAAACGACGAAAAAACTTCCAACGACGCGAAACGGCTTTTTTTTTACAAAGGTTCTTCTCCAAAACGGTTTGCCCGTAAATTTTACGATGTCATGACCGCCCGCGCGCTTTGGGAGAATGCGTGCGCGAAGGGTTTCTGTTGGGCATCGAGCATTTGCCGAATGCTTCTTGCCATGCATTCGTTCTCGAGGTTGACGTTTGGCTTTGTTCTCTTGGCTGAGTTACAATTCTGAAAATATTTTTCCAAAGGTCCCCAAAGTTTTTTTTTT
>CEPW01108794.1_pt1 | contig 15160 bp, 9 predicted proteins | sample 356211 | NCBI WGS metagenome assembly CEPW01 (sample SAMEA2620021, study PRJEB7988) | marine metagenome | biome: marine biome (ENVO:00000447); feature: deep chlorophyll maximum layer (ENVO:xxxxxxxx); material: "saline water (ENVO:00002010), including plankton (ENVO:xxxxxxxx)" | depth 25 m
TAACATCTGCTATTGGAATTTTATCCTGAGCTGCATAAGCATTTAATCTACCTATAAATACAATCGGATCTTCATTCTTTACTAAGGTAATTAGTTGTGGTGATTCTTCAATAACATTTATAGGTTTATAATTTGTAAAATATGTAGAATTTCCTGATCTGTATTCGTCTGAAAAAATTATTAGCGCATCCAAAGATTCCTCAAACATCTTTGTTCTCATTGTATTTAATCTTCCATCTAATTCTTGTTTAGTAATATCCATAAGTTTAATTAACCAAAAGTAAATCCTTCATATCCATTTTGTAAAACCTCATCGCATTTCTTTCTATAAACATCATATCCACCTATGTACGGCATGAATACTCTTTTTTTACCAGGAATATTTGCTCCTACATACCAAGAATTACAGCTATATCTAAGAGTATTCCCAGCAACTTCTTCTATATGTTCCATCCAATTGTTTTCTGCTTCTATATCAGCTTCTATTTCAGTCTTGTTTTTCGATTCCATCTCTTTGATACAAGTAGTTATCCATTCTACATGTTGTTCAATTGCAACCATCATATTTCCTAATACGGATGGGCTACCTGGACCAGTAATAGTAAACATATTAGGAAAGCCTTGTATAGATAAACCTAAATAAGATCTTGGACCTTCAGACCATTTATCACTTAATTTTTCTCCATTTTTTCCTGTGATGTCTATTGATAACAATGCACCTGTCATAGCATCAAATCCAAGAGCAAAAACTACAACATCAAAATCATAAATCTCTTCGCTAGTTTTCACTCCGTTTTCAGTTAGTGAAAGAATTGGAGTTTTATTGACATCAATTAATTTAACATTTTCTCGATTATAAGTTTCAAAATAATTTGTATCAGCACACAATCTTTTACATCCAATTGCATTTTTGGGGGATAATAATTCTGCTGTTTTTGAATCTTTTACAATTTCTCTAATTTTAGATCTAACAAATTCTGATAATGTTTCATTTGCCACTTCATTTGTACTAATATCTACATATGGAGAAATAAAGCCAATATACCCTGCTTCCCATCGTTTCTGATATTCATTAAGCCTTTCTTCATCTGAGACGTCAAGTGCACTTTGAGTCCCTATATTAGTTAGAGCTACCCCTGATTTCGTTTGTCTTTGTTGAGCCCTGAATGTGGAATAGTTTTTCTTAAATTCATTGATCTCTTTAGGATCAAGGGGGTGATTATTTGCAGGAACAGAATAATTTGCGGTTCTTTGAAAAACCGTTAAAGTTTTAGCTGATTCAGCAATTACAGGGATAGCCTGGACCGCAGATGATCCAGTACCAATAATTCCTACATGTTTATCAGAAAGATCAATATTTTCATGGGGCCAATTTCCTGTAATATACCAATCACCTTTATAAACATCTATGCCTTCAAATTTAGGCTTGTTAATCGAAGACAATGTCCCTGTTGCCATTACACAGTACTTAGATTCATAAATATTGCCATTATTTGTTTCAAGTTTCCAAACATTAGAATCATTTGCGTAGTTAGCAGAAGTTACTTTTTCATTAAATTTGATTTTATCTCTTAAATCAAATCTATCAGTTACATGATTGGCATATTCTAAAATTTCAGGTTGTGTAGAGTATTTATGTGACCACTGCCATTCTTGTTGTAGTTCATCTGAAAATGAATACGAATATTCAATACTAGGAATATCACATCTGGCTCCGGGATATCTATTCCAATACCATGTACCTCCAACTCCTTTTCCTTGTTCCAATATAATTGCATTCAGTCCTAATTTGTTTAAGCTATAGAGCATATAAATCCCACCAAAGCCCGCACCAACTATAATAGCGTCAAATTTATGATTATTTTTAATAATTTCAGATTTCAATTTATTTTCCTAAGAAATAACAGATTTTAAAAAATCAGCAGAAGCTTTAATAGCTTCATCAGCTTTATCTAAAACTTCATACTGAGAATAGAAGCCATGCATAACACCAGAGTATTCTAATAACCTAGAATTAACATTAGAATCTAATAATTTTTTGTGGTAATCAATTCCTTCATCTAATAGAGGGTCATATTCAGCAACAATAATACATGCCTGTGGTAGTCCAGAATGATCTTCATACTTATAAGGACAAACATAAGGGTTATCTAAATCTAAATCAGTGTTGGCATATTGCTGCCAAAACCATTTCATAGCTGTAGAGGTTAATAAATAATCATCTTTATTTTCCAGAAAAGATTTTCGTTCAAAATTTGTATCAACAGCGGGATAAATTAATAACTGAGATATTATCGGTAATTTACCTTCATCTTTTGCTTTTATACAAACTGCAGATGCTAAGTTCCCTCCTGCACTGTCTCCTCCAACAGAAATTTTATCTTTATCTATATTTAATTTATCAGAATTTTCGTAAACCCATTTAGTAACACCATAACAATCATTAAAAGGTCCAGGAAATTTTATTTCTGGTGATAATCTATAGTCTACTGATAAAACAACATAACCAGATTGTTGAGCCAAATGTCTGGTTAATCCATCAGAACTATTCACACTACCAAATACCCATCCTCCCCCATGAAACCATACAATAATGGGTAGATTTTCTTTTGCTGAAGGAACGTATAATCTACACGGGATATCAATTTCTTCAACATTAATATACAAATCTTTAACCTCTAATAAATCTGGTCCTGGTAAGCGTGGTCTGGATTCAAATAATTTTCTTGATTCATCTGGCGAAATAGTATGTACTGCTGGTGCATTTAAAGCTTTTATCTGTTCAAATAAATTTTTAGATTGTTCATCAAGAGGCATATAATTTACCTTTAGTATAATATTAAATTATCTTAAGCCTTTTTTTTGTTTTTTTCAACAAATGGGGATCTAATCAATATGATTAGATTTTAAAGTCTCTCTAAATTTTCAATTTGAATATTATTTAAGTTATCAAAGGTTTTAAATTTAAGTACTTTACTATAAAAAAACAATTCAGATTCTAAAGAATGTTTAATATTTTTTGATTGCCTAAATCCATGCTGTTCGCCTTCGTACATTATCAAAGAAAATGGAATTTTTTTATCTCTTAATCCCTGTGCCATAATTTCTGCTTGTGATGGAGGAACTATTTTATCTTCTGTTCCTTGAAAAATGATCATCGGACAAGAAAGTTTATCAGTAAAGTTTATCGCTGATCTATTATAATATTTTTCTTTTTCTTCAGGATATTTACCAATGAGTGAATCTAAATATCTAGATTCAAATTTATGTGTATCATCAATAAATACAGATAAATCTGCTATTCCATAGTAGGTAGCACCTACAGCAAAACGGTCATGAAATGTCAAAGCGTTTATCGTAGTGTAACCTCCAGCTGATCCTCCCTTTATGGCTACTCTAGAAGAATCTACCAAACTCTTTTTTGATAAATAATCAACAGCTGCAATGCAATCGTCAGTGTCATAAACTCCCCAATTGCCTTTAAGAGCATCACGATATCTTTTTCCATATCCTGTAGAACCTCTGTAATTCACATCAACTACTGCAAATCCTCTATTTGTCCAATATTGAATAGATAAATTAAGAGAGCTAGTTGTTGCTCCCGTAGGACCTCCGTGGCTAATAACTAATAGAGGTGGTTTTTCTTTAGTCAAACCTTCATAATTTTTGTTCGTGGGTTTATAAAAATAAGCATAAGCAATCTCATTTGATGTTGTATCAAATATTATTTCCTGTGCTATTGAAATTTCTTCACTGTCAATTTGAATTTTATTTGACTCTTTTAAAATATCCACATTACTTGTACTAAAATCTAATCTGCATAATTGAGTACTTGTTGTTGGTGATGAGCCCATATAGATTGCACTACCATCACAAAAACTCAAATCACTTATAGAAGTATGATTTACTTGAATCTCATCTACTATCTCTCCTGACAGAGTTATTTTTCTTATTAAACCTTTATTTTTATCTTTAGATGTCCCTCTAAGAAAAATAAAGTTGTCATGTATAAAATATGTTCTGAATCCAAATTGCCACGCAGGACCACCATGATCAATTTCTTCTAATAATATTTCTGAAGTTTTATGATCAGAATATTTTCTTAAATTCCACCATCCAGATTCGTCGCTTATATAAACCAAATCACCATCATTAGTCCATTCAGGTTGAAGTATGCTAATATTTTTTGAACCATCAATTTTTAATTTATTTGATATTTTTTGTGAATCAAAATCTGCAATATACAATTCATTACCATCCCAAGGCATGTTAGGGTGATCCCATTCTAACCAACATATTTGATTTGAAATAGGATTTGGTCTTGGAGAAGAATAAAAATCTCTACCTGAAGCTAAAACAATTATTTCTGAAGAAATTGTTGAAACAGCTACAATCTCATTTTGAGCTTCCTTATCTTTAGTATGAGTTTCTCTTACGCAAAATATCCATTTGCCGTCATTTGACAAGGTTAAATCGGCAAACCTGATTCCCATAGGAATATTCGATGGTTTTGTAATAGGGGATATTTTATCTGCATATACTTTATAAATAATTTGATCTTCCCAATTTGTAAAAAAAACAATCTCATCTTTAACTGCAAAAGAACCTCCTCCATATTCATGAACAGCATTTCTTGCATTATAATTTTGAGGAAGGACATCTTCTGTTGTTCCATCTGGATTGTGTTTAATAATTACAGATCTACCAGACTCAGCTGGCCTTCCTTCTAGAAAATAAATATCATTGTTATCAATTCTTATTTCTCCAAATCTTAATCCACCTTCGATGATTTTTTCAGGAGAAAATATTGATTTCCATGATCCGTATTGTGATTGTTTTTTTATTGCCATGATTTAAGTATAAGTTTAAGAAATTAATTTATCTATATTATTTATTCCGCTTTAAATATTCCATAATGATTTAATCCTATATAAACTATACTTCCATTACAATTCACAGAAATCGAGGAACCTCTAATCGGGGATGGATTGTACTCTGATTTGGATCCTTTCAGATATTCGTTATAAAAATTGTCAGCTATATTTCCTTTAGGCCTATTTTTATGTATAGAGTCATTGGTTATAAGATTCCAATTATCACCAAAGTCACTACTAACCCATGCTCCTCTGTTACCTATAATATAAACTACGTTGGGATCGGTTTTTAAGTAATCTACATCTTTTATTTTATTATTTAAAGTTTTAGTCCAGGATTCACCTCCATTCTTTGTTTTATATAATCCTGTTTCTGTACCTGCAATAACTAAATTACTATCTTTAGAATGTATATGTAGAGAATGCACACTTGTTTCATTTGGCATTCCATTATTTGATCTGATCCAATTTTCTCCTCCATCCAATGATTTCCATATTCCATTACCGCTTAAAGCTTCAAGATGAGATAGTCCAAGATATAATATTTTAGGATTTGACTGCGAAATTTGAATGTCTCTTATTGATGATTCAGAATTAAAAGGTAATCCTTTACCTATGTTAGCCCAAGTACTCCCACCGTCCTGAGTTTTAAAAAGATGAATTCCTCTGAGTGCAGCATCAGTCCATACCGAAGAATCTGAAACTGATCCCACATATATTTCGTCTGGATTCATTGAGTTAATTGCCAAACCATGTAGATGAATACTTCCTTTTGGAGCTCCTTCTTCTCTGGATTTAGATATTATTAAATTTGTAAATGTATCCTTAGTTGAATTAATTCCATTACTAGCAAGATCTAAAAACGTTTTTGCAGTCAATAAATTCCATGTATTACCTTTATCATATGAAAATCCCATAGTTGAATAATACATACTACTAGAAGCTACTAATGCATTCGAATAACCAGGTATATATTTTATTTGCATAGGATAATGTGATAACCAAGATGAAAACAATTTCCATTTCTCTCCGCTATCATTAGATTTATAAAACCCTCTAGATGCTTGTTGAGCCGCCCATACTTCTGATGGATCAGTAGGACTAGTTTCTATAGTTTCTATTTCATTTGCATGAATTCCATCTGCAGACATCGTCCAAGATTTACCTCCGTCATTTGATATGTAAATGCCTTGCTTATCATATAACCCTTGTCTATACATAGCGTCCATACGAACATCAAATTGAAAAGTGTCTGTTGCAACAATAATTTTATTAGGGTCATTTGAAAAAACTTCTAGAGCTTTAACATTTATTGGAAGATTATCCGGATGATTCAATTCCCAATTTTTACCACCATTTTTTGATATTGCTATCCCTTTACTTGTAGTTGCCCAAACAGTATTAGGATCAGAATGTATTTCTTTTATTCTCAAAAATATTGTATTATCTATTCCTTCTCCTTTGGTCCAAGTTTCACCTAAGTCATAGGATATATGAATGCCATCCACTGACCCAACAATGATCTTTCTATCTTTTGATCTAACTATACTGGTTGGACTGTTTGCATTTAATATTTTTGCATAAGATTTAAAAAAATCTTTAGTTACATAAATTCCATCATCAGCTCCAAAATATACAATTTCAGAATTAATAGAATCAAATGACAAAACAGTAATGTTAGGTAGGTTTATGTTTAATTGATCAAATGATTTTCCTCCATTATTTGAAACATACAATTCTCCGCCTACTTCTCTACTTCGGCCTCGTATTGAAGCTAATACAATAGAAGGATTACTAGGAGAAAAAACTATAGAAGAATAAGAAGTACGATGTGGGCCTGGAGGATATTTTGATTGAAAACTTTTATTGAAATTTTTCCCATCTTCAGTAAGCCATATTTGTTGTGTATCGCCATAAATAAATATATCAGGATCAGAAGGATGTATATCCATAGATTTAGTATGATCAAAGTAATGAATTCGATTCCAATTTTTACCTCCATCAATAGATTTGTATATACTATGTGAATTTTCTTGAACACCTAAATAAATAACATTTGGATCAGTCTTGGAAACATTGAAATCAGCAACCTCGCCTGAAATTAATGGAATAGATTTCCAATTAAATTCCATATTATTGTGTAACATTTTGGAAGGATCTATTTCATCGCACTTATCAGAGTCTTTAATTAATTTTTTTTCGGAAACATTAACTTTGGGAATATACAATCTTTGAATTAATTGTTCGATTGATTCTTTAAGTTCAATTTGTTTTGATTGGTTATTATTTTTAGGTTGTGAATCATTGTCACTAGAGTTGGAAAGACATTGTGTAATCCGATTTAGAATATTTGATTTTATTTGATTTGTTTTATAAATCTCATCAGTATCCTTTCTGCCCAAAGTATCTATTAAACAATTTTTACTATAATTATTTGTTTTAATTTCAACTAATTCAGGTTTCTTATCAGTATCAGATTTAACAAAATCAGTTTTAGTAACATTTGTATTTTTATTTTTGGTATTAACTAAACACTGATCAATTTTTTGAACATAATCTTGATTAATTTTATTTGATTGATAAATTTCAAAAGTTGATTTTGGATCAAGCGTATCAACAATACATTCTCGGCTATATATTTCAGGATCAAAGTCTAACATTGTAATTGGTTTAACTTTATTATCAGATTGTTTCTGACTTGGAGTTTTTTGAATTGATTTCGTGTTATTAATTATAGAATCTGATGCTGGAGTGTTTTTTTTGTCTTCATTCTTTATTATTTTAGTATTCTTTGTATTATCATTTTGGGTAGTATCCAAGGCTTGATTAGAAGATTGCTGTAGATCAATTTGATTATCTGGTTGAATTACTTTGGCAGGGGTACTTGTTTCTGCAGAGCATGACAATATAGCTAAAAATATTATGGATGTTAAAATTAATTTTTTCTTAAACATCTAGACCTTTTGAAATTTTTGTACTCTTTCAGCTGGAGATAATTCAGCAACATATATGCTTCCTTCCGAATCAACACAAATCCCATGTCCTGAAATAATTGTGCCTTTTCCATCTCCTCTGTCACCATGCCATCTTGTAATCAATTCACCTTCTGTAGTCCAAATACTAACACCACCCTGCTCTGTTTGTTCACAAACATAAACAATATCATCTTTTATCCAAAGATCTCCAGGCATAAATAAATCAGTCCATTCTTCAAGAAAATTCCCTTCATCATCAAATATTTGAATTCGATTATTTTCCCTATCACAAACAAACAATCTATCTTTGGAATCAAATTCCAGATTATGTACTATGGCAAATTCGCCAGGTTTGTCCCCAAAGGTTCCCCATGATTTTATTAATTCACCATTAGAGTCAAATTTATGTACTTTTTTATTTCCATAGCCATCAGAAATAAATATGTCACCTTTAGAAGATATGCTAAGGCCAGTTGGCATATTAAATGGCAATCCATTATAAGTCTCTGAAGGTTGGAGTTTGTTACCAATAGTTCTTATCAATTCTCCGTTTGGTTTATGTTCGGTTGCAATATGAAACCATGAATCGACTAACCATATAGTATCTTCTTTAGTGATATAAATACCATGTTCATTATTAGAAAAAGTACCTTCACCCCAAGATGAAATGAAATTACCATCCTTATCCCATATTGTCAGGGGATGAAGACCTCTGCTAAACACATGAATTTCATCAGCCGAATTTACATATACATCTGATGCTATTCCAAATTCCCAGTACTTTGGCATTTTTGGCCAAGTATCTACAAGTTCATATTTAAAATCGCCTGAGCCTATTACTTTCATTATTTATCCTCATTTTTTAACTTTCCCGAAATTAATACATCATATCTTTCTTCACAAGCTTCAACGACAATATCAAAATCATCTTTAATAATATAATTTTGTATTAGTAACTTATTAGTTTCTTCTTTTACTTTATCTATAAACTCTTGTTTTGATTGATATCTTTCTTGAATAGATAGCCTGTTGTCACCTTTATTTTCTCTATTTTCTTTTGATGTTTCAAAAAATATTGAAATTCCTTGCATGGCTATTTGTTGGTCAGGTTCTTTAGTATCTGGGTGTCTTAAGTTCCAACCAAAATGGGTTCCTAATGGAACAGTTAGATCAGGTAATCTTATACCTCCTGTTTCATTTCCATCATCATCAATATTAGAAACAAAATTCTGATAAGTTTCAAATTCTTGAGCTGGAAATCTTCCAATCCCTTCATGTGATCTTTCACCCATATCAACTCTTCTGATAAGCCAAACTTTTTCTGGATCTGGAGTATTCATATCAAGAACATTATTAACTTTGTCTATTAATACTTCTGGTTTTATAGCTGTTCCATCACTTATACGGGGACAACTGCTGGGAGGAGGAAGAATATTATCAGTAGTCCATTTATCTAAATTAATTAAACTAGCTCTTAATAAAGGCCTATAATCAACAACGTTAAATTTATACATACCCACAGAACCATCAGGCCCAACATCATCCGGGGCCAAAGTGCCCGCGCCATGTTGTGTTCCAGAAAAATGATACATCCTTGACTCTGGTGCCTCAGTTAGGTCTTTTTCTTCTATAGGATGAATGTGCATATTTGCACCATCACCTCGCCAATATTCAGCTGAAGAATTGGTATAAAATACTTTTGGAACGCTATTAGTTTTTCTTAAATTGTTAAAAAGACCATCTACAGTATCTGAATATGGATCTTTCATTTCTTGGTCAGCAAATGGAAACATATGACCAAATCCAGGAGCTGATTGTTGTGAAGGTTGTGCATATCTATGATTAAATTCTCCTCTTCTAGCTCCAGCTACATGAACTATATGGCCATCATAAGCAATATTACCTTCTTCATCTAAATTCAGCCCCAAATAAAGCATGTGTCTTTGCATTCTTCCTGTCTGAGAAATGCCAAATCCAAAAACTTTATCAAAAGACTTATTTCTTGGATTAAGATTTGAATCTGATTTGAAAAATGAAGCCACATCTCTAACTGCTAACATGCCTACTCCTACAACAGGAGCTATAGAAGGTGTGTATGCTAAATAATAAATTTTACCCGGCTGAAATCCTTTTTCCATGTAAATATATTCATTTCCTGGCTCTATACCCGAATCTGTCTTATTTGCAAACATCCATTCATTTCTAGGGATTTTAGTATCTGGACCATCTTCCCAGTCTCTTACTGTTAATCTTGCATTAGGGTCATTGATATCAATTGGAGTATTTGGAGTATGAATTCTATTAGCTAAAAGGAATGTTTGTTCAACACTATTAGGCCTTATCTCAACTACAGTTTCCCCTCTGAATCCAGTTTCATTAATTTGAGCAAAAGGAGCTCTTAATCCGTATAAACTATCGTCTTCTATTACATCCCATTGCCATCCAAGTGATAAAACTGAATATCCATTATTGTACAAAAAACCGTCTCCTTCTTCGTTGTTAAATAAATCAACACGATTAAAATTACTATGTATAAGAGGGCGACCTCTATTCACAATATCAACAACTAATCTGTTATTTCCTAAATTTTCATCTGAAGGTGTTATTAAAGAAAATTTCGATGTATAAATAACACGCCCATCAGAATTTGTTGGGGCAAGTTTTAAATCGGTAATTAATTCATTCACTTTATTGTTTGGATCAACTGCAAATTCAATTATGCCGTCTATCTTATAAAATTGTCCATTTTCGCCAAAAACTTTTCCATCAGCAAATAATGATTTGTCTTTAATTTCTATTTTTCTTACACTCATGTTAAACCTCTTATAATTAAATTTGTATTTTATGGAGTAACTATTGCTCTTGTTACTTCTATTCCTCTTGAATTTCCAAGCCATTCAGCAGTTTTAAATGCTTCTTCAATTTTTGTAATTGGAAATTCATGTGAAACTACATCCATCAAAGGATATTTGTTTTTTGTTCTTAATAGAAAATCTATAGCATTAGGTAATATCCAAGGATCATAATGCTGAATTCCATAAAATCTAATTTGGTTAGATACTAATTGCTGAACATCAACATTTATCATACTATTGGGAGAAATATGACCAACTTCAAGATAAGTTCCTCTCATTCGACACATTTGTATACCTTCCTCTACAGCAGCGGGAAATCCAACAAGTTCTATAACAATATCAGCTCCGATACCATTAGTTAATTCTTTCACTCTGTCTACTCTAGATTGAACAGTATTATATTTATTAATATCAATAATATCTGTTGCTCCACATTTTTTTGCTAATTCTAATCTTGGTTTTTGTCCATCTATAACTATCACTTTATTAGCACCCATATCAGATGCAACAGCAGAAGCATTTATTCCAAGTCCTCCTGCACCTTGAATTACTACATTATCACCAAATCTAAAATCTGAAATTCTAAAAGCTTCAATTACTTGAGCTAAGGCACAATTAATCGGAGCTGCTGCTGCATTATTTATTTCATCTGGTAATTTAAATACAAATTGAGGGTTTCTCAGATAATAATATTGCGCAAAACCTCCACTACAATAATCTATAGTGGGATATGTTCTTCTAAATTTACAACCACCAAATTCTCCTCTGATACAGTTATAACAATTTTGACAAGGGAAATAATAGGTATAAACTACTCTGTCTCCTTCTTTTAAAGGTTGCTTAAGAGAATCTGTTTTTATCTTACTTCCAAGCTCTGCTACAGAACCCATCATTTCATGTCCAAACACAAATGGATCTCGAGGACCTTCTTCTTCAGGAATACCATCTCCCCTCCATATATGCAGATCAGATCCGCAAACACTAGTTGCTTCTACTCTAATATTTATAGCATCTGATTCAGTTTCTGTAATGGGAAGTTCGGTAACTTCAAATTTTTGAGTAGTATCGTGCCATATTGCTGATAATCCTGTCTTGCTCATACATCACCATTAATTTTATACTTTGATTATAAACATATTATAAATTTTTCATCAATTCATATAATTAAATTTTGGAGGTACACATGGATATATCAAAAGCTAAATATGTAAATGTAAATGGAATAAACACAAGATATTTTGAGGCTGGTTCAGGAGAGCCTATGGTTTTAATTCATGGAGCTGCCGCAGGAAATTCATCAAGCGCAGAAGTATGGAGCAAGAATTTTGATACTTTTGCAGAAAAATACCATGTCTATGCATTTGATAAGCTAGGCCAAGGGTATACAGACAATCCAAAAATTAATGAAGACTACTTCATGGGAGGGCAAGTGAAGCATGCTGCTGAATTTATGGATACATTAGGTATATCAAATGCTCATCTTATTGGACACTCCAGAGGAGGATATATGGTTACAAGAATGGCTCTGGAATATCCAAATTTGGCAAAATCTATTGTTATAATTGATAGTGCAACTTTAATGGAAAATATATCTTTTTACGAAGAAGTAGCCCAAAGAGCAAAATCAATTTCTGATCCTAGGGAAAGAACTCATTATTCCATGGCACAAAATTCATACGGTACTGATCATATTACTGATCAATGGATAAGTGGAATATTGGACTACACTTCTACAGATAAATTCAAAGAGGCTCAAGCTAAAGCTCAGGAACTTTATCCTGCATTTTTAAATGATCTTTTAGATAAACAAAATCAAACTCATGCATGGATAAAGGCAGGGAGATTAAAGGTCCCTACCCTAGTTGTATGGTCAATATATGATCCGTCCGCGATATGGAATCCAATTGGTATTAATTGCTTGAATTTGATTTTGCCAAATGTTGAGAATTCAGGAATGTATATTTTTAACAAATCTGGACACTATCCGTTTAGAGAACAAACTGAAGAGTTTAATCAGGCCATATATGCATTTATAAATTCAAAAGTAAATTCTTAATTTGTGAATACTTTGAATTTTGAAGAAATACAGACTAATCAAGAAATAATTCAAATAGCAAGAAATAAACTTGATCAAGGACCATGGGATTATTTAGTTGGAGGTGCTGAATCTGAAACTACAATGCGTAGAAATCGATTAGCATTCGATAAGCTTGCATTTAAACCTAGAGTTTTAATTGATACTTCATCGATTGATACAACTACTGAGATCTTAGGAATAAAATTAAGAATACCTGTTTTATTAGCACCAATTGGGTCTCAACAACATTTCACAAAAGATGGGGCGTCAGCTGCTACAAAAGCAGCTCATAAATTTAATGTATTTGATGTTATAAGTTCAGTTAGTGAACCTGATCTTGAAACTATAGCAGAAGCCGCTCCAAATCCAAAAATATACCAACTGTATATTCATGGAGATGAAAAATGGACACAGGATATGATTTCCAGAGCAGTGGAAGCTGACTATAAAGCTTTATGTATAACTGTAGACACCCCCAGGTTAAGCAGAAGAGAAAGGCCTATGTTAAGTAAATATGATGCAAGATCAACAAGAATAGCATTTAATCCGATACATGCAGCATCAGTTACTTGGGATAGTTTAGATAAAATTAATAATATGTCTAACCTTCCGCTGATTTTAAAAGGTATAGCCACTAAAGAAGACGCTAAAATAGCCTTAGACCATGGAGCTGAAGTAATATGGGTATCAAATCATGGAGGAAGACAATTAGATTATAATTTAGGAACTATGGATATGCTTTCTGAAATAGTTGAAGCTGTAAATAAAAAAGCAAAGATTGTTATTGATGGCGGAGTTCAAAGAGGAAGTGACATAGCTAAGGCTATTGCTTTAGGTGCAGATTGTGTTGCAATAGGTAAACTGCAATGTTGGGGATTAGCAGCAGGAGGAGAAGAGGGGTTAATAAGATCTCTTGAAATTCTTGAAGATGAGTATGCAAGTACTTTAAGTTTTATTGGAGTGACTGAAACAAGACAATTAAACAAAAAACATGTGTGTGTTTCAGATCCTGTTAATTTGCCACATGAAATGTCATCTTGGGTAAATTTTCCAAACGGAAGATTAACTTAAATTATAATAAAAATATTATGAGTCAAAAAATACTGTTAAAAAATGGATTAATTATTAATGGAACAGGAAATCCTGGTTTTTATGGATCAGTGTTTGTTGAAAACAACAAATTATCAGTTATCCGAAATAATTCAGATTCAATAGAAGCGGATATTATTGTTGATTGTAAAGATAAAATAATTTCACCTGGATTCATTGATTTACACTCTCATACCGGATTAACTATATTCGGAGAACCTGAACATAAACCGAAAGTATTTCAAGGAGTAACTACAGAACTTATAGGAATTGATGGTATTTCGCCTGTACCGTTTAAAAACCAATCAGAATTAGAACGGTACATATGGCTAGACTCAGGATTAAATGATTATCCTCCGGCTACTCCTGATTGGTTAAAAACAATCGAATATCTTAATAAAGTAGACAATAATGTTGCTATAAATATTGCCTGCATAATAGGTAATGGACCTCTAAGAATATGGGGTGTTGGTTGGAATGATGAAGAAGCATCAACAAGACAAATTGAAAATATGAAATCTGTTTTAAGAGAATGTATGGAAGAAGGTGCGTGGGGATTTTCAACAGGACTTGATTATGCACCTGGAGCTTTTGCTAGTACAAAAGAACTAATAGAATTAGGGAAAGAAGCTGCAAAACTTGGTGGGATTTACCATACTCACACAAGAGCATCTCTTGCTAATCCTGAAAATATATTAGCTCCATTTGACGAAGCATTAGAAATATCCCTAAAATCAGATTTACCATTACATCTAACTCACTATTATCAAAAAATGATGTATGTACACGAAAAAAATATTGCCAATGGAAAGTATACAGATTATCTAGGTTTGGTTGAAAATGCGCGATCTAATGGAATGGATGTAACTTTTGATTGTTATACTTATCCCTATTCAGGAACAACTTTAACTATATTATTACCGCATTGGACAAAAGACGGTGGTCCTGAGATTTTAATGGAACATTTAAAATCTTCTAAATCAAGAAAAAAAATAGCCAAAGAAATTTCTCGAAATTTTGCCACTACTTGGTTAACAAATTTTAAAAAGTCTCATAATAAAAAATTCGATGGGTTATCAGTGAAAGAAATTGCAGAAATTAAAAATCAAGATCCATCAGATGCTATGTTTGATTTATTAATAGATGAAAATTTAGGGATTTCATATGTTGGACTAGGCGCAAACCCGCAAACTTTACATGAATTTGTAAAACATCCTGCCGGTATGATCGCTTCTGATTCTATTTTATTTGGAGATCATCCTAGCCCCAGAACATATGGAACATTTACTA
>CEPW01052106.1_pt1 | contig 15145 bp, 17 predicted proteins | sample 356211 | NCBI WGS metagenome assembly CEPW01 (sample SAMEA2620021, study PRJEB7988) | marine metagenome | biome: marine biome (ENVO:00000447); feature: deep chlorophyll maximum layer (ENVO:xxxxxxxx); material: "saline water (ENVO:00002010), including plankton (ENVO:xxxxxxxx)" | depth 25 m
AATTTGGAAAAAAATATGTAAAGAATTACAATGGGAATTTGTTCCAACTATTTAAATAGTATATAATTATATGAAAAATATATATTTTCCAAAAGAAATTTGGATATTAATTTATGAATTTGAAGGTTTAGCATATAAATATATAAAAAATGTTAAACAAGAATTAGATATTTTATCATGTAATTGTATTTGTAAAATGAACGGTGAAGGTGAATATTTTGGACATAAATATAATAAAACTTCAAATGTTTGTCCTATTCATTGGGAAATATGGCAAAATTCTGTTTACTGTCTAAAAAATAATCCTATGAAACGTAAAACAATATGGTTATCTAACGGAGTATGGAGTTGGAATGATTGTTATATACCTATTTGGCTTATAAACTTAAGAAAACAAATAAATAATAAAAATTAATATTTTATAAGTAAAATATTAATTAAATGTATTTACATACGGGGAAAGCCTACAAGATTAGCGCCAATACCGAATCCGGCACCACTTCTTGCAGATACAGCCATAGCTGGGACGTATGTATCAAGGATTGAGAAAGTAGCAGCAGCTGTAAGTGCAATAAGTGCTACTTCATCAAGGTTAAGAGATTTCTTGGGGATGGCATAGGCGGCAAGAGCAACCATAACACCCTCAACAAGATATTTTACGGCTCTACGGACAAGTTCGCCTAAATCTATCATCTGTGCTAATTTTTGAAGCATTTATAAATAATAAAAAGAAAAAAATATATATTATAAATTAAAACTTAAAAATGAAATTAGTTAAAATAATATAATATGTCAAAAGAATCTTGTGTACATAGATTAAATCCTGATGGAAGTGAAAATACTAAGTATGTTGATTTACTTGAAGAGGATAAGCCTATATCCGGTCAAAAATTTGTTTGTGTTAGTTTTGTTAGTCCAGAAAATATTTTAAAACAAAAAAATCATTTTTTTTTCCAGGAATTCCTAAAACACTATGATTTTTCCAAAAGTGTTCAAAAATTTTCACAATTTTTAAATTTTTTGAGTTATAAATATGAATTTAGTTTTGATGATATAATGGCAGATTTTCAAGAGTATATGAAAAGTGAGAAAGAAACCTTAACTGAAAATCATGTGTCTGATGAATATAAAAATTTCTTAGATGCAAATGAAGATAGGTTAAATGACGAATTTAATAAAGAATACAATTTTCAAACAAGCACGCGTGGATTAAAAATTAGAGGTACTTACTCTACACAAGAAGAAGCAGAATTAAGATGTAAATTATTAAGAGAAGTTGATCCTAATCACAATGTTTATGTTGGTCCAGTAGGAATGTGGATGCCTTGGGAACCTGAAGCTTATAAGACAGGAAGAGTTGAATATTTAGAAGATGAATTAAATCAGCTAATGAGTGAGAAAAATAAAAATGAAGCCGCAGCTAAACAAGAATTTGAAAAGCGTGTTGTTGATGCAAAACGTAAAGCTATTGAAGAAAATAAAAAGATGGCTAAGAAAACCGGTAATAAATTAACACAAAATATTAATAAAGATGGTCAATTAATAGGAGTGAATAATACTATTGAAAATGCATTTGATAATAATAGTGAAGTAACTTCTGCTGATATTCGTAAAGAATTATTTGAAGGAGATTCTGTTAAACGCGGTTCAGCCGTTCAAGATGCTATTGATAGAGGATTAATTCAATCTGGAGATAATATCAAAATCTCTGAGAAAAAAGATTAATTTTTAATAATTTTATATTTAATTATTAAAAATTTACCATTTACTTTTTTTTACATTAATTGTTGGTCCTTTTTTGGCAGAATTAGGATCAAAGTCCATTCCATCATCATCATCAGAATCTAATCCTTTTGACATTTCCCAAAATTCTTTTGAACCTAATTTAAAATCTCTATGAGCACTTGCTTTATACCAAAAAATTTGGTCTACTAATTTATTTGACTTTGCATTATTTGCAACAACCAAACATTCATAATTTTCAGTACATTGATCCATTACTTGACAAAAACTTTCAAATGTTGGAAACATACCTGCAAAATTTTCAAAAATTCTTTTACGATTAGACACATAAGGCTCTCTTAAAATAAATGTATAATCAATATTTGTTCTTAAATTAGGTGGAACTCCTAAAGGATATTGCATTGTTATAATCAACATAACTTTCCAATGTCTTCCATTCATAAAAAGCAATCTCATTAACTTATCTCTTGCCCATGTATTATCATATAAGCAATCATCTAATATTACAAAAGTTCTTGGGTCAATATTAGATCTACCATATGCTTCTTTTTCTTTTTTTACTTGTTTCATTACTATTTTTTGTCTTTTTAATATATTTTCAATTATTGCAGTATTGTATTCATCATGAATAAATAATTTAGGAACTAATTTACCATAAAATCCATTTCCTGCTTCTGTCCCTGATATTACTGTACCTATTGGAATATCTTGATGATAATATAATAAATCTCTTACTAAAAAACTTTTACCTGTATCTCGTCTTCCAATTAATACAATCACAGGACCTTTGTTTTCATTAGGCTTAAATGATATTGATTTCATATCAAACTTTTTTAATTCTAAATTCATATACTTAAATATTTGACTTATTTTTTAAATTTTTTTACGCAAAAATTACTTTAAATGAAATAAAAAATGTATATATAAAGTTTAATGTTTGACATCTTTTATAAAAAAAATGATAATAATGTTTTATTTAAACATTTAGAAAAAAATGATTTTTCTAATCTTCAAAATTACAATCCTTTATATTCTATTTATTTTTCATTAGATGAACATAATTATAATACTATTAATTTAAACCATAGATATAGCATTCATCAAATTAAAAACAAAAATTCAAATAATGAATATATAATAGAATGTATTGATTCTAAGACAAATACTAAACAAAAATTTAATTCATTTTTTAAATTTTCTCCACTATTAGACCCTATTAAATTTATGGTTGGAAAGTATAAACATATTGATAAACAAATTATTAGTTCTTTGCCAAGAATAGCATCTAATACGTGTTGTAAAAAAGTTTTAGATACAAATAATTCTGCTTATGTCGATAGTTTTTTTTCTTATTTATCATCTAAATTATTAAACAATGTTGGTTTTATTCATGGATTTAATTTTTTTGGTTCTTTTTTAACTATTCAAAACCAATTTAAATTAAACATATATGATGATTTAGATTATTTGTATGATTCAGATTTTTTTCATAAAAATAAAAATGAATTATTTCAAGTTGATGATATAGATGAAGATAGATTATTAGATAGTGATACAAGAAATTATAGAAAAAAAATAAAATTAGATACAAATAGTGATTCTATTGATATTACTTGTGATACCATTGATAATGATATATTTGAAGGAATGTTTCAAGAATTAACTACCAAAAATTTAAAATTACATAATTCTTCCATAGAAGAAGAATATTCGATGAATAAAGTAAATTCTAAAGAAAAAAGTGCAAAAAAAACTAATTCTACCTGTTCTTCTCGTTCTTCAAACACTGATATTAATAATAATTCAGAAAGCAGTGATAATAACACTGATGATTTAATTGAAAGTTTATCAAATTCTCAAATTTCCGATTATTCTACTATGAATAGTGATGAAATTATTAATGGAACCATATTTAATTTTCCAGTACAAATGATATGTATGGAAAAATTAGATAATACATTAGATTCATTATTAGATGACGATGAAAATGAACTTAAAAATAAAGAATGGAAATCTTGTTTATTTCAAATTATTATGATTTTAATAACATATCAAAAAGTATTTAATTTTACACATAATGATTTACATACAAATAATATTATGTTTGTTAAAACTGATAAAACTTTTATTAATTATAAATATAATAATGTTTATTATAAAATTCCTACATATGGAAAATTATATAAAATTATAGATTTCGGTAGAGCTATATATTCTTTTAAGGGAAAAACTATCTGCAGTGATAGTTATCATCCAAAGGGAGACGCTGCTACTCAATATAATTTTGAACCATATTTTAATGATAAAAAACCCAGACTTGAACCTAATAAAAGTTTTGATTTATGTCGATTAGCCTGTTCGCTTTTTGATTATTTTATAGAAGATATCAAAGAACAAAAAACTACCAAAAATCCTATCGCAAAATTAATTATTGAATGGACTAAAGATGATAAAGGAAGAAATATACTATATAAAAATAATGGAGAAGAAAGATATCCTGAATTTAAATTATATAAAATGATTGTTAGAACTGTTCATAATCATTTACCCGAAAATCAATTATCTAATCCCTTATTTCATAATTTTATTTCTTCTAAGAAAAAAATAAAAAAACAAAAAGTTATTAATATTGATAAAATGGAATCAATGATTTAGTTTAAAAATCATTATTTTTATATTAATATATCTAAAATGAATATATTAATTACTGGAGGCAGCGGATTTATCGGAAGTCATCTAATTAAAAAACTTTTAAAAATTTATACTGATATTCAAATTTTTTCTATTGATAATTATTTATCTGGTAGTAAAAATAATGAAATTAATGATGAAAGAGTTACGTATATTAACAATTCTTCTATGAACATTAATAATATACCAATACTTAATCAAATAAAATTTGATATATTGTATCATTTGGGTGAATATTCCAGAATTTCTACCAGTTTTCAAGAACCTAATATTGTTTTTGAGAATAATTTAACAGGAACATATCAAGTTTTAGAATTTTGTAGAAAAAATAATTGTAAATTAGTTTATTCTGGTTCAAGTTCCATTTTTGGTAATAATATGAAGGATCAACATCATTCTCCTTATTCTTGGTCTAAAGCTAAAAATATAGAATTAATCAAAAATTACAATAAATGGTATAATTTACAATTTATAATTGTTTATTTTTCAAATGTTTATGGTGCTGGACAAATTAGTGAAGGAAAATATGCTACTGTTATAGGTATTTTTGAAAATTTATACAAAAAAAATAAAAAATTAACTGTTGTTAAACCTGGTACACAAAAAAGAGATTTTACTCATATTGATGATACAATTGATGGTATATTAAAAGCTTCTATTGGTTACTATGGTGATGGTTTTGTTATTAGAACAGGTACTCAATATTCTATATTAGATGTTGCTAAAATGTTTAAAACTGATTTTGTTTTGATTGATGAACAAAGAGGTAATAGAACGCAATCTTCAGGAAGTATGGAAAATATGAAAAAATTGGGATGGAAATCTAAAATTAATTTAAAAGATTATATTGATAATATTATAAATTAAAAATCTGGATTATTTGTAAAAACTTGTGGAACTTTTGACATTAATTTTTCTCCTCCTAATTGTTCCATTACAAAATTACCTAACAATACACTTAAATATACTAATAAGGTATCTCTTACCAAAAGCTTTAATGGTTTATTTTCTTTTAATATTAATCTCATTTCAATAAACCTAAATATCAAATAAGCTGAAGCTACTGCTACACCAGTAACAAATGATGAATTTCCCATTTATATAATTATTTATAAATATTTATATAAATTGACGCATTATCCAAGAACTTCAATATCATCTAAAATTGGGTCTGGTTTCAAACTCATTTTTTTATTTAAATTATGAACATCTATTTTATCTAATTCTAAAGTTGCATCATCAAAAATTTTTAATCTTTCTTCTTCTTCATCGTCTTCATCATCATACGCAGCTTCTTCTGCTTTGCGTTTCTCATTATTTTCTTTTGCTATCTTTTCCAATCTTTCTAAAGTTTTTGGTGCTTCAATCTCTGATGATTTATTTGTACCCATATCTAATACTGAATCCTTATCATTAAATTTCAGTCTATTCACTACTTCTTCCTCATTCTTTTTTACTGGAACTGCTTTTACTACCGGTACATTTTTTTTTACTAATTCTTCTTCTCTTTCTTTTGATATCGGCGTTTCAATTACTAAGTTTATGTTATGTTCTTTTGGTGTCTCTTCTTTTTTTGTTTTATCAATTATTCCCGCTTCCTCTACCACTTTTTCTGGAGCACTTTCTAATTTTGGTTTCTCTAATTCCATTGTATCTTGATTCTTTGTTACTCCATTTTCTTCCATTTTATTTTCTAATTTTTCTGCTTCAACTGCTTCCTCTTCCATTGCTTTCTTTACTGCCTCATCTACTGTCTTTTCTATTGTTTCCTCTATTACTTCTTCATCTACTGTCTCATCTATGTATGCTCTCAATATCTTTTCTACTGGCATATTTTCTCTTATTACCTGTAATATAGATTCCTGACACATTAATTCTGCCTCTCTCATATTTTTTTGATAATTTAATGGTAAAATATCTTTCTCAAATAAATATACATTACTATATAATTTTCGAGCATATGCTATATAACATTTATGAACAAATGTTGTTAATTTTGGAATATCTATGTCTATCTTTTTTTGTTTTTGAGATACTCTAATACTTGTTAAAATTTTTAATTGTGTTATATGAACACATGTTAATAAATCTTCTAAATAATCACATCTACTTTTTTCTATTATTCGTTTTGTTTCTATATCAATTATTGTTTCGTTCCATTTTGGAACACGCGAAAGAAAATTTTGAAATGTCATTAAATATTTTTCCTCTTCATCATTATCTAAACATAACTTTATTGCTTCATCAAATATTGATTTTATACCCTCTAACATTAATGGAGTCATTATTGTTACTAAACGTGACGAATATTCACTTTTTGCCTCTGATAACACATTCACATTATAATCATCCATTTACATTTCTAATATATTTTCTAAATTTAATTTTTTCCGCATAAAATATAAATTTAATATTCCAAAAATAAATAATTTCTCATTTCTATATTCACTTCTAATTTTATCAAAATAAATTAAATATAAATATTTATCTTTACTTGTTTTATCATTTTCAATTATTTCTATTAAATCTAATCCACTATAACCTTTATCATATAATTTCTCTACAAAATCTATACGTTTTTTTATTGTGTTGTAATTTGATTTTTTATTTATTTGTTTTTGAAGCCAGCTTTTTCTTTTTAATAGAAAAGAGTGCTTTATTATTTCTTTTTTATTATATTCGTGGAAACTTATTTTTTCCCCATTAATTGTTGGATAAGGTATAAAAATATTACAAAAACGAGATAATATTGGTTTTAATAATCTATTTTCATTTTCTACTAAAATAAAAAAACGTGTTGTATGACTGAATTGTTCTATACATCTTCTTAACGCTGATTGTGCATCTATTGTTAATTTATCCGCATTAAAAAGAACTATACTTTTAAATAAATTATTATTTTTATTATGTATATTTGTTTTTGCAAAAAATTTTAAATCATCTCTAATAAATCTTATTCCTTTACTATGAGCACAATTTACATACATTACATATTGATTTATCTTTTGTTTGTCACTATTATAAATTTTTTGAATAAAATTATTCATTATTGTTCGTTTTCCGCTACCTGATGGTCCATAAAATATAATATGAGGAATTTTGCTTTCTTTTATAAAATAATCTAATTTCTCATAAATTTTTGGATGAACATTCAAAGACATTTAATAATTATAATTAAATTATCTCTAACTATAATTATTTAAAAAATATTTATCTTTTTCTTCTTGTTTTTCTTTTTCTCATCTTTCTTCTTTTTTTTGTTTTTCTTCTGCCTTTTCTTTTTGTTTTTCTTCTGCGTTTTCTTCTGCGTTTTCTTGTTTTTCCGCCCATATGATTTCCAAGCCCTTGAGAGGCTTTTTCAAAATCATCAATTCGCATACGAACTGTGGGAGAAGGAGGAGGAGGTATTATTAAATGACCTTCCAGATCTATTGGTCGCAAATCTGAATCACCTTCTCTATAACTACGATAATTGTGAAACTTGTCCTCCTTTCCTCGCAAACTTTTCAAGCTGGTATTTCTTTTTGTGCGGTTGGTGGGTGTTCTTCTGCGGCTTCTTCTTATCCATGGTTTTAGGAGTTGGTATCGCTCTTGTCTTCGTCGCTGCCGAATTCCTGGCATTTCAACCTCCGCTCTCTTGTACTCACCTAAACGGTGTAATTCCCTTTGCTCCTCTGTATCAAGCTCATTATGTTTTTGTCCTAAGTTCTTAATAGTTGATCTTCTTTTTTTCATTTTTTCTGGCTTTTTTTTATTCCCAAATCCAAACATAATTATATATTATCTAAATATAATTATCTGCGTCTTTTGGTTTTTCTTTTTCTTCTTCTTCTTCTTTTGCGAGATTTTCTACGCGATTTTCTTTTTTTCTTTCTGCGTGTTTTTCTTCTGCGTTTTCTTCTTCCTCCCTCTTTATTTTGTTGTTGTTGTTGTTGTTTCATCCAGGCGTTCCATTTTTTTTTGTCCAACCACCACTCGTCTTGTAGACTCGTATCAACTTCTCCATGATGCTCATCCAATTTGGGATCAGCCAAACTTAAGAATTTATTGGCATCTTCGAGAATTTTGTCGGGGTCCTTGCCGGGGTCCTTGCCTCCCTTTTTCTTTCTGTGTGTTTTTCTTCTGCGTTTTCTTCTTCTTTTACCTCCTCTTTTTACTCTTCCTAAGGCCATATCTGCTGCAAGTCTATCAGCATCTGTAACATCATAATCACTCCACTCACTTTCATCATCGGATGGTGTTTCAGCTCCTAAATCGCGAGCTTCATTATTTATTCTATTTTGCTCCTCACGTCTTAAGCTATCTAAATATCCCTCTATACCTGCACTTGATATACTTGCTCTGTTATTACTGTAAGCGGTTGAGCTTGGTTGTGGTGTAATTTCTTCACAATCTTTCCCATTTAAACTTAATTTCTTACCTTTTTTTTCACATTCTATCCTTCTCTTTTCCATTTTTCTCAAATTGTTTGCTATTCGTTTTTGTGAATTTCTTTTCTCTCTCTTTTCTCTCCACCTTTTAATAAAACCTTTTTTTTTTCCTTTTTTTTTTCCTTTTTGGGATTTAGGTTCAGTTTCTCCCATAGTTCCCATCCAATCAAAATCTCCACTGAATGCTGCCATATATATATTATCTAAATATAAAATAATGAATACCTTAAAAATATCTATTTTAGAATCAATATATTTAATTTATATGTTTTTATTTTTTAAAACAAATATAGATTTCAATGTATTTGATACACCAAAAGGTTGGTGGTTTGAACATTTAATTGGTGATTATTATGGATTAAGAATATGTCCATTTGGAAGAGTAGCAATATTTGCATTAATATTTGTATTATTAATAAGACATTTTATCAAAATTCCCAAATTATATATAAAAATAAGTTTAATTATTTCATTTATACTTTCATTAATGAATATGAACGCTGTAGTTTATTTAATTCCAATATGGTTATTAGAATATAAAAATGTTTAGATATTATATATGAGTTTAAATAATTTTGTAGATGTTTCACCAGAACTTGAAAAATATCCACAATTCAATAAAAGATTTAAGAATTTAAGAAAATTATGGGGTATAACTGAAGATTTCTTTAAAAAAGAATTATCTAAAACAACATTTGTAGTAGGAAGTGGGAAAAGTGGAATGAAAATGTGGTTTTCTAAAACAAAATATTTTTTTGTAAAAGAAATGAATAAAGGTGATAGACATTCATTAAAGGAATTAATGGATAAATATACTAAATATATGAGTAAAAATAAAAAAACATTATTACCAAAATTTTATGGTATTTATAAAAAAAATGGTATAGTATATGTAATACAACGCAATTTAAATCCCTATAGTAGTGGTACATGGATATTTGATTTAAAAGGTTCTCATAGAAGAAGAACCGTAAAAAATCAGACAATAGAACAAATTGGTAAAGATAATAATTTCGGAGAATCAAAAATTTATATCAATAATGCAAATAAAATTAAAAAACAAATGAAAAAAGACAGTAAATTTTTAAGTGATAATAATTTGATGGATTACTCTTTGCTATTATGTATGAGAAATAAAGCAGTAAAAGAAAAAGATTGGAAAATGTGGGGAAAAGGTAAATTTTGTTGTGATATAAAAGGACCCGGACCTTCAAATAAAACACCAATAAATTTAAATATGGGTATTATAGATATTTTGCAAAAATATAATACAAGTAAATTTATTGAAAGTTTATTTAAAACAAAGCAACATTTATTGGACAGAGCTCAATCAGAAGTATCAGCAGTAAATAGTAAAGCTTATAAAAAACGTTTTGATGAGTTTATGGATGAAATTATAAAACCAAAACATAAAAAAACCAGAAAACGTAGAAACTTAAAAAAAAGAACTACAAGAAAAAAAAAATAATATTAATGTATATATGGCATATTTTCATGGAGCATATTTGGAAAAAGATATGAAAGGATTGCAAGAAAAAATTGATGAAGAAAATAAAAAAAAACATAAGGACAGAATACGAAGAAGATATCAAACTGTTTATAGACCAGTAAAAACATTTAAGGGGAAGGCTTTAACTGATGAAGAACTGTATGAATATATGAGAAATGTAAAAGAATTTTATGCAAAAAAAGCTCTTCGTGAAGCGGAAAGAAGAGGTGATGAATTTAAATTACCAGAATCAGAATATTCGTTTCAAAAAGAAAGAGCCGAAAAAAAATTCGGGAAAAAAAGAGACAGACCTACAACTTATACACTTAAGGCAGTCGAAAAATTACTAAGTAATAGAAAAAAAAGAGGTCAAAGTGGTAGAAGTTTAACAAATAAACGAGATTTAAAATATACATTGAAATTGAGAAATAAAAATTATTTTAAAGGTGGTAAAAGAAAACTCAGAAGAAAAACAAGAAAGCGTAGAATAAAAAGAAAAACAAAAAAGAGAAGATAATAATTTTATTAAATATTAAATAAAATTATTTAAGCCCAACTTTGAAGTGATTGAGTATAGGGGTTATTATTGAAAGCGGAAACCATATCAGGGTTATTTCTTTGACAATCAATTGCTCTTTCTCTGGTATATTTACCAGACATTTCGCCATGAGTTTGCATTGTGGGTGCGGCTTTTGGCATGTTGTTGTATAATTGATTAGGTTTGGTGGCAGTATTAGAAAAAGTAGTAATATTTTGAGCTCTGGAACCGAGACTGTGATTACCGATATTATATCTATCAACTTTACTGACAACTTCTTTATTAGGATTGGTTCTTCTGCGATATTCGGAGTCATAAGTTCTGGGTTTTGTAGTTCCTGGAGCACCGGCAGCATTAGGAATGTATGAATAACTTGTGTTGTCTCTGTTTTGTGGAACAGGTCTTTGTTTAGAATTCAAATATCCATTAGTTTCATCTCTTCCGCCCATAAGTAAATGTTTAGTATTTTCAGTTTGTTCTCTGATTGTAGGAGCTGGAGTATCATTAGGATTCCATACTGGTCTTTCGTGATTTCCATTGATACCTTGAACATTACCCATAGGTCTCATATTACCGACAACATTTTGTTTTCTGGTTGGTCTAAGTAAATCAAGAATTGGAGCAGTTAAAGCACTTACAATAGAACTTGCACCAAGAAGTTTGGTTCTCTCACTTGTGAAAGTTCTGGCATTAGGTCTGGATTTATGACCTGATTTTCCATAATCTTTATTAGTAGGTTGCCAAGCTCCTTGTTTATCAGCAACACCGATATTCTCAGATCCTAATTGTTGTTTATGAGATTGCCTAAATTTACCAGGTTGATATGTACCTTCGGATTCTCTATCAGCAGCATTTCCAAAATATTCTCTCGTAGTAGTAGTTCTATTTTCTGGATGTAAAATAACTTTACTTCTATTAGTTTGGGCTTTTTCAATACCAGTAGTAGTAAACCATCTGGAAGCACCATGTTCAAATGAAGTATCTGGTCTATTTTTACTAAGTTGTGGTTCAGTTGCAATGGATTGTTGTTGCTGACCCTTTTGGAATGCACCTAATATTTGACCAGCGTAAGTAACTTTAGGGTTAGTAGAAACTCTTAATTGGTCAACTGTTTTGGGTAATGTTTTTTGGTTTCTTAATGGCATACCGGCATTGAATCCTCCAGTACCTTCACTTGAAAATCCTTTTCCTAAACCTGGTCCAACTTGTATTTCTTTCCAAGGTTTTACATTATTCATTTTATTAGTAATGTTAGCAGAATATCTTTCTCTTACCTGGTCAGTATAAACAGGAGTTCCATATACATGAGACATATTTGCTTCAGGTTTAAATAAAGGAGAAATTCCTTCTTTTTTATTTTGTTGGCTACCAGCACCAGTATAAAGATCAAGAACACTTTCATATCCTTTTTCACCAGTACTTTGAGTTATTTTTGAGCCAAAAAAAGGCACCATATTATTATGTTCAAAATTAGATGCAGTAATAGTATTTCCAGTTAGGGATTGAATTTCTCCAACTTTATTTTCATTATTTTCTAAAGCTTTTTTATATCCGGTAGGTTGATAAAGATTTTCATTTTTATTTTTATATCCTTGATAAGTTTGTACATTTGTTTCATTTAATAAATCTTCTCGATTTTCCTTAGGATAATTAATAATAGGAGGTTTAACATAGTTATTTATTTTTGATTTAAATGTTTCTTTTCTATTATTTTTATTTGATATTATATACATGCCTCCTAATACAGCAATTGGTATAGCAATTTCAGCCATTTATATATAAGTAATATATATTTTAAAACTTGAAATATATATTTAATTATTATTTAAACAAGGTATTTTTGGGACAAAATTATCTCTTTCTAAAAGTCTTGTATTTAAATTATTATGAAATCTTAAACAAGTATTTTCTTGAGGATTAAAAAATAATGGATATTCTCTATTTTGTGGTAATGCTCTGTATTGCCAAGCAGGATGTGTTGCTCTTGATTCGTCAGTTAAAGCATCTTTGCAAATAGGATATTCATTTTTTTGTGAAATAGGAACACCGGAAAATGGAAAATTTTTATTTTTACAATATTTATTTAATCTTCGTGTAGTACCTTTTAAATCACTATCTATATCAATAGCTGAACCATTAATAACAGAATGTAAATTAGCTCCCCATTTTTGCATTCTTATTTGAGGATCGTTAAAAAAACAAGGATTAGAGCCATTACCTGGAACATTCATAATATATCTACCAGGACCAGTAGATTCTTGTAATTTTTTTATTGTTCTGCTTTCATCATAATTAAATCTTGTAAATGCCATTTATATTAATAATATATATTATTATTTAAAAAATCAATAATAATTAAAATATAAATGAAAAATCCTACAATTTGCTTAAATATGATAGTTAAGGATGAAGCCGATATAATAATTGGAACACTCCAAAATTTAACAGAAAAAATAAATTTTTCTTATTGGGTTATTTGTGATACAGGTTCAAGTGATAACACAGCAGATTTGATAAAAAATTTTTTTAAAGATAAAAACATAGACGGTGAATTACATCATATTCCTTGGCAAGATTTTGCCTATAATAGAACAGAGGCACTAAAATTAGCAAAAGGTAAAACAGACTTTGTTTTAATTTTTGATGCAGACGATAGAATAGAAGGAACTATTAATTTATCAAATTTAGAGAAGGGTTCTGGATATCATTTACAATTTGGAACAGGTGTATCTTGGAAAAGATTATGTTTGGTAGATAATCATTTAAATTGGTTTTATTCGGGTGTAATGCATGAAATAATAGGTTGTAAAGATCCTAAGGTGGAAAGAGCATTACCAGGCGATTACTATGTAAATACAAATGTAGTAGTAAGTGCAAGAAACAAAAAAGGTCAAGGAAAATTCTTAGAAGATGCCAAAATATTAGCAAAAGCTTGGGAAAAAAAAGATATTTTACAACCAAGATATGCTTTTTATGCTGGTGAATGTTATAGATTTTCAGGGAAAGAAAATTGGGATGAATCTATGAAATGGTATACTTTATCAGCAAATGGTGAAAAAACTTGGGAACAAGAAAGATATTGGAGTTGTTATCAATTAGGTAATATGTACAGTGACAGAGGAGAAGATGAAAAAGCATGGTATTGGTGGTTTAGGTCATATGAATTCGATAGACAAAGACAAGAAGCTTTTTATGAATTGATTAAACGATGTAGAGAACAAAATAAATTTCAAATGGGATATAAATTATATAAAATGTTAGAACCTATGAAAGAACAAGATAAACCTCATAAATTATTTATTATAAATCATATTTATGAACACTCATTATATTCTGAAATGTTTATTATTAATCATTATGTTCAAAAAATGGAAGAATCTGATGCTTTATTAAAAAAATTATTTATGGCAAATCAACCATTACCTTTATATATTCATATGACTAATCATAATTTACAATTTTATGTTCCAAATATTAAAAAAGATAATTATGAATTTTGCGTAAAATTTTTAAGATATTCAAAGAAATTTGATGTTCCTGAACAATTAAAAAATAATATACTTAAAATATTTGATATATAAATAAATATAATGGACTCAATGAATATTCTTATTTATGGAGGAAAAGGTTGGATTGGACAACAATTTGTAGATATTCTTAAAAAACAAAATATTTGTCACGTATTATCAGAAACTCGTGTAAATAATTATAAGGATATTTATGAAGATTTATTAGATTATGATCCTACGCATGTAATCTCTTTTATTGGTAGAACTCATGGAACACATAATGGTAAATATTTTTCTACTATTGATTATTTACAACAACCTGGTAAATTAAAAGAAAATATAAATGATAATTTATATGGTCCTATAATTATTGCGGAAGCTTGTAAAAATTACAGTAAAGAAAATAGATTTGTTCATTATAGTTATATTGGAACTGGTTGCATATTTAAATATGATAATGAGCATGAATTTGAAAAAGAAGAAAACGGTTTTAAAGAAAGTGATAAACCTAATTTTTTTGGTTCTAATTATTCAATAATGAAAGGAACAACTGATAAATTAATGAATTTAATATATAATAATCATTGTTTAAATTTACGTATAAGAATGCCTATAACAGATAATGATAATCCAAGAAATTTTATTACAAAAATAACAAATTATGAAAAAATTTGTTCAATAAAAAATTCTATGTCTGTTTTACCTGAATTATTACCAATAATGTTAGATTTAATGAAAAAACAAA
>CEPW01180370.1_pt1 | contig 15140 bp, 13 predicted proteins | sample 356211 | NCBI WGS metagenome assembly CEPW01 (sample SAMEA2620021, study PRJEB7988) | marine metagenome | biome: marine biome (ENVO:00000447); feature: deep chlorophyll maximum layer (ENVO:xxxxxxxx); material: "saline water (ENVO:00002010), including plankton (ENVO:xxxxxxxx)" | depth 25 m
GGAATTAAATATACAAATGCAGGCATTACTTGCATTGTGTCTAATACAGGCTTCATACCTCTTTCAAAACGATCACTTAGAGCGCAACCTACCCCAAGTATTACCCCAACAACTACTGAAAGAACAACGGACAAACCCATTAATGCTAAAGTTTCCATCGCAGACTCCCAAAGACCTACCATTCCCCAGTACATTGTCCCAAACAGAATAAATACAGCAAGTCTAATTCCCCCAAAAGCTAATGAAGGAATTACTAAAAGTGCAGCTATAAAAACCCAAGATGACTCTAATAAAAAGTCCTCTAACATAAAGTAGCCAGTTTTTACATAACCTGAAATAGCTCTTGTATATTCTTTAATATTAGCTTTTAAAAAATCTTCTCCTTGATTTACCCAGGCAGTAAAAGTAAAGGCGTCAGTAATAAATTCTGGAAACTCTGACTTGTTTTCACCAAGAAAAAATAAAACAAGTGAAGCAGCGATACCAAGAATTACTATTGCTGGCAAAAAATAGCCGCTGTATTTTGACGAACTATTAATATTTTTTAAGTCTTGATATAATGCCATTGAATAGATACTTTTATCTGTTGTTAAATTTGATGATTATATTATCTTAAAAATATGGAAAGTAACGAGAAAATTGTTTGTACGGATATCTGGAAACTCTTTGGTCCAAATGAAAAAACAGTACTTTCAAATCTAGACAAGAATCTTTCACGTCATGAGGTACAAGAAAAGACTGGTCATGTTGTGGCGGTTAAAGACGTAAGCTTTTCTGTTCAAAAAGGTGAAACCTTTGTAGTCATGGGGCTTTCGGGTAGTGGCAAATCTACACTTGTAAGATGTTTATCAAGACTAATTGAGCCTACGGCTGGATCAGTTCAAATTGATGGTGTTGATGTTACAAAGATGAACAATAAAGATCTTACTGATCTTAGACGTCATCGTATGAGTATGGTGTTCCAACATTTTGGTCTTTTTCCTCATAGAAGAGTAATTGAGAATATTGGATACGGACTCGAAATCAGAGGTGTTGGCAAGAAAGAAAGAACTGAAAAATCAATGGAAGCTCTTAAGCTTGTTGGACTTGATGGATGGGATCAACATTACCCAAGAGAACTTTCAGGAGGAATGCAACAAAGAGTTGGGCTAGCAAGAGCTTTAGCTGTTGATCCTGAAATTTTAATCTTTGATGAGCCTTTTTCTGCACTTGATCCATTAATTAGAAGAGAAATGCAAGATGAGCTACTTAGTATTCAAAAGATGCTCAAAAAAACAATGGTATTTATTACTCACGATTTTCTAGAAGCAATTAAGATGGGCGACAATATTGCAATTATGAAAGATGGAGAGATTTCTCAAGTTGGAACTCCAGAGGAAATTGTTGCTAATCCAATAGATCAGTACGTAAAAGATTTTACTGAAGACGTTCCAAAATATAAAGTTTTAAGTGCTGGAAAAATTTGTCGACAAGAGATTTGCTCAGAAACAAAAAAAACTTTCGATGAAGGAAAGAATTGTATCGAGAGTAATGCAAAAATTGATGGCTTGATGGACATGTGTTGTGAGAATGATAATACATTCCCTGTAATTGACAGCAATACGGGTAAGTTGATAGGTGAAATTGATCGAACAATAATTATGAGATCAATGACATCTACTAAATAGAAATAATATAATAATTACTTAGTATTATCTTCTCTATTAGAGTCTCTCCAAATTATAATCATTCCAGCTAAAACAATCGCGATAACCCCTGGAAATAGTTGATCTAAAGGAGCTTCTTTGAAAAAAAACCAACCCATTATAAATGAAGACGGTATTGCTATATATTCAAATGAAGTTAGTTTGCTTGCTTCAACTTGTCGATACGCATAAATAAATAAGATAGCGGCAATTCCCCCAAGAACGCCAGTTGTTGCCATTAATGTTAAGTCTTTAAAATCTGCAATTGTTTGATGGTCTGAGGTAAAAATGTAAAGAATTATTGAACCTAAAATAGAAAATAAAAGAGAATAAAATTGAATCTTGGCTGTTGAGTAATTGTCAGGAATAAACTTTAAAACAATCATTGCTAATGACCAAAAAATAGCCACCAATAATGGTAGAAGTGAATAATATGTAAATAAATCAGAAGCCGGCCTGGTAATCATAACGACTCCTATGAAGCCAATAATAATTGCTGACCATCTATAAATTCCTACTTTTTCATTCAGTAAAAAAATTGAAAATATCGCAATAAAAAATGGAGCCGAGAATGTTAATGTTGAAGCTGTCGCAAAATTCATATTGGTTATCGCTAAAAAATAACAAACATGCATGAGAGTAAAACATATTCCTCTTATAAAACAAATTAGAAGAAAACGACTATTCAATTCTGAGAAGGTGCTTGAGAAGCTTTTGGTAAAATAAAGTAGAGCCAGTAATGGCAAAACTGCAAAAGAATTTCTAAAAACAGTCAGTTGTATTGTAGAATAATAATCACCAAGAAACTTGATGATGATGCCATAAGAGTCGACACAAAGAATACCAAGTATAACTGAACCAATAGCAATATAAAGCCTGTCTAATCTAATCATCCTTAAAATTTTTGTCTTTTTTTTACTATGGTTTCACCATAATATAACAATCTTTAATCAACTAAGGTATTTGTCAATTTAGAAAATTAAAAATGACTTTTTTTAATATGAGTGTCACTGATATGCTGGAACCTCAGGATTGGGGTTTTCCAATTCCAATCGCTTACGGACCTGGACGACTTAAAGAGATTGGCAAAAACTGTGAGAGTCTAAATGTTAAAAAGCCCCTAATTGTAACTGATAGAGGAAGTAAAGATCTTCCTTTTATATCTGATCTAATTAAATATCTTGAAACATCGAATATAAATCCTGACTTATACTATGAGATATCTCCAAACCCCAAAGAAGATGAAATATCTGGAGGAGTTTCAGTTTTTAAATCAGGAAATCATGATGCAATAATTGCTATTGGGGGAGGTAGTGCAATGGATGGTGGAAAAGCAATATGCCTTACAGCTAACAATGACATTCCATTGTGGGATTTTGAGTGGGAACTTCCTCCCGCAAAAATAAATCCTGGTAACGAATTTCCAATCTTAATTACTATTCCGACAACTGCAGGAACTGGCGCAGAAACAGAGAGTTCAGCAATGATTACGCACATTGAAAAAGGAATGAAGTTATGCATTATGCATCCAGAGCTAAAGCCCTCTCTAACAATTCTTGACCCTGAACTAACAATTGCTTTACCTGCTAACCTAACAGCCTGGACAGGAGCAGATGCTATGATTCATTCAATTGAGGGGTATTGTGTGCCTGGGTTTCATCCATTATGTGATGGAGCTGCGTTAGAAAGTTTATCATTGATATCAAAATCTCTTTTCTTAGCTGTTGAAGAACCCGAGAATCTTGCTGCACGAGGAGCAATGCTTACAGCCTCTTGCTTAGGTGGGATATCTTTCTTAAAAGGTCTTGGATTAGTTCATGCTATTGCTCATATGGTTGGAGCTGAATATGATACTCACCATGGTTTAACAAATGCTATTATTCTACCTGCGGTACTAAAATTTAACTTACCAAGTATGGAAGAAAAAGTTAAAAGAATGTCTGAAGCAATGCAGTATGATCATCACACAGCTGAAGCATTCATTTCTAATATGGAAAGTCTACTTGATCGAATTAAAATTCCAAAAGGTTTGAGTGAGATTGGTGTTCCGGAAGACTGTGCAGAGAGGATTGCAGAAAAATCTATGGTTGATACTGCATTTGGAACTAATCCGAGAACTGCAGACTATGATGAAGTACTAGAATTAGTAAAAATAAGTATAAAGCAAGCAAGATAAGAAAGGACAATCTAATGAGTAATGTTGAAAAATTTTATATTAATGGTGAATGGGTAACTCCAAAATCATCAAATTCAATGCCTGTCATTAACCCGGCGAATGAAGAGGAAATAGCAACTGTCTACCTTGGAAATGAAGATGATGTTAATGCCGCTGTTGATGCTGCTAAAAATGCATTTGATAGTTTCTCTAAGACTTCTAAACAAGAACGATTAGACTTACTAAAAAAAATTAGAACTGTTACTTCTGATCGATATGAAGATCTTCATGTCGCAATGACAAATGAAATGGGTGCACCTCTTACTTTTTCAAGAGATGTTCAAGCTGATTCTGGAATTGGTCATTTGGATGGCTTTATCGAGTCATTGGAAAAGCTTGAAGAACAAATTACTTTAACTAACGGTGATATTTTATTGAAGGAGCCGATTGGTGTTTGCGGATTAATTACTCCTTGGAACTGGCCAATAAATCAAATTACACTAAAAGTTTTACCTGCAATTGCTACCGGATGTACAAGCGTTCTTAAGCCATCTGAGTTTACTCCATTATCGGCTGCTGTTTATGCTGAAATTCTTCATGACGCAGGGGTTCCAGCCGGAGTATTTAACTTAATACATGGAAAAGGCGAGGAAGTTGGCGTTGCATTATCTAGACATCCCGATATTCAAATGGTTTCATTTACCGGTTCTACTCGAGGTGGTATTTCTGTTACAAGAGAGTCTGCTCCAACTGTAAAAAAAGTGACCCTCGAACTTGGTGGAAAATCCCCAAATTTAGTTTTTGCTGATTGTGATCTTGCTGAAAGAGTTGATGCTTCTGTCAAAGAATGCATGGCAAACACAGGTCAATCCTGTGATGCGCCTACTAGACTTCTAGTTGAAAAGTCTTGCTATGATGAGGTTGTTGATCTTGCAAAAAAATCAGCAGAGAGCATCTCTGTTGATGATCCGACCAAAGAAGGTGATCATATGGGGCCTTTATTTGATAAAATACAATACGATAGAGTTCAGAAAATGATACAAGTTGGAATTGATGAGGGTGCAAAGTTAATTACTGGCGGAACAGGAAAACCTGACGGATTTGAAAAAGGATGGTTCGTAAAACCCACTGTCTTTGCAGATGTATCTAATGACATGCGAATTGCTCAAGAAGAAATTTTTGGACCTGTTCTTGCGATTATCCCATTCAACGACGAAGAAGATGCAATTAAGATTGCGAATGACACACCTTATGGTCTTGCTGCATATTTACAAACTGGAAGCAAAGAAAGAGCTGATCGAGTTTCAAGAAGACTCCGAGCTGGAGCAGTACATGTGAATGGCGGTGGCTTTAACTATGGATCACCATTTGGAGGCTATAAACAGTCTGGAAATGGTCGTGAAGGTGGAGATATGGGAATCGAAGATTATCTGGAGACCAAAACTCTACATAATGGATAAAACTTAATTAATGATTGAGGGACAATCTATTACGGCAATATCTACAGAAATCAAATCACAGAAATTAAAATCTGAAGATGTTGTTAAATTTTATTTTGATAAAATAAAAAAATACAACAAAGACCTAAATGCAATTGTTTCTCTCAGAGATGAGACTGAGGTTATTTCTGAAGCAAGAGAAAAAGATCAGCTAATAAAAAAAAAGCATCATACCGGCCTCCTGCATGGACTTCCACTGGCTATCAAAGACACTGTAGATGTAAAAGGCATGCCCACTAGTTTTGGCTGTATGGAGTATAAAAATAATTTTCCAGCTGAAGATTCAATCATTACTGAAAGATTAAAGAAACAGGGCGCCATCATAATTGGAAAAACTAATACAGCAGAATTGGCTTACGGATCACAAACCACAAATCGTCTTTTTGGGAGTACCTATAATCCTTACAATACTTCTAAAACTGCAGGTGGTTCAAGTGGAGGAGCTGCAGCTGCTGTTAGCTCAGGTATGTTACCCTTAGCAGATGGTAGTGATATGATGGGATCGGTCAGAAATCCAGCAGCTTATTGTAATCTATATGGTTTCAGACCAACTCCAGGATTGATTCCTGAAAAGCGAGTTGAACCTTCAAATATTGAATGTCCATTGCTATCAACATTAGGTGGTATTGCAAAGACTCCAGATGACTTAAGTTTATTCCTTGATTCAGTGGCTGGAAGAGATAGCAGGGACTCGTTTTCTTTTGATTTAAACGCTAAATTTTTAGAAACATCAATGAGCGAGGACGAATTTAAAAAAATTAAAATTGGATGGCTGGGTAATTTAAATAACAATTACAGTTTTGAAAATGGAATAATAGAATTGTGCGAAAGCTCACTAAATATTCTTATGTCAAATCCATTTAATATTTCCATAGAGGAAGTTAAAACAAATCTATTCTCTAAAGATATCTGGGATATATGGATAACTATTAGATCAAAGATAAGCTATGATGATATTAAGATGATGAAAGATATTAATCTTGATGATCTATGTCTTGCTGCGAAATGGGAATATGACCAAGGTATTAAAATATCCGATGAAGAATTTGTTCAAAAAATAGATGGCATTAATAGATACCGCTCTGTCGTTAATCAATTATTTGAAAAATATGATTTCTTGGCAATGCCATCTGCTCAAGTATTCCCTTTTGATGCAAATATAAGTTTTCCAAAAAAAATTGGTTCACATTCATTAAGTACGTATCATAAATGGATGGAGACAACTATAATTGCAAGCTTATTTGAACTTCCAACCTTATCTGTTCCTGTGGGATTCAACAATTCAGGTCTGCCTATGGGAATGCAAATTATTGGCAAAAAAGCATATGACTTAAAAGTAATGTCATTTGGAAAAAAATATGAAAGTATATTTAATCATTCAAATGTAAAGCCAGATGGTTTCAATTAATTGTAATGGATAATCAAAATATAAAAAGCGTTCTAAACCCAACTTTAGCAACAATTAGAGATAATAAAGCCAAATGGAATTTGCCTGAATTTAGAAGAAGAGGATACAGGGATTTACATAAAATAAATCGATACGGCTTACTATTTAGATCTGATGCTGTTCTTACATTAGATATTGATATTAATGAAGAGATAGGAAAAATTCCTTCTGTTCAAAAAATGACTAATCATGACTCATTCTGCTCATTAATTGTAGGTAAAGGTCAAAATATTTTATTTGAAAAATATGCTAATGACTTCTCTGAAATTCAGCCTCAAACAATAATGTCAATAACAAAACTGTTTGTTAATTTATGTATTGGAGAAATGATTGATAACAATCTCCTAGATCTCAATAAAAAAATTTCTTTTTATTTACCAGAAATTGGAAGTGGTTATGCAGAAGCCTCAGTGCAAGATGTTCTTAATATGAATGTTATTAATGCTTATACTGAAGATTATACAGATCCTTATTCCTCTTCATTTCTTCATGAGTCAGTTGGAGGATGGAGGCTTCCCGAAAATCTTAATCAAAATGAAAATCAAGAAGAATTTTTAAACAAAATTAAGGCTAAAGATGGAATTGGACTAGAAAATAAATCTGATTTAGCTTTTTATAAATCAGCTAATACAGATGTCTTAGGCTTAATTATTGAAAAAATAAGTGGAATAAAACTAAGAGATTGGATTTTATCAATCACTGAAGCGGCAGGTTTTGAAGATGCTCTTTATATGGCAACTGATAGAGAGGGCATGCCATGGTTATCAGGGGGTGGATGCTTGATTACGAGAGACTTTTTGAGGATGGGACTATTATTTTCAAGAAAAGGAAAAGGCGTGATGGGAAGAAGTGTGGGTTCTGAGAAATTTATTAATGACACTCTATCATTTAAAGGTCCAAAGTATTTTGAATTTTCAAAAGACAAATTTGTTTATTATGCAAATCAAACTATGAAAAATGGAGATTGGATTGGTCATTCAGGTTATGGTGGACAATTCTTAATGGTTAATCTTAAAACAAATATCGTTGCATCATTTTTTTCAGTTTTAGAAACTGAGTCTGCCACTAATGAAGAATATAAAGCCGATATGATCAGTATGTTGGATGAAATAGTTACAGGAGATTTTTAATGAAAGGAATAATATGAATGGATATGTAATGGTAGGCACAAATGATCTAACGTCTGCAAAAAAATTTTACGATAAGCTCTTAAACGTATTAAATATAAAAGCTATTTATAGTGATGATGTATGCATTGGTTATGCAAACGATGGCAATGATGATGTTGAGTTCTATGTTACTAAACCTGCAAATGGCGAGCCAGCAACCTATGGCAATGGAACTCAGGTTTCTTTTTTGACTAAGACCAGAGCGCAAGTAGTAGAGTTTCATAAGACTGGATTAGATTTGGGTGGAAAAAATGAAGGTGATCCTGGCCTAAGACCTAGCGATGGAGATGTATATTACTCATATGTTCGAGATCTTGAAGGAAACAAAATTTGTGCATACACAAACTCAAAAGACTAATTCAAAAATATATTTTTAAATTTTTCTCTTAGCTCAACTTTTTGAACCTTGCCCATTGAATTTCTCGGTAATTCATTTTCAAAAATTACTTCCTTAGGCTGTTTAAACTTTGCTATTTTTTCAGTGAGATTTTTTTTAATATCATCTTCTGAGAGACTCTCATTAGACCTAACAACAATCGATACTACTGCTTCCCCAAAATCTTTATGAGGGACAGCAATTACTGCAGACTCAACAACTCCATCAATTTCATCAATTAACTCTTCTACTTCTTTTGGGTATACGTTTAAGCCTCCCGTAATAATTAGATCTTTATCTCTTCCTACAATAACTACGTAATTATTATCATCAATATATGCCATATCCCCTGTAATAAAAAAACCATCATCCCGAAAAGACTCTTTCGTTTTGTTTGGCATTTGCCAATATCCTTTGAAGATATTTTCTCCTCTAAGTTCAATTATACCAATTTCACCGTTTGCTAATTCTTTGCCCACTTTATCAGCTATGCGAACTTCAACACCTGCCAATGGTAAACCTACTGTTCCTGGCTTTCGCTCACCATCATATGGATTGGAAATATTCATATTAGTTTCGGTCATGCCATATCTCTCTAAAATTTTTTTACCTGTTCTATTTTCAAATTCTATGTGTGTTTCAGCTAATAAAGGAGCTGAACCTGATATAAAAAGTCTCATATGCTTAACAAGGTCATGATTAAATTTTTCATCACTCAATAATCTTGTATAAAATGTTGGAACACCCATCATCGATGTAGATTTTTTCATCCATTTCAATGCATCTTGGATACTAAATTTTGGTAGAAAAATAATTGAGCCATTGACATAAGCCAGAAGATTAAAGGCAACAAATAATCCATGTGTGTGGTATATAGGCAGCATATGAAGAAGGGTGTCATCGCTAGAGTATTGCCAAGCCTCCTTCAATACACTCGTATTTGAAACTAAGTTTTTATGACTTAACATTGCTCCCTTTGATTTTCCAGTGGTTCCTGAAGTATATAGTATTGCGGCTAAATCATCTTTTTTTCGGTCTACTGGATCAAAATTCTCATCTTGCTGAACTAAAGATTCGTTAAGTGACCCACTCTCATCACCATTTAGTGTCAGAATTATAATATTCTGATTATTAAGTAATTCTTTTAACTTATTTTCAATTTTTGAATCAACAATAACAATAGATGAGGATGAATCATTGATGAAATAACTAAGTTCATTTGTTGTATAGCCTGTATTCAGTGGCAAATAAACGCCGCCAGCCTTTATCGTTGCAACATATAATGCAATCTGAATAACTGATTTTTCTGCTTGAACCGCTACTCTGTCTCCCGCCTTGAGACCTTTAGATACTAATACATGAGCAATTTGATTTACGATTTTATTAAATTTTAAGTAGGAAATTTTATATTCTTCATTAATCAAAAATATTTTCTCAGAATCACAATATGGAGCAAAAATATTATCAAATAAGTAATTTTCTTTTTTTGCCATTTAACTCAATTCAATTGCAATTCATTATAATAAAAGCTTTTTGTACTTAAATAATTTTGGTTAATGCTAACTCCCAGGCCTGGAAGTTTTTTTAATTTTGACTCACCATTAACTATATTGAATCCTGGATCACAGTAATTTTTTGAAGCTGCTATATAGTCAGGATATATTTCTGCCTTTTCAGAATTTTTTATACTCGCACAAAAATGCATCATTGCTGAGGCTGCTATAGCCATTGAATCCCAGCAATGAGGAGAAACTTTTACTCCAACTTCATCAGACAAGTCCGCTATCTCAATCAATTGAACAATACTACCCACGCCTGCAATATCAGGGTTCAGTATATCAGCAGACTTTCTACTTAAAACTTCTTTAAAATGAGCAACGCCACATTGCTTTTCTCCTGTCACAATAGGAAAATCAGATTTAGCCTTATAATTCGCAAGGTTAGTGATATCACATCCGTCATAAGGTTCCTCGATCCAATAAATATTGGTATTATTTTTTTTAATGAACTCTAATAATTCTAATGAATGATTGGGATTTTTTGGAACTGCAAGATCTAGCATTAGATCGATATTTTGAATAGAATTTTGTTCTATTTTTTCTATACATTCATGCCCTTCTTTTGGCGATCGATTTTGTAATGGATAAATTTTTATACTTTTATAGCCTTCAGATATTAAATAGTTAATACGATGAGTTAATTCGGAGTCATTAGGCATTCGATCACTCCAAGTATTAACATAAACCTGAATAACATCTTTTGAACAATCTGATAAAAGCGATGAGAGTGATTTTTCATTAATTTTACCAATTATATCCCATAGAGACATTTCAATTGCGCTTGATGCTGCTGAAAAATCAAGACCATAATGATTATCACAAATCTCAATTACTTTTTCACTGAACAAATAAGGATTTAAACTTTCAAATTCATTTAATGTCGATGCAAGACTTAATATAAGTTCTGCAACACCTCTTTCACGATATGGTAGAACAAATGCCTCACCCCATCCTTCTACACCTTCTGAGTTTGTAATTCGTAAAAATAAAAAAGATTTTACTTTTGACCACCCATCCTCACTCGTGGTTGGACTTGTAATCCAAATTTCTACTTTTCTAATTTTTCCAATATTCATTATTTAGTGACTTTAAATTAAAAAATACTATATTAATTTATAATTAAACATCAAACATACATAAAAATTAATATGGAATTATCTTTGGTATTAGGCGCAGGTTGTTTTTGGGGAGTTGAAGTTCTCTTTGAAGAGATGAATGGAGTTAATAAAGTTATTTCTGGATATTCTGGAGGTCATACAAAAAACCCTACATATGAGCAGGTGTGCACTGGTGAAACTGGCCATATTGAAGTTGTTAAAATTGACTATGATAGCTCTGTGGTTACATTTTCTGAGCTTTTAGATAAATTCTTTTTTATTCACGACCCTACCTCTGTAAATCGTCAAGGTCCGGATGTAGGAACTCAGTATAGGTCTGTAATTTTTTACAATTCTAATGAAGAAAAAGAAATAGCTGAGAACAAAATTAGAGAAATAAATGATTCTGGCGAGTATGACCGAGAAGTTGCTACTGATTTGAGGGAGTCGGTCGAGTTTTATGAGGCTGAAGAATATCACCAAGACTTTGTAGAAAAAAATGGCAAGATTTGTTACCACCAACTTTACGTACAAAATAAGTCTTAAATTGTATTAATTATAAATTAGACAACCTTTAAACCACTGAACGGCACATTTATCAGAAACATAATTTTGAATGAAAGCTATGTGATGTCTTTTGGTAATATTGTAATCTGACTCATCTTGTAAAAATGCAATGTGGTGTCTTTTAGTAATGTTATGATCAGATAAATCCTGGAAATATTCTATATGAAATCTTTGAGTAAGATTCATGTCCATTTCGTCCTGAAAGTAGACGATATCATTGCGTGAAGTTAGCTCAACGTCATATTTTGAATTTCCTGAACCAACAGAGATAGATGTCAGGCCTAAACTCATCGTGATTATAAAAATTATACTTCGAAGCATGATCGTAAATTTATATCATATTTAAAGGGCAATACCCAGCAAAACTATCTGTTTGCTGGGTATTTGATTATAATTAGCCCTTAACGACTTCTCTTGTATTTGCGTTATGCGACTCAGTAAATGGAATTTCAACTGTTACCGCATCTACTGGTTCACCTGGAGTGTCAGCATAAATATCAGGCAAATGAACTTTAAATTTCTTACCAATTTCCCATTTAGGAAATCCATTAGCATTTAAAGTTCCATCAAAAGGGACATAACCCATTGCAATATTCACGCCTTTTTCTGGATGGTACCATGGAGATGTAATGAAACCACAAGGATCCCCACCTTCACCAGGAGATACGAGCCAGAAATCAGGCGCATACTCTTCAATTGGTTTACCACCAATTTCCATACCAACTAGTTGAAGCTTATATGGAGATTTTCCAGCCTTAAGATCTGCTCCCATTTTTTCTAACGCTTCTTTTCCAATGTAGTCACCTTTTTTAGCCCACTCACCTTTTCCAGAGAGTGAAACTTGATAACCTAAATTACATTGAAATGGATTGTGCTCATTATCCATATCTTGGCCCCAAGAGAGAATTCCAGCTTGAATCCTTCTATGGTGCGCAGGTGCAATAACCATAAGGCTATGTTTTTTACCCGCTTCAACAACAGCATCCCACATATCATCGGCATATTTTGTTGCATCTCTAAGATATATTTCATAACCAGCCTCTCCAGAGAAACCTGATTGAGAAATCACACAGCTTCTTCCACCAACAGTAGCCTCAGCTAATCCATAGAATGGCATGTTATCAAGATCAACTTGATCACCAATTAAGTCTTTCATCAAAGCTAAAGATTTAGGTCCTTGAATCTGAACAGGGCATGCATCAATTTCATCAATCTCTACATTGAATCGTTTATCAGCGTTCACACCTTGTAAATATAAACCGATATCAGAGTCAGATAAACTAAACCAAAATTCATCTTCAGAAATTCGAAGTAAAATTGGATCATTAAGAACTCCACCCTTGTAATTACAAAGAATTACATATCGAGCACGCATAGGAGAAATTTTAGTGGCATCACGAGTGATTACATAGTCAGTAAATTTCTCAGCATCAGGTCCCTTTACTCTGATTTGTCTTTCAACAGCAACGTTCCACATTGTAACATGATTTTTTATTGCTTCGTATTCAACCATTGCACCACCATCTTCTGGCTTTACGTATCCACGCGGATGATAAATACGGTTGTAAACTGTTGCTCTCCAACATCCATGTTCAATTGACTTGTGCCAATAAGGTGACTTTCTTACACGAGTAGAGATAAGCATCTGCACTGCAGTAGGTCCACTTTGCCTCAAGTTATATGGAACATGTCTATCACTCTGATCAACAGTAGTGTTATGTTCTATTTTTTTAGACATAATAGTTCTCCTTTTCTAACCATTCTTTTGTTTTTTTTATTCCACCAAATGCATAAATGTGGAAATTGTTTACTTTATCCTTGATTTCTTGAATCACTTCGTCAGGTGTTTGAACATTCAACAAATCAAAAATTTTGCCTGCATTTTTCTTTGCAAAATTTAACGAATTTTTTAAGCCAACAAATCCAGCAAATTTCACAAGTGTCTTAATTGATGCTGGGCCAGCTACGCCAACGTGTACTGGAAGAGGCATACGATTTACATAATCAGCTAATGCAACCGTATCTTGAGTCCACTGAGTAACAATATAGTCAGCAAATGGTGCCTTTGATTTCATTGCTTCCTCAATTGTCTCATTATCCATATTGGGCGATCCCTCAGGATGACCTGCAATACCAATTTTTAATCCATCAAACAATCCTGTCTCAATTAATTGCAGTGAACAATGATAATCACCAAGAATATCTCGGTCACCTCCAATAATTAAAACTTGCTTCACACCGCCCTCTTTAATTTGAGAAACAAATTCTTTGAGCATGTCTAGATTTTTTATTGATCGCGCAGGAAAATGAGGAATTGCGTTATAACCAGAGTTAACAAGGTTTATTGATTGTTTAATTACATCGTTGTGATCAGTGCCAGGTAAAAAAGTTACATAAATGTCGTTGAGCTTTGGAAGATCATCAAGCACAGTACGCGTTGTTACTTCTAATGAAAAATTAACATTCCCCATAAATCCAACAATGTATACGCTTAAGCCACGCGACTCTAAAGAACCATTGCTTGGCTTAATTTTGCAAGGTTCTATGGTCTCCTCAAATGAGAAATTTAGATAGATTTTGGGCTTCTGACAACATATTTTTTCATGGACAATAATATTTAAACTTTCTAAGGTGATCGCCTTAATAATAATTTTAAAGGAATGTTATGACCACTCTCTCAGATATTGAAATTGCAAGACAAAATTCCATGGTTCCAATTGAGGACGTGGCTCAGAAGCTAAATTTAACCGAAGACTCCTTACAAAAATTTGGTCATCATATTGCCAAAATTGACACAACTAAACTAAAAGATCTCGATAAAGCAGAAAATGGTAAACTGATTCTAGTAACCGCTATTTCTCCAACTCCAGCTGGTGAAGGAAAAACAACAACATCTGTAGGACTCAATGATGCTCTCAATAAAATTGGAAAGCAATCCATTGTCTGCTTAAGGGAACCGAGTCTTGGTCCATGTTTTGGTGTTAAAGGAGGTGCCGCTGGTGGAGGATACGCACAGGTTGTTCCAATGGAAAAAATTAATTTACATTTCACTGGAGACTTTCATGCAATCACTTCTGCTCATAACTTACTTTCGTCATTAATTGATAATCATATTTATTGGGGGAATAAATTAGAAATCGATGTACGAAGAGTTGTATGGGGGCGTGTTGTCGATTTAAATGACAGATCTTTACGAGCAGTTAATGTTAATTTAGGTGGTGTTGCAAATGGTTTTCCTCGTGAAGAAAAATTTGATATTACCGTTGCATCTGAAGTAATGGCAATTTTTTGCCTTTCTACAAGTCTGGAAGATTTACAGAATAGACTTGGAAATATAATTATAGGTTACACAAGAGATAGGAAAGAAATACGTGCAAGAGAATTAAATGCTGATGGTGCAATGACAACTCTACTTAAAGACGCATTCCTTCCAAATCTTGTTCAAACTCTTGAAAAAAATCCTGCAATCATTCATGGCGGTCCTTTTGCAAATATTGCTCATGGATGCAATTCACTCATAGCTACTCAAACTGCATTAAAGTTAAGTGATTATGTTGTAACAGAAGCAGGCTTTGGTGCAGATCTT
>CEPW01006312.1_pt1 | contig 15104 bp, 20 predicted proteins | sample 356211 | NCBI WGS metagenome assembly CEPW01 (sample SAMEA2620021, study PRJEB7988) | marine metagenome | biome: marine biome (ENVO:00000447); feature: deep chlorophyll maximum layer (ENVO:xxxxxxxx); material: "saline water (ENVO:00002010), including plankton (ENVO:xxxxxxxx)" | depth 25 m
TCATAGTTCCCTTGCGATGTGTTGAAATTCTAACAGAAGAATTTACAACTATCTAGAAATTTAATGTTTTCTTCGGGATTGTGCAATTAATCGTCAAAATCAAATGTTGTGCCAAAGAATCCACTGTCACCAGATTTTCTATTTTCCAACTTATCTATGAGAGCATCAGCACTGATCAAACTATCAATTTGATGAATCATATCAGCAATATGTTTGCCAATAAATGGTTTCTCTTGACGTGCTGCATATGCTAGTGCATTTCTCAAAGATGCTTCTGCTTCCCGCAGAGAATCTTCAACTGATTTAGATAGTGCCATCAAGAATCACTCCCAGTAATGTCCTCTTCTTCCCAAAACTTTTGCACATCACGTTCTGTTCCTGTACGAATGTTATTTGGCCGATGTGGGGGCATTGCAACATTCAATTTTCGAAGTAATGTTTCTCCTACATTCAAACATGCTTGATGATACTGATTTCGTTTCCGAATTGTGTTCAAAATGGTTGTGTAGATTTCATCCGGTGTTGCCTCTGAAGAGAGTGCATCTTCGACCCATTCACTCAAGTGTTCTAAAGAATAATTCTTGTAGTTGTATGATGATTCATTAATCGGTTTCATTGACTTGATGCCGGATTGCTTCATGTAGTATATCCTCAATCTCTTTGCTTGTCAAGTCATTCAACCAGTTCCACTTTGAATCTTGCCTATCCCATTCAAGGCTAAATGATCCATCTTGATTTTGATTAATTTTTAGACTGTCAGCATCCATCTTTTTTAAATTCTTTACGACATTTTTTGACTTCTTTAAGTTCATCTTTGATCATTTGATAGGCATCTTCAGAAGACAATCTTTTTGATAGTTCCATAGCACAAATAACTTCGACTCTAGTACCAAAGTGCTTAAGAGCTTCTTCAAAACAGTTTAGTTCTTCGTACATACTTCCTCTTGCAAAATATCAATGCGTTGCTCAAGAGCATTAATAATACCACGATGCTCTTTCATGATAATCAGTTGTTCATTCTCAAGATCTTCCACACGATATTGAAGACTTTCAACAAGAGCATAGAGTGTTCCATACTCTTTCATGTTTTGTTCAGTGTTATCAGTGTTAGAAAAGAACCACTTTAAAAACTTTTTGAACTCTTTAACTTTGCTATTCTTCATTACATTTTAAACATTTGTGCAGAAACTTCTTGATGCTTAAGGTGCAATTTTATAAAGCACCGACACATCTGTTTCAGTTCATCTATGTTATCACAGTTTTCGACTTGGCGCGATAACTTTTCGTACTCAAACATTCTTGCAGTGCTTTCCAAAGATATGTCGGAGGGATCCATGTTTTTCCTATACTCTAAAGGACTATTTAACTCAGAACTTTTGACTTCAAAGCATACAGAGTTAAACCATCCCATTTTATTATAGAGTTTAACTTTTGTATGTTGAGAATGAACATCTACCTTTTCAATGGTATATTCTTTACCAACAATCAAAAAAGAACGAGGATCATCATTATTGCCCCAATTGATTTGCTCTTCGGAGCACCCAAGATACTCCACAGTATCATTCTTTTTCATTCAAATAGCCCCTCATCTTTCATATACTGAAGAGTTTCTTTGATATTGCCAATGTGTCTGAATCCAATATTAATTTGGGGATAAGTTGCATCTTCACCAAACTCTTGCTCAAATCCTTTTTGAGTAAAATGTTGATTAACTTTGTACTCCAATATTTGTGCATCAAGTGTTTTGAGAAGAGATGCAATTCTCTCGCATTCTTGATTTCCGTTTGAATAGATTACTGCTTGCATTAGTTTTTCTCCTTACCGTATTCTATAACAATTTTTTTGTATCTGAATGTAGGATTATTACTATCATAGCAATTATAAGAATTCACTTCAGCATTCAATAATTCCTTCACTTTTTCAAGTAAATTATTGGCAATGACCGTATTGGTCTCTACTCTCCAATTTCCTTCAGTTTGTGGTTCGTTTTTATCCATTCTTTTCTTTCAGTTTTTTATCAATTTTTGCTCTAAGATCTTTGGCTAATTTCATTGAACGTCGCCACATTAAATATTTAACAATCGGGTTTTTTGGGTTATTTGTTATCCACCACCATTGTTTTCTAAAATTATTCTTAATAAGTGTGATAACATAGTCTGCTGCCTTTGCAACGTTTTCATCAACGGCAATGACATACAAAATGATCCCAAATATTAAAAACCAAAGATATTGAGAAGTCATTTAGGAAACTCCTTAGGAAACTCCTGATTTCTTCTTTCGTCAAGATACTTAATTATATCATCTCTCCATTCCATCAACTCATGAAAACACTCTTGGTCATGAGCATATAATCGCAATTCAGCATCAGGTTTCAAAACACTTTCATAAAAAATAAAGAATGCCTCCTTACGTTTCTTCCACTTCGTCTCATTTTTAGTCATAAAAATTCCTCCAGACTAGATGTGGTTTTAATTTTAGATTGCTTTTTAATGTACGCAAGTGCCTGTTTATACGTCTTTACATCATGCACTCGTCTACCGTTATGTATAATGGCAAACCCTTTTCTCCTTCCTGCCCATGGTACGGCAGCCCAGATCCCATCTTTGCTAACATAACCTTCTGGATCTCCACACTTAGTTGCCAAAATGTCCACGTTGGGACAAGTGTAGAATTTTCTGTAGTCTTTTGACTCTGCCATCAGAATTTAGCAGTGACGCTCATTACTTGAGCATTAGGATTCCGTGCCAGAGCAACCTCCTTTGCCTCTTGATAGTCTCTTGCATAGACTTCCTCGGTAAAGACCTTTCCAGCAACGTAGAGGGTGACAGCGTGGCGCATGGGTGGATTCCCTTGATTACTTGGCCATTATACCATAAAAAAAGGGGTCTTGCGACCCCCTGTGCAGATTATTCAACTGTCACTCTTAAATTTTTTGAGTGCCATTTCATCAAGTTTAATGAGAATCCTCCGTGATTGTTCTTTTTTAATCTTATGATAGATGGATTCATGACGACGGATTTCTCCACCCATTGAACAGTTTTTTTCCATCTCATTTACATAGAACTCCAACTGCATGAGTTCCATATCATCAAATTCAAGCATTTCAGCAGTCCTCCACTTGAATAAGGCGGTGAACCTTGCGGAGAGTTTCATGAGTTTCATTATTCAACTGAGGAATAACACCCAGAAGTTGCCAAGGTCGCTTACCAGGAGGTTCAATTTTGATGTTGATACCAGCAGCAGATGCGGTGCGATTTACGATCTCAAAGCACTCTTTGTATCGCATATCAATGAAAGACATAAATTCCTCATATCCCTTTCTGATTTTAGAAGGGATCTTCTTAGTGGTGTAGAGCACCACATAGCAGTCTTCAGGAATTTCCTTTGCAATCATCCCCCAAAGACGACCCTGGTTGGTGTTACTAGGAGCAGCATAGACAAAGACTTTCTTACCATTGAGACACACATCACCGTCAAGACAAGCATCTTTAGGAAGATCAGGACACTTCCGCAGATAGGCAAGAACATCGCTGCGATCGGGAATCCAAACTGCACGTTGTCCTCCCTGGACAGCATCAAAGACGGCTTCTACCAGGTCAGCGACTTCATCTTGCTTGATGAAACGCAGTGCTTCAAACTCATTGAAGAGCAAATCTGCGATTGCAGTTTTATCGTGATCAATACCACCGTCAGTAACAGCAGCGACAGCAGCTTCAAACAGGTCGCCATACTTAGTGGGGCGGCTGATGAGGTCATCGTTGCCAATCAGACCCTCGGAAAGAGACTGAACGAAAGCAGTTTGAGCATTCTCTTCATCAGGATAGGCAAAGACTGCGACCACGATGAACGTGCATCCTGCAATCATTGCAGCACGGATGCGAGTACGTCCATCCTTTACCTTGAAGGATGTATCAACGATGGGAGGAAAAGGATTGTAACTCCATCCCTTCGTTTCGTAGGAATAAGCAATGTCACGATCAGTATTGCCACGACTGCCATCTTCACGAATGGCAAGGTTAATCAGTTCTTCGTGAAAGAGATCACCACCAAACTTACTAAGATCAAGGAAAGCGAACCGAATGAACTTCCCTCGCTTGGAGTGACTCTGAATTTCTTCTTCAGACCATCGACCTTCATACTTTGTGAGATCGATTTCTTGTTTTTGAGGTCCAAAACCTTTGCGGACTTGAACAGCCATTTTTTTCTCCTGTCTGGGTAGACAATATGTTTTCAATGTCAGAGTGAGTGGTCTGCCTTAGGCATCTATCTCACCGACTTGGCTAATATAAGGCATTTGGGCGGATCGCGCAAGAGCCCCCAGGGAATGTTACAGATCCGTAACAGAGTCGGAGATCAGTCGATCGCCCAGAACCCGTGTCACCAGCAGTAAAGACACCTGCTGCGGCCGTCCCTTCCAACCATACCATGATGACTTTTTACCACTATTATGGGGTGGTTCTTGACCCACAGAGGTGTATTGTTCGGCAGTTGGGTCATAGATAGTGTCCCCATCTTGCAACCACCAGTGTTTTTCACCACGATAATCGGTTGCACTCATCGAAACCAGTGCATCTGTGTCCATTAAGTAATACAGAGCTTGGGAAGAATGGTAGCAATGACCATAAAAACGATTTTTTTGGACATCCTGCGGGTACATCAGGGACTTCCGTCCCTTCAGCAGGTCCGGCGACAGGTTTTCCCTAATTGACTCCATAACAGCAAAAATTTCAGACATCGGATATGGTTCAAAGACCAATGTCCGTGTCTGAAAGATTTCCTTATCTTTATATCTGTGTCTTTCGACTATCTTAGTCATTATTACCTCTTGATAACTGAAACAGCAGCATCACCTTGCTCAAATACAACGTCAACGACTGCCTGAACCTTTTTAGCAGTGCTGATACCTACTGTATCATAAACCGGCACACAAACCAAGCCAAAAGTCTTCTGGCTGCCACCCAGACGGATCACGCGACCGATAGACTGACTGATGCCAATGTAATCCATATTACGCATGAAAAGCACTGCCTCAAGACCACTGACGTTGATACCTTCGGACAGAATAGAGTGGTGCAGAACCACAAACTTCTTAGAAGAATCGCGACCCCAGGCATTAAGAGTCTCAAAGAAAACCTCACGGTTGACTTTCTGACCATCAATGATGCCACCAGTCTTTGCAGTAATGGTCATCCAAGAATAACCCATAGCTGCAAGTGTACCGATGAACTGAGATTCACCAATCAAACGTACAATCTGCTTTGTAGAACGAGCACAAATCAGAATCTTATCCAGAGAGTTTTCTTTAATGGTCTCCAGAAGATTCTCTGCATCACGTTCTTGAATCAGTTGCTTACCCTTGAGCATAGGAAGTTGCTTAACAACAACCTTAGGAGGAAGAATGTAACCACCCTCCACCAGTTCAGGAGCACCAACCTGACAGATTACATTGCCATAAACCTCAGGCATATTCATACCTGGTTTTGCAATAGTAGCAGAGTGCTTAGGAGTAGCAGTGAAGAAAAAGCAACGCTTAGCGTTAACAGAAAAATACTCTGTCGGGCCAAAGAAATTGCGCTGAACACTATTGTGTGCTTCATCAAAATAAATGCAATCTACCTCAACACCTGCCTCTTCAAGTTTATGCAGAGAGTGATAAGTGGTGAAGATGATCTCATGGACACCAGCACCTTGACAGATTGCATGGTGCATCTTGATCTGTTCAAGTTTAGTGGTGCTAAAATACTTGGTCTCACCACTATGAACATGCATCACCTCGATTTCTTTACTGGTGAACTCTTTGAATTCGGAACAAAGCTGTTCTGCCAGGAGAATACGAGGAGCAACAATCACAAACGTATGACGCTTATTTGTCATCTCCATGCAAGACAAAATGTCCTCAAAGATGCACATGGTCTTACCACCACCCGTAGGGATGATAACTTGACCTTTATCATTGTCCCACATGGCAGCGATAGCACGTTCCTGGTGGGGGCGAAGGGTGGTGGTCAAGAATCTCCTGCGTTGATATGGCTAGTATAGCAGGATTCAGACCCTCCGTGAAGGGCCTATGACAGTTCTTTAAGTGGTTACAGTTTGATCCTGAACCCTAACAAAGGTAGTCTACAGACATTATTCAGTCTTGTCAAGTTCTTTGAGCATTCTATTAAAGTTCTCATCCCATGATTCTTTATCTACTCCCCATTTATTGATGGGACAAGAATCAAAGATAATCTTTACCTTCATTGGAATATAACATCCACACTCTTCACATTCATCTTCTTTTCTGTTATAATGTTCACAACCCTTGCAAGTTTTTAGTCTCTCAGATTCTTTTTCATCAGATACAAAAATATACTCTTGATCTTCATTAATCAAATTAACAAGATTCCATGAAAAATCAGAAAGTTCTTTATTATTCATTTTCATTATAATGAAATTTCACAATATTTAGGAGGGTTTATATGCCCCCTTGATTGCTGTTGTCTTAGATCCTTTAACTGAATAAGAAGATCCTACAATTGCTTTTCCTGGGATAGCATGAGGAGTTGATGAATTAACAACAAATCCAATACTAGCCCAATTACCAGCACTTGCACCAGTTCCTCCGGTTTTACCAGAACTTGAATTACTTATTGTTGAATTATTACCACAGTTTCCTCCTCCTGAGCCACCGGCACCTCCAGAACCAGCAATTGATCCACTAAAATTATTATAACCTCTTCCGGTTCCACCGGCACCACCGGCACCTCCACCGCCACCACCGATGGAATAATCTTTCTGACATTTTCTAGTTTTATAACGTTTTTTGCATCTACTACACCAACAGAACCAACATGCACATTTACGTTTGCAGCATCCCCCACTAGATGTACTGTAACTGGACCAAGTGTGATCAGGACAGTTAGGATAACTACCACATCCAGTTGAACTTGACTTCATCCTACATGTTCCACCACCTCCATCTGCCCCCTTATTTCCTCTTTCTCCTCCACCACCACCGGCATATACTTTAGAACCAGAAATAAGATTAATTACAACATTAGAATTATTAGAACTGTTAATTTGAATGGCATTTCCACCATTTTGTCCATAACTGACACTGTTTCCAGCTGTTGCGCCACCAAGACCACCAGCAGCATATACATTACCAGAAATAACAACTTCCAAATTTGTTGTTGCATTACTAAGTTTCAATGCAGGCTGAGATATAACTGTTGATCCAACCGTACCATCAATAAAAATCTTTTTAACAACATTATCTCCAAGATTAGTGTTCCATCCTTGAACATCTATTTCTAATCCTGGTTGTGATGTATTTGAAGAATTATCATTCGTACCAGTTTGCTGGGCATAATAAAATTTGATCGAATTTCTAAACTGAGATGCTTTTAAATTCGTAGAATCTGATATACCAGCATCCCTATTTTCCTTACAATCAGGAACAACAGGATTTTCGTGTGTGGTATCAGTATCTCTTAATAACTGCTTGGCACTAATTGAACCACTATTGAGATCATTATCAATCGTATCCGATCCACTATATGATGTTCTTGGTTGTTTAGCCAAAAACTCTTCTCTAAGTGTGGACCAACGTATTGGTCCAGTTGCTAAAGATGGTCCTACAGTAATTGCCATGAGTTAGTTAGGAGTAAATGCCTGTCCTTGAATATAATTCCAACCTGTTCCATCATAAAATTCAAATCTATTTAAATCAGCATTCCACATCAGCGCAGATTCTTGTAATGGATATGTTGACGCATTATCAATCATTTCTGTTCTTTGTGCTGTAGTTATTCTAGGAACAATCATGTAAGTGTTCACAGAATATGTTAATCCTGTCGGGATAGTACCTTGACCTGCATCACTAAAATCAACTGCTGATCTTGGAGATGTTGTGCCGATGCCTATCGATCCTTGATTATCTGATCTAATAGTAGAAGATTCTAAAATTATTTCAGAATTTCTCTGTCTTAATGATGCACCCTCTAATAGAAGTCCATCGGTATCACCTTCTGTCTCCTCCCCTTCTTCACCAAACACTGTGTTTGTGGTACCAATTCCAATACTTGATGCAAGAATTGTTCCATCAACTTGCATTACTGCATTATAATCATTATTAAACGCACTAGAAACACCTAATTTTTCTACAGAAGCAGTGCCTCTTACGTCTAAATCATAATCTGGAGTAATAGTACCGATACCAATAGCTGTTGATGCAATACCAACACTTGGTAAGTTTATTGATGCGAATGTTGAAAGACCTGTTGTAGTATTTACATTTACATTATCAATAACTACGTCGGTAATTGGGGGTGGAAATGCAACAATATCCGATACATATAATGTTCCTATAGTTACATCATTTCCAAAGGTAGCTATACCGGTTACATTTAATGATCCTTCAACATGAAGAGTATGATTAGGATCTACCTTACCAATACCCAAATTACCATTATTCAATAGAGTAACAATCTCGGTGTTTCCATCATTAATCCAGGCAAAACTTGCATTAGTATCTGATATTCTATTAACTAGTTTTCCTGTTGCATTGGATGAAACCTCGACAGAATTATCAAGATCACTTGTCTTTAGTTCAATCGTACTTGTAGATCCAATAGTAGTAATTCCTGCAAGTCTCATACCTGCAGAATCTAAAGTAATACCTGTCCCTACTCTTATTTCATTATCTGCGACTACAGTGCCAACACCAACGGTACTTGATGAACCAACAACAGATCCGGTAATTCCAATATCATAAGAACCAGTCAATCTATCGGTTGATATTGTTCCAGTTGTAATATTTGCCGCATCAGAAAGATTGAGTGCTGTTGTAGCTATTCCTGATAATGTTGCTGTAATAATACCTGCACTGAATCCACCTTCAGAATCACGGTGAACAACTGCACCAGCAGTATTTGCATCAGTGGCACCAACACTTGTTTTAGGAATATCCGTAATTCCTGTACCAAATCCAGAGAATCCACCTGCAGTTAGAATGCCGGAAACTTTAGCATCACCTACAACATGCAATTTATGTTCTGGTTCTGTAGTACCGGCACCTACATTGAATGCTGTACCAATATTACTGTTACCACTATCAACATACCAACCATCGACTGCAATGGCATATATGTCAGTAAGGCCAGATGCACTACCACTGAATGTGGTTGCATTTACTGTTCCCGTAGAAGAATCAAATGTAATATTTGATCCAACATTAAGATTATTGGAGAACGTAGAAACTCCGGTAGCATACACTGTACCAAGTGTACTTAAACCAGAAACATTCAGTGCATTGTCACCTTCAATGCTCAATTTATAGATCTGTGGAATCGAAGTACCAATTCCAACAAGTCCATTTGCATTTACTACAAAGTTGTCATTGTCAACTTGTAGGCCTGTTCTAAAGTTAAATGACTTACGGATATTTGCCATTATAGTCTTTTTTTAGTTATTTATCTTGGAGTCTCTGCTCAAGTGCATCAACCTTGTCAGAGAGTTCTTTAATTGCCTCTACGAGGAGAGGAACAACTTTATGATAGTCAACCGCAAGATATCCATTATCTCTAGTTACAACCAATCCTGGAAGTTCTAGAGCCTCAACTTCTTGTGCAATTAAACCAGTATCAGTTCCTCGTTTCTTAGACTTATCATTCCAATCAAATGTATTGCCACTGATTGAAATAACCTTTGCAAGAGGATCATCAATTGGTGTGATATTATCCTTTAACCTTTCATCAGAGGAATAGAATGCAGTAATATCATCGGTTACACTCAGAATACCTGTAATAGTTGTATTTGTTTGAATTGCAACTTTGGAATCAGCGACTGCATTAAGAGTTAAATCTCCGGAAGACGTATCAACTGTTTGATCATCGGTATATCCAATTTGAACATTTCCAAAAGTACCACCAGTAGATACAATAGATTGAACATCTGTGTGTCCATCTACATCTAAGTTTATGCCAATATTGACATTTTTTGCGACACCAAGACCACCTTTAATGATAGCTGCACCAGTATTAATATCCTCCGAATTTGCAACATCAACGACTCTTAACTGAGAACCAATACTTGGAGTTTGGGAGAATGTGACTGGTTTGTTAAAGATAACCGGACCATCAAACTGAGAAAGAATTTGTCCAGAAACACCACCCTCAACAATAACTCTTTCCTTAGAAACGACTTCATCAAATACGGAACTAAGTCTAGATGCATCTTGGCCCGTTACAGTTGGGATCGGAGTATCAAATGTGATCTCTTCACCAGTAGCAGAAGATTTCTTCTGGTTACCAATAAAGAAGTCTCCTTTGTTGTTCATACCGGTATAAACAACAATACCACCAGACCTTTCTTGGGACTGTGATAAGAATTCTTCCCTTTCTGTAAGAGTTCTTACCTGAACTTGTGGAAGACCAGTAGAATAGTTGCCGGGACCATATCCAAGATATTCAAACGTATGACCAGAAGCACGAACAATAGATGGTCTTCTAAACTCTACAGGTAATGGTGCAATTTTAGTGACTAATGAACCAGAAGCATGTGTAGATGGCTTAGATGCCAAGGCACCACGAATAACATACAATTCATCATTATTGTCTCCTTGAAGTTCATTCGTAGAAACTCTCATAATCTCATCATCAATTTTGATGTATGTTCCGAGAGGATATCTATTATTGACCGCACCTTGAGAAGAAACAGTAACAGTTACAATACCAACAGATTCTGACATTGCAGAACTTGTAACTAATGTATCACCTTCAGTAAGTGCATGTGATCTTTCTGCCAATCTTTCATCTCTAGTATCAGAACTGCCTTTATTTGAGGCAAAGGCATTCTTGATAATATAACCAGAAGAAGTTCCAATACCACCAGTAACTTCAAATTCATTTGGATTTGTACTTACATGATTAGTTACAATATATTCACCAACAACGGAGTCATTTGTATCAAAAACTGTCAATTTATTGCCAGTAACTAATCCATGTGAATTGGATGTAATGGTATTTCCAACACCAGTGAATGGTACTACAGGGCCAAGACAAACAATATATTGATCCGTATCAAGATCGAGAGTATCCCCAGTCGTAACAGTTATTTGTGTGCTAGAACCTACGGATACAATTTTTCTGATCGTATCTGGTTTGATTGTAGATCCCGTAAATTGAACTGCAGTATCAACACCGTGCCCTCTTTCTGCAGGAGTTACCGTAAATTCTGTGCTGCTAAATCCTTCAAACTTAAGTACAATATCTCCAGTATTTGAATAACCAGAACCAGGATTATTGATTGTTGCAACTCCAACAGGATTTCCTGCATCTGTTGTTACTGTAATATTTGCAGTCACTCCATTCCAACTATTATCAGAATTTAAACATTTTACATTTCTGTAAACACCTGGAGTAAATCCACCACTTCCATTAGTAATAGTTCCAGAATGGACGCCACCAAAATGATGCTGTTTGTCAAGAGTGACTAAACCTGTGGATGAATTAAATGCTGATACTGAAGGATAGTTAAGAAGTGTCTTAGATAATTTATCGATAGATTCTTTAGTAAGACTCTTTTTCCGATCGTTGGATGCAACCTCACCTAATGGAGTTCTAAGCGCAAATGACTTTGTTGGTAATGGATTATCATTAACATTATCTCTATCACTTTGTGGATACATATCCACAACATTTTGACTATACTTTATTCCAGTAAATTCACTTGTTATTTGGCTATCTGCATTTAATGCAAAGATATGATATATACCATCTTGTTTGCCTTCAATGTATTCTGATATTACCTCATTTCTATAAACATAGAAGTTTTTAGAACAATCATTCTTCTCAAATCTTGGCAGATTATCTGATCTGATTCCTATGTTATTAGTAAAATTGCCAGGAGTTCTGCCCGGAATCTTATATTTAAATGTTAGAGTATCTACAATACTATCAACTTCAAAGACTCCATTATATCCTTTATTGAAAGTACCAATACCACCAACATTGATCTGATCATCTTGAACATTTCGAATAGTAACTTTATTACCAACATTAAGATTGTGTGGCAGTTCTGATGTAACAATGCCTACGGGATTACTTAAATCCGAATTGTCAAAAGAGCATTGTGAAATAAATCTTAAGTTTCTATTATATGCATATCCATCATTATCTGCAGAAATACTTGTCAAAGATTCATCATTATATCCAAATAATCCAGTAGAGCTAGACTCCTGAATAATAGCTCCATTTTCAGGTGTTTTTGCATTTGTAATTTCTTCAGGAATTACTACTCTAATCTTGTATAATTTTTCATCCAAACTTCTATCATCAGATATTCTCTTAATATATGGAATATCAGTTTTTTCTCCCAGAGAATTTTGATTTGCTAAGATGGTACTATAAATTTGGTTTGAAGTACCAGCAACAGTATTAATATACCAAGAACTCCTAGTACCATCCCACTGAATTGGGTGGCCCTTATCACCACTATCTTTATCAGAAACTCTACTGATTACTCTTAAATTGGATCCTCCATTTGCAACAATAGAATCGCCGTCAATTGCTCTAGCTTCAGATGATGCAAGTTTAAATGTAACGCCTAAACCTACATTTTCATTAATAGCATAATAAATTTGGTGTGGAATTATATTCTCTGGAACATCACCACCATCACTGATGATGATTACTTTTTCACCCGTCTCTAATGTATGAGTACCACTACTGAGTGTAAACACACCTTCACCTGGTTGTCCAACAGAATATTCCTTCTTCGATGAAGAAGATCCATCAGACATGACTATACTTGCACTATATGGTACATTTTGATAGTCAAAATATAGTAAATCATTTTGCTTTGCACCAACTCTAAATCCTTGAGTTATTGATCCAGGTTTTTCTGACTCAGATTCAAATCCATTAATATACAGTCTATCAGAGGCACCATATCCAACTGTATCTGCAACATCAAGTGCTAACCAGTCAATATCTGTTTCTGTATTATCAATAGATCTTGGTGGAATAATGTGTGTAATAAATCCTTTATTGTCCTTATCAAAAGATTCATTTCTGAATCCATCAGAAATGAGTGACATTTGTCCAAAGTTGGAATTGGAGTTAGTGATTGATGCATCACCACCACTTTCAATGAAGAAATGTTTGTTGTATCCAATCGCAAACACTGATACGATTTGAACAATTGCATTATTAGATACTCTAATATGAGTTGTTTCCCATCCACTACGATAAATTGCACTAGAATCTAAATGCAATGCTTCATCGTTTTGTAATGATGAACCAGAGGATAACTCACCAGTGTATACTGGAGTTATATTAGCTTTAATATCATATTCTCTTGTTCCAGGATTATATTTTACAAAAGATCTATCATCTTTTTGTAGAGAAACACCAGTAAACTGGGCAACAACCATTGAACGGAATCCGGTAGCTTTACTACCATCTGCCCACATTCCATTCATACCCCATACAGAACGCAATGATACGTTGAAAATGTATGGAGAAGCACCACTAACAGAGTCAGTTTCTACAATAACGTTTGCTCCACCTGTACCTGGTGTTGCTGGTACGCCAGTAAAATCTCCTACTAATGTATAGTAAAATTTATTCGTATCCGTAGCATCAATTTCTGATACTACAGTTGACACATTAAATGGTGCGGCCGCGGCGGCATTGGGGTCACCAGCACCAACACCAGATATTTTGATGGGAGTTCCTACAATTAATCCGTGTGGTTTTCTAGTTCTTACGGTAACTCTTGCGGTAGGAGTACCACCTGTTCCTGCCTCAATAGTTTGAATTTCAAGAGGATCATCGGCAAATGCGCCGACAATCTCAAATTCTGGTCTTTGTTTTGCAAGACCTTCTAATCCATTTGTATCTGGATACCTTTCTGCCTGAGGTATTTCTCTATCAGATGCCTGTGTTCCATATGCATGACTCAATTTAGCATAATACATGTCAAGGTCTGTTAGACCATAATTTGAAACTTGATTTACACCATCAGCATATTCGAAGCAGGTGAGCTTGTGGTGTGAAAATGATGGAACTGCTTTATTAGTATCAGTAAAATCATCATTTTTAGTATAAACTTCTCCCTTTCCATCAAAGAATGAGAACTGCCAGAGATAACATGCACCAGTGATTCTAAAAATTGCAGTATTTGGTGTCGAATCTGTAGGATTTGGAACATATTTTGGTCTAATTTTAGTCTTTCTTAAGTCAAGACCAACGATAGATGTTCCTCTAGGTACTATAACTCCACCATGAATACTATTAAAACGATACAATACGTTCTCTGACTGATCTAGGTCAAGATTTGAATTCGGACTAAGACCAAGAGAAGAAGCAGCATTAGTTGCTCCAGTATCATCTGGTGGAGATGTTATGGGATTATTACTCCCATCCTTATAAATCAACCATCCAGGTCTGTTATCAACTTCGTGTTCACCTGGCATCAACAGAATTGTTGTCTGCTCAGTTAAATCATTATTCTTACCTACAACATATGAAAATCTAGCAGACTCAATCAGAGCTCTCTGAATAGTTTTAAAGGGTCTAGCTAATGAATTACCTTCGTTATCAATACTATCCGTAGCATCCAAGTCTGCCGGACTAACATATAATATTCTACCTTCAGTATTCTTGATAAAATTATCTAACTTATTCAGAGGCATGGCACTTTATGACTTCTAAAATATTTCTATGATCTATTTAGTTAGTCAAGTCTTCCTCAAAAATATAATCCATATCATCTGGCATATCTTCGGGATTTTCCAACGCTACTGGGAATAGCATTGGATGCATTTGTTCATCCATGAGATAGAAGGAACACTTGTACAAAATTTCTTCATTATAACTGATATTAAACTCACTAGCTTCTTTTATGATGTCTTGATCATATAATTGACCATCTTCCAATTCATCAAAAGTAAATGGCATACCATTGATAAAATACATTTTCACAATTTTACTGTATGATTCACGATCATACCAACAGTAATTTCCTGTGATTTTGTATTTGTAATTCATAGACTATTCTTTTTTTGTATTTAGATGCGAGTAGGGAGACTTGAACTCCCACGACCTTAAGGTCAACAG
>CEPW01025228.1_pt1 | contig 15094 bp, 9 predicted proteins | sample 356211 | NCBI WGS metagenome assembly CEPW01 (sample SAMEA2620021, study PRJEB7988) | marine metagenome | biome: marine biome (ENVO:00000447); feature: deep chlorophyll maximum layer (ENVO:xxxxxxxx); material: "saline water (ENVO:00002010), including plankton (ENVO:xxxxxxxx)" | depth 25 m
CGACGCTGAGCGAAAAATTCGTCGTCGACGACGCCGGAGCGAGCGATGCGGTGGCTTTCGTCGAGCTCGTCGACGCGGCGTTCGGGTCAAACTTTTCGACGGCGGCGTGTGAACTTTTGTTCGCGGAACGAGCCGAACGAACGAAGACGTGCGCAAAGTCCGACTTTAAGAACGTCGCAGAGCACGCTATGAGCTATCTGAGCAATCGTCGAATGTACGACCTCGTGCCGTTTTCAATCTTCTCCGGGTTTACGTTGCTCATCATGATTTACGCCTCTCGGCGCTGGGATTTCTTCAACGACGGAGCGGTGCACACGGGTTCCGTCGGCGAATTCGACGATGACGCGGATTCCTCCGAGGGCGTGCGAAGCGAGTCGCGTCGTTCGACTCGCCTCACGCCTTGGAGCGACAAACATTCTCCGAGTGAGGGGTATACCATCATCGACGTCATCGGTCGAGGCGGTTCGGGCGTCGTCTACCTGGCGTCGACGGTGAACGATCATGAACCCGATTCAGACATGCTCGTCGCGATCAAGGCACCGCACGATAGCTCCAAAGCCAAGGCTGAAATCGCCGTCTTGAGCACGATGAAGAGGAGTCGCTACGTGTGCGAGTTCATTAGGCCGGTCATGCATCACCAGAACAAATCTTGGATGATGATGTTTGAGCTCTGTCAACACGGTTCGCTGCGTAAATGTTTAGAAGATCGCACGTATCCGAGAGACGGTTCGACGATTCACCGCGCTCTGACGATGATGTGCAGAGGCGTCATGCACGTGCACGATTCCAAGTTGGTGCACAGAGACATCAAGCTGGACAACTTTCTCTTGTCGTGCAACTGCCACGAGTATCGCGGATCCACTCTCAGAGGCCGTTGTCGCGCGCATCACGTGATCAAGATTTGCGACATCGGTTACGCCAAGTCAGAAAGCATGATGTTTGACTCGAGCGCGCGAATCACCGGCACGCTTTCCTACGTCGCCCCCGAGCGACTCAGTCTCTTGCCGACGAAGCTTACGCCCGAAGTGTACAAAAAAGCCGACCTTTATGGAATCGGTCTGTGCGCCTGGGAGTTGCTCTATTACGCGAAATTCGGCACGCCAAAGCGCGTCATCGAAGACGTCATGCCCGATAAGAAGGAGCGGAACATGTTGGTCGACGCGCAACTCGTGCTCATGATTTCGACGGGTCAAATGATTCCAAACACGGATTGGATGTCGCCGCGCGTCCGCGAATGGGTAAACAACTGCATATCGTTTGAAGCTTCAAACCGATATCGTTCGCTCGAGGAAGCGCTCGCGGCCCTCGTCGCGCTCCGCAGGGAGCTCTTAAATTCGCTCGCCGACGTTTCAACAGTTTTACCCGAAGATTCGTGCGACGAAGCAGACTTGAGCGACGGATACGACTCTAGCAACGCGTCCACTGAAAAAGTATGATGCGACGCTTCTCGGCGTGCGCACCGCGCCTCGATGCTAGATCGTTGTAATGATAGATTTGTATTGACTTTGATGACAATTCGTTTCTCCGCTATTATTTTCGAGACCGCGAACGGGGACGAGTGTAACATTGTTGTTTTTAGGCTGACTAATCATCATAGACTAAAGGTGTAATGTTCACTTACTTCTTCTTCCCGCCGGAGACGTTGAACTTGAAAAAGATGACGTCGCCGTCGCACACCGTATACGTCTTGCCCTCTTGTCTGTACTTACCGGCCGCCTTGACCTCGTGCTCGTTACCGAGCGCCTTCAGATCTTCGAAAGCCATGACTTCGGCACAGATGAAACCTCGCTCGAAATCGGTGTGAATCGCCCCCGCGGCTTGGGGCGCCTTGAATCCCTTGCGAATGCACCACGCCTTGACTTCGTCCGAACCGGCGGTGAAAAAGTAAATCAAATGGACGGTCGAAAACGCCGTCTTGATGATTTTTGGAAGCATGGATTGCACGCCTTGGTCCTTACACCACTGCTCCTTCTCCTCCTCGGGCACCGTCTGCAGTTCGCTCTCGACCTCGCCCGAAAAAGGAATGATGACGCCGCCGCCGTGCGATTGCACCCACTCGTGAATTTTGACCAGAAACTTATTCTTCTTGCGCTCAAAATCCCTACGACTGAGATTCACCAAGTAAATGACCGGTTTCGCGGTGAGCAATTGGTACGTGTTCAGGTACGCGACGTCCGTCGTATTCCAGTGTTCCATGCCGTTGCGCACCTCCTTTCCGTCCTCGAGCCACGCGAGCACTTTATCCACAGTCTCCAATTCCTTCTTTTGCTCCTTAGCCACCGTCGCGCTCGGCGCGCGCGCCAGTCCAGAGTCCAATTTTTCCTTGAGCGCTCGAACGAATTCAATATCCTTCTCTCGCAATTCACTCGTGATGATCTCGATGTCATCCACCGGATCGACCCGATCCTCGACGTGAATCACGTCGGCGTCCTCGAAGCATCGCATGACGTGCGCGATGCCATCCACCGCTTTAATGTGCGACAAGAACGCGTTCCCGAGTCCCGCACCCGCGCTCGCTCCTTTCACCAATCCCGCGATGTCGACAATCTCCAAAAACGGTTGCACCACGCTCTTCGGCTTGTGTTGCTCGACCAACCAATCGAAGCGTTCGTCGGGGACGTAGACGCGCGTCGAGTTGGGGTCGATGGTGCAAAACGGGAAATTTTCCGCGGGAATCGTGCAGTTGGTGAGCGCGTTGTACAGCGTCGATTTTCCGACGTTTGGCATGCCGACGATGCCCACCTAGGTCGTCGTCGCGTCGTCGTCAGTCGTCGTCACTCTTCTTTTCTTTCCTCGTCTCTGTCGATCATTCATTCATTCATCGGCGTCGCGCGCGCACCTTGAGGTTGGATGAGAATCTCCCGAGGGACCAAGGTCCGAGGACTTCCTCTTCGACGACTTTTTTCGGCGGCATCGCGACGAGTCGGACGTTCGGCGGGGTGTGCGGGGAGACGATGGGTCGATCGATGGATGGGTCGGGGACGCGGCGAGGGCGGGCGGCGCGCTTTTCGGGACGGGTCGAACGACCGACCGTGCGGCGGTTACGATCGCTATCGGGGCTCTAATTCTCGCATGAAGACGCGAGGGATTCGATCTATGACGTCGGTGGCGATGAGACCTCGACCGAGATTGGCGTAGGCGTCTCGCGCGGCGAGTTTGACGAGTCGACACGCGGCGGCGACGGCGGCGACGCGGTCGAGGAGGGCGTCCGTGGGCGCGGGGTCCGCGTCAACGGATGCGCGGCGACACCAGAAGAGGAAAACGGCGAGAACGCCGGCTAAGACGTCGCCCTGACCGCCCGAACGTTTGGGTGAACCGACGCACGGAAGACGAACGACGAGGACGCCTCGCTCCGTAATCTCCGCGCTCGCGCGCGCGTCTTCCCCTCGTTCATCCTCTTCGTCCGAACTCGTCGACGACGAGGCGCCGTTGATGCGATCGACGACCGATTGGAACACCGACGGGTCGTCCTCGTCGCGATCCGGTACGAATAAGTAATCATCGTCGCCCTTGACGAGAAAATCAAACCGTCGATACTCGCGCAGCGCGCGCGCCACCTCCGTTCTGTCCGCCTCCTCTCGCAGATCCATCGTCGTCACCCCCCCCGGAAACGCCTCTGGAAGCACCTTATCCACCAATCGCCACAGTTCCATCTTATTCGGCGTCGCCAACGGCGCGTCACCGCCGTCTCTCCTCTTCGTCTCTCGTCCCGGCGTCAGCGTCTTCAACGCGTCGGCGTCCACCACGCACGTCCCGAGCTCCCTCGTCATCGCCTCCACGCACTCTAATCCCGCCCCAGAGTCTAATCCCGGACCCACCACCGCGGCATCGATCCTATATCTTCTCACGATGTCCAAAACACCGTCGACGACGGTGTTTTCGCCGTCGCGCGTCGTCGTCGCCGCCGCCGCCGTCGCCGCGTCCCGGGCCCATCCCTCGTGCACGATGACGTCCGGCGCGTACGACTTCATCGTCCGCACGCACGCCGCGTGCGTGACGACGTGCACGAGATCCCCTCCCGCGCGCATCGCCGCCGCCGCGGCGAAGTACGGCGCGCCGACGTACACCTCGGACCCGCCGAGGATGATGATTTTCCCTCCGTGCGACCCTTTGTGCGCGCTCGCGCGCGTCAGCGCGGGCACCACGCGCTCGCGCGCGCGGTCCACGAGATGCATCGCGCGCGTCGCCGTCGCTCGACGCGATGACATGCGCGCGCGCGGGCGTCGCGACCCGCAGAGTGCGGCGGGGGAATGGAACGATGGATTCGCCCGAATCGACGAATCCCGCGTCTTCGGAGACGCGTGTGCACGAAAAATGGCCCGGGAACGAGACTTTTCTGTGTAATGGACGCGTCGTCGGCGGACCGTCGCCCGGTGCGGCGGTGTGGACGGCGGCGCTCGTCCTGGTGCCGTCCGCGGTGTTTTGCGTGTTCGTGGTGAATGAAAGTCTTCGACGACGAATGGGCAATTGGACGCTCGCCGTGTCCATCGCGATGCCACTGTGGTGCGTGTTTTGGTTGTTCAAGACGTCGTTCACCGATCCGGGGATCCTGCCGAGACTGGAGCGACGACCGGGGACGAGCTCGATGCGAGGGAAGACGCGAGAGACGACGGTGGCGACGACGGGTCGGACGGCGACGACTCGATGGAACGATACGTGTGGGTATTTTCAACCCCTGCGCGCGCATCACTGCAGCGTGATGAACGATTGCGTCGAACGGTTCGATCATCACTGTCCGTGGACGGGGACGACGATCGGGAGGAGGAATTATAGGGCGTTTTTGACGTTTACGTTTAGCACGGCGGCGCTGTGCGCGTGGACGATGGTCATGTGTGGATACGCGGTGAGTTATCGGTCGAGAGGCGAGGGCGCGCACGTGGGGATGCGACGAAGCGGAGTCGCGATCACGGTGTTCATCGTGGCCGCGTTCGGGTTCTTTTTCGTCGGAGCGTTGAGTTGTTTTCACGCGTATTTGATTTCCACCAATCAGACGACGTACGAAAACTTTAAAGACGCGCACGGTTGGCGCACGAATCCGTTCAACACCGGGAGCGTGTTTAAAAATTGTTTCGAGGTGTGGTGCGCGAGGATCGGACCGCCGAGGATGCGATTCGACGCGCCGCAGTCGGAGGACGCGAGCGCGAAGGAGTTCGAGCGCGAGCTCGCCGAGGAAGATGCGCGGAGACGCGACGTCGAGATGGGTGACGCGAGCGCGGCGAACGACGCGCGCGAACGATAATTCATTCTTATATAATTGATTCCGATCCGTCGTTCCACGGCGTTTTCGTTTTCGTTTTCGTTTTCGTCTTCGTCGCGTCCCGAACCGTCCTCAGTCCCGGATGCGCGCGACGAAACCGCGTCGTCGAGGACTCGCGCGCGTCGTCGCGCTCGGTCTGTGCGCGAGCGTGCTCTTCCTCGCGTATCCGATCGTGAAGTCACCGTCCTCGAGCGCGCCGAGCGACGAGACGACGCGCGATGACGCGTTCGATGTGCATCATCATCGTCCCGCGCTCGACGACGCCGCGCCCATCGTGGACGACGCCGCGACGCGCGAGAAGCGACGGACGACGCAGATACCGACGTCTCGGTCGACGACGGCGGGAAGAGCGACGCGTCCTCGCGCGAAGAGGGTGGAGACGCTCGAGATGAGCGCGTTCGCGCCCAAGGAGCACTTTGAGGCTGACGGCGACGTCGTCAAGTGGGGAGAGAATTTCTTCGTCGATACCGCGGAGAAGTGTCACGATGCGTGCGTGGAGTTGAAGGAAAAAGGGTGCACGACGTACGTGTGGTGTGGGAGCGAAGACGGGTGTCTGGGACAGAAACATAGGTCGTGTTGGTTGAAGAAGCAGGCGCGTCCGACGACGATGACGGGCGCCGAGAGCGAATCCAATCCGTGGACGAGCGGATCGATCTACGTACAGGACGGCGTGGACGGTGATCCCGATCCGAAGAGAAAGTTTCACGTCGTGGTGACGACGAATAGGGCCGTCTATCAGGGATGGCAGGCGCGCGTGATGTATTATCACTTTTTAAAGCAAAAGGCGGCGCAGGGGCCAAAGGGACAGATGGGCGGATTCACGCGAGTGCTTCACGACGATTCCGACGGACTCGAGGACGAGATTCCGACGTGTCGAGTGGATAGATTGAAGGATGAGCTTGGGTTTGTCGTCCTCAGTCGACCGTTCGCGTTCAAACAATTCTTTGAAAAGTGTCCGGCCATCGAGGAGGAGTTCATATTGATGGCGGAGCCGGATCACATGTACATCAAACCGGTACCGAATTTAATGCGAGGGGACACCCCGGCGGCGTTTCCGTTCTTTTACATTAAACCGATAGATCGACCGGACATAGTCAAGCGGTTTTTACCGGGAATCACGGACGAGGAGATCGGGGAGATCGACACCATCGGAAGCTCGCCCGTCTTTATTCGCAAGGACGATCTCGAGCGTCTCGCGCCCGAGTGGGCGGAGATGTCCGTGGCGCTTCAAAAAGACCCGGAGGCGAAGAAAGCGTGGGGATGGGTGATAGAGATGTACGGCTACGCGCTCGCGTCGTATAAACTAGGCTTGCGACACGACTATCGTCCGCAGATGCAGGCGCAACCTCCGTGGGACAAGAACGTCGGGAAATTCATCTCCATCCACTTCACCTACGGCATGGACTACAAGCTCGACGGCACGCCCACGCCGGGAACGCCCGGCGAGTGGCGCTTCGACAAACGCTCATACTCGTACGCGTACCCACCGAAGATTCCTCCACCACCGGACGGCATGGATAACGACCTCGTCCGCGCGCTCGTCGACGGCGTCAACGAGGCGCGATTACGCCTTCCCGATTGGGGAAAATGGGATAATCAGACCGTCATCGGCGAGTTCCATCGACGTCGACTACGGTGATAACACAAAGTCGACGTCCTCACCGAGTCGCTCGCGCCTCGATCACGCGCGCATTCTTTCGCGTAATACCACCGCGCGGAGAGGGTCTCGGTCTCTCTGGTCTCATCTTTCTTTCCCATCCCCAGTTCTCGTCACGCGCCGACGCGTTCGCCGTCGCTCGCCCGCAGACGAACCCTCTTTCGAGCGCGCATCGATCGATGGCCCTCGCGCGCGCGTCTCTCGCGCCGACCCGCGCGCGCGCGCGCGGGACGTCCGTCCCCGAGAGATCTTTTTCATCAGCCTCTCGGACGAAGACACCGCCCGCGACGCGCGCGAACGCGTCGTCGAGCGAGTCGCCGCTCGATACGCTCCTCGGGGCGACCATCGTCGCGCCCGGAGGCGACGCGGGCGTGCGATCGTCGGTGCAAAAGTACTACGGAGAGACGCTGGCGACGTCTGACGACCTGAAGACGAGCGCGTGTTGCACGCCGGCGGATCAAATTCCGAAGACGGTGCGCGAGGCGTTGAAGGACGTGCCGGATGAGGTCAAGGCGAAGTACTACGGGTGTGGGAGCCCGACGCCGACGGGGATCGAGGGTTTGCGAGTGTTGGATTTGGGAAGCGGAAGCGGACGGGACTGTTACGTCGCGGCGAGATTGGTGGGAGAAAACGGGAGCGTTTTGGGCGTCGATATGACGGATGGACAGTTGGAGGTGGCGAGAAAGTACGTGGACGAGTACTGCACGAAGACACTCGGATACGCGAAACCGAACGTGCGATTTGAAAAGGGTACAATTGAGGATTTGAAGGCGGCGAACGTGGCGGATGAGAGCGTGGACATGATCATCAGCAACTGCGTCATCAATCTGAGTCCGGATAAGCCCGCGGTGTTGCGCGAAGCACATCGCGTCTTGGCGAACGGCGGCGAATTTTACTTTTCCGACGTCTACTGCGACAGAAGATTACCAGAAGACTTGCGTTCGCACGAGATTTTACTCGGCGAGTGCCTCGGCGGCGCCATGTACATCGAAGATTTCAAGCGTCTCTGCCAAGCCACCGGATTCACCGATCCGCGCGTCTTGGCCGGACACGAGATCGATGTTCGAGACCCCGCTCTCGCCGAACTCTTGGGAGAGGCCAAGTTTTACTCCATCACCTACCGCCTCTTCAAGCTCCCTCCGGGCGTCCTCGAAACCTTGTGCGAAGACTACGGCCAATACGCCGTCTACAACGGCGGCATTCCCGACTCCCCCCACGCCTACCAACTCGACGATCACCACAGATTCGTCAAAAACAAACCCATGCTCGTGTGTGGGAACACCGGATCGATGGTGGGCGAGACTTGGCTCGGGAAATACTTCACCCTCGTCGGCGACCGCTCGGCGCACTACGGACTCTTCGACTGCGGCCCGTCCCCCGTGGCGGAATCCACCGCCTCGTGCGGTCCCTCCGCCGGCGGCGCGTGTTGCTGATCGCTCTAAAAACACATTTCTTCTCCATTTTTAATTCGACACGAACGCATTCATCGTCCACACACGTCGGAAACGCGCCGCGTTCGGTTCTCTGCTCGCCGCGGCGTCTCGTCTCTATCCCGAAACACATCGCACGGGCGCGTCACACGTCCGCGCGATGGCGCGTCCGACGCCCGCGGCGGCGCGCGCGTTCGTTTGCGCGGACCGCGCGCGTCTCGTCGCGTCCACATCCGGACGCGGCGTCGCGTCGCCTCGCCGGCGCGCGCGAGGGGCGTCGACGCGTGACGTCGTCGCCTTCGGGGCGGCGGCGGACGATGACGCCACGCGCGCGCTCGCGCGCGCGCTGTCGAGCGTGAACGCGGTGCGAAGCGGTGCGAGGGATAGTTTTGACGCGTTAGACGCGCGCGCGGTGGAGGAGGCGCTTCGAGCGCTCGTCGGGAGCGATGGGCGCGCGGACCGTGAGGAGCTGGAGACGGGGAGGGGACGAGGGGACGGGAGGGACGCCGCGGCGCGCGTGAAAAAGGCGTGCGCGCTGATACGAGAGGTGGAGAGCGCGTGTGTGACGAGAGGGTGCGAGACGGCGGTGAGGCCGAGAGCGATGGAGGCGGTGGCGCGAGCGGGGTGCGCGATACGAGGCGACGAGACGACGACGTTAGCCGTGGTGCGAGCGTTTTATACCATCGCGAAGAAGGGTAAGGGGGCGACGAGTCCCTCGCACGCCACCGTGCGGACGTACACGGACGTCATCGCGGCGCTGAGCCGGTGCGCGGCTGAGTCGAGGTCGAACGGAGCGGCGAGGACGACGCCGAGCCCGGTGGAGGTGTGGTTGATGTTGCGAGCGACGCCGCTGCGTCTGGACGGCGCGGCGTTCGCCGCGGGCGTGGGGGCGTACGCGAGCGAGGGTAAAATCGAAGAGGCAGAAAAGCTTTTGCGCGAGATGACGGCCGAGGGCGTGCGCGCGGGACCGAGGCTCTTCAACACGCTCATAGCGGCGTACGGTCGCGAAAAGAATTTAAGAGGCGTCGAGGCGAGCTCCATGGCGATGCGAACGCTCGGCGTGACGCCCAATCAGGCCACGTGGGGAGCGAGAATTTTTGCCTACGTCAGCTGCGATAGATTAGACTTAGCCGTGGACGCGCTGGAGCAGGGGATTAGATTTTCGCCGCGACGCGAGCGTCGACCTGGCGTCGAGGCGTACACGGCGCTCGTGCAGGGATTCGCGCGCGCGGGACGGTTGATGGAGGCGGACGAAATCCTCCGACGCATGTCGCGCGACGGCGTCGAGCCGAACGTGTACACGTACTCGACGCTCATAGACGGTCTGGCGAAAGCGGCGCAGATGGATCCCGCCGAGACGGCGTTTGCGGAGATGCGCCGAGTGAAAATCAAGCCGAGCGTCGTGACGTACAACTCGCTCCTCAAGGGTGTCGTGCGCGGGTCGACGGATTCCGACCGCGCGCGCGAGGTACTCAACCGCGCGCGAGCGCTGTTCGATCGCATGCGCGACGACGGCGTGGCGCCCGATTTGGTGACGTACAACACGCTCATCGACGCGTGCATCAACGCGCGCGAGCCGACCGAGGCCTGGAACATCCTTCGCGAGATTTCCGAATCCGGATTAAAACCCGACGTCGTCACTTACACGACGCTGTTAAAGTACTTCGTGCAAGTGGGCGACGATTCGGCGACGCAGTGGGTGCTCTCAGAGATGGAGACGGATCCCGCCGTCGTGCAAGACGTCGGCGTGTACAACTGTCTCATCAACGCGTACGCTCGCCAAGGCGACATGGCGCGCGCGTTGGAGACGCTCGATTCCATGGCGGTGAAGGACATCGCGCCTAACATCGCCACGTACGGCACCATACTCGAAGGGTACGTGCGCGCTGGTAACGTGAGCGAGGCGGTTCGCGTGTACGACGCGTGCAAGCAAACGAACGGATTAGCCCCCGACGCCCGTATGCGCAAATCTCTAATCTACGGGTGCGGTTTACACGGCATGTCCGACGTCGCCGATTGCATCATCGCTGATTTACAAGCCACCGGACCCGAGGGCGCGAAAGAGGCGAGAAAACTACACTTTGTCCTCCAAGCCGCCGCCGAGTCGGACGCGGCGTCCGTGGCGGCGCCCGCTCGCCGCCGCCGCCGCCGCCGCCGTCCCGCGAAGAAACGCGCCTCCTCCACCGCCTCCGCGGTCGCGTCAATGTCTGACGATACCGACGACCGACTCCCGGAACAGACGCAACCGCCCGAATGGAATCGCGGTCTCGAGATGTGGAAGCACTGGCTCGGTTTGCCCAACTCGTACTACGCCGACCGCGCCGCCGACGAGTCCCGGGACATCGACGTCGACGTCTCGTCTCGATCCGACGTCACGTTCGGCGAACGGTGATCGGTGACTGTTCGACGTGCATCCCTCGACTCGACCGCGTGGTGATCACCGCGCGCGACGACGCGAGAGAGACGATATCGGCGATATCGACGTGATGGCGAATGCTCGAGCTTTGAAATATCTGAAAATATCTGTCCCCGTCGACGTCACTGCGCGCGCGAGAGATTTCACCGCGCGCGCGCGGGCGATACTCGACGGAAACATCTTCGTCGACGATTCTGAAGCGCTCGACGGACGCGCGCGCGACGAACGCGCGCGAGAACGAGGTGAGATCGATCGAATTCACGGCGGCTGGGAATTCTTGGCGAATTCTCAACCGACGCGATCGTCGACATGACGGCGCTCGAGCGCGCCTTTGAGCGATGGCGAACGGACGGATTGAACGTGGTGACGCTCGCGGAGCGGATCGAGGGCGATAAGGGGACCGCTTCGGCGAGCGCGAAGGTTCGGGAGGGGACGATTCTCGACGCGCTCTCGGCGTTGGCCCGCGCCGAGCGAGCGCTCGGGGCGGAGAAGCACGAGGAGGCGATCGAGGCGTACGATGAGTGTCTGAGCAAGTGTGTGAAAGGATGGATGAACGGTCGAGCCGAGTATTCGGCGCTCGTGGCGATGGCGTGTGGGATGTCGGAGGGGGACGCGTCGGCTGCGAGAGGGGAGTGTCGGGTGGCGCCGTATCGAGCGGTGGCGGGCACTGCGTTGAGCGGTCGAGCGGTGGCTTCGTCGCGCGCGGGCGCTTGGAGCGATGCATTGCGAGACGCGGAAGCGGCGTTGGACAGCGCGCCGGACATTTCGATCACGCACGAGCGCGCCGGGTTGATTTTGCAGCGCGCCGGCGCGGATACGGCGTCCGAGTACGATCAATTCGCGTCAAAAATCGCCGGTAAACGCACGAGTAATCTGCGTCGAAGCAACACGTTCGATGGTGATTCCACGGATGAGCTCTACGACGCCGGTGAGAGGTCACACGAGAGTGCGTTGAAGTGTATAGACGCGGAGGAATGGATACGGGCGAGACAATCGATGCTTCACGGAGCGGGCGTGCTCTTCGCAAAACGAGACAACGAACGCATTTATCGCGATCGCGTTTCATTTTTAGAGCGGGCGAAGAGCATCTACGTGGCTAAAGCCGCCGATTTGCCGGAAGAGACCGTACAGACGACGTGGCTCGATAACGCCTTTGTGCTCGCCGGGTTCGACAATCTGAGCGACGCTGAAAAATCAAACGTCTGCCTGACGATCGGTAATATTTTCACCTGGGTCGGTAATTTCGCCGGCGCCTCCGAGTTGTACTCGTGCGGAATAAACGTCGTCATGACCGCGGACGACGCGGGTTCTTTCGATGATTTGGAACAAACCCTCAAATCGAACAGAGTGTTGAGTCAGCTTCGCGATCGGCAAGACGTGAAGGCTTGGAAGAACGTGCGCAAGTTCATGGTGGAACCGAACCGCGAGAAGTTCGCCGTCGGATTTTTACGCCTCGCTGAGGTCGCGCTCACGCGAAAAGAGTGGGGCACCGCGGAGCAAAGTTTTCGAATCGCGGAGAAACTCGATCCCGCCATGCGCGTGCGACACAAGGTGAAGGCATCGTCGCGCATGGAGCTCGAGAACAAGCAGCCCATCGTGGACGTCGAACAGTTGGAAGAATTAGACAAGATACAAGTCGGTGAGGCGATGGAATTCTCGGAGACGCCGCGATTCACGGCGACGAGTAAACAAAACTCGCTCACGGATAAATCCAATCCCGAGCAAGTGAGTCAAGCGGCGCAAGAAATCGTCGACGAGCTTCAAGAGAGACTCTCGTCTCCGGAACTGGCCGACGGCGAGGATTCGCAGAGTAAAATTTTCAGCGGGCTTGGAACGCGGTCGTTGCGCATAGAAGAGATTATGCGGGATTTAGACGGCGAGGCGTCGCCCAAGCGGCCCAAGCGGTCGAAAATGCGCCTGGAGACGTGCTCGTGTACGGAAGTGTTCTCCTTCCTCAATTGGCGTAGCATTGACGCGAGCAGCAGAAAGAGCAGCGAAGAGGAGGAGATATTTTTAGCCGCATTACTCGATCCCGTACCGGTCTCCGAACAGGCGGACGACATGGACGTCGACATCGACATCGAAGCGCGGACGCCCGCGCCGATCGACGACGAAAAATCAACGCGTCGACGACGTTAATTTTGTACAAAACACCATTGTTGTTATAACATGTTCAGCAGAATTATTAAAACACAAATTATGGACGACGAAAATCTCTTTCGAGCCTCGTCTCTCGATCTTCGTGCAGCGCGGCGAGCGCGCGCTTGATTCTCTCCGCGCTCGCCTCGGCTCTGTCCGGGTTCTCTACGATTTCCCTCCTCAACACGAGCTCGAAATCTCTCCTGAGCTCGTGTAATATCCACATGCACGATCTATACCGTTCCCTTCGCTCGATTTCGCTCGTCTCCGTCGCTCCTCCGTCGCTCGTGGAAGTCCACGCGATGTTCGGCGGCGTCGGCGCGCTCGATTCAGGAATCTCCGTCCCTCTCGCCTCCTCTCTCACCGCCACCGTCTCCTCAACCGCCGTCTTCTCGATCGCCAACGATCGTCGACACTGCGGACAACACTTACTCCGACTAAACCACTCGTCCACGCACCCTCGATGAAAGGCGTGCCCGCACGGGAGCGTCGACTCCTCGGCGCCCTCCCGCACCGCCGTCAAACAAATCGCGCACGCATCCTCGCGTGTCGTCGCCCGCGTCGACACGCGCACGCGCGCGAGCTCTTCACACGTCGCCGCGCGCGAGGCGTCGGTCGAGAGCGGATCCTCGCCCTCGTTTCCCGACCACGCGGCGAGCCAAGACTCGTAGTCGAGCGGTTGAATGCTGATGAGCTCGGCGTGTTCGCGCTGACTGTGCGTCGCCGTTGAGGACGCGATCGCGCCGTTGGCGCCGCGGAACACTCTGTGCGTGCGCGCGGGACCCATCGAAGGCGCGCGCGCGCGCGTACGAGCGCGTCGCGTCGAGAGGTGACGCGAATTTCGGGACAATTGCACCGCGCCAACTGTTTTGTTTGGTTTCGCGAGGGGGAACGGTGACCTCGGCGGGACGAAATAACGTCGATGACATGCTATCTATGGCTACTGCTCGACGAATAGTGAATAGTATCGCTCTCGTGCGTCACTTAGCCGCCTCCATGGACCCACCGGCGGCTCTGAGTCGTTGCATTTTAATCCTGAACAATCCGTAGAGCGCCGCCGCCGTCGCCGCCGTGCCGGCGACGTACTTCCATCCCATCGGTTTCGGGTACACGATGAGCGACAGCGCGAGAGAGAGCACCTTACGCACGGCTTTGATGACCTCAGTGTTCGTCGCGCCGTAGTGACGCAGACAGAGCAAAATACACGTGACAGAGATGTATCCAAACGCGGCGGCGAGACAAATCGCCGCGAGCACCGCCGGTTCGCCCAAGACGTGCGCGACGGATCCGAAGAGTTCACCGGACGCCAACAACCCCAGCGCGATCCACGCGCTTCCGATCGCGTTCACGTAAAACACCACCTCGCAGTGAGAGATGGGCGAGGGGAGATTGAAGAATCGACTCTCTTCAAAATTTCCCGCCGTGCTCTCCGTGAAGAGGGCGATGGTGATGTACGCGATGCCTCGATAATCGAAATTTGGAAACGCCTCCACGTCACCCATCGTGAACATCGTGATCCCGAACACGAGTAACGCGCACATACCGTAATCCTCCACCCCGTATCGTCGTCCCTGCATCAACGTACCGACGATCATCACCGGAATCACCTTTGAACATTTCGCCACGATTCTCGTCGTATAGTTGATGTAACTCAACGCACAATTCGTCAGATACATCGACCCGCTCGTCATCACGCTCAGCGTGGCGTAATCCCGCATCCGTCCCTTTCTCACCCCGTGATCACCGTTACTGATCCTCTCGCACTGCGCCAACGCACAGTACACCAAACACGTGCACAGCGACACCACGCCGCCGTATTTGACATTCTTCGTCGCGCGCCGAAACACACCCTCCTGCGTCATCGTGAACGCGACGTACGCGAACAGCGCCCCCCCACTCAGCGTTATCAACAGCCCGCTCTCCGACATGCGCAATTCTCGTCCCCACACGCGCACCGGCGACTCCGCGTTCAATCTTTTCAGCGTCCCCGGAGATATCAACTCCCCACCCTCCCCGCTCGCGCCCTCCCCGCGCTCGACGTCCCCGTCCGCGACGCCGCTCGTCCCGCGCCTCGCGTTCAGCGCGGCGCGATCGTAATTCATCAATCCACCGCCGAACGAACTCACCGAGGGTATCGCGGACACGGGCGCGCGCGCGCCCGCGTCCTCGCGCGGGCCCGACGCGCCCGCGAGCCC